>Ga0080006_1125817_pt1 | contig 58348 bp, 52 predicted proteins | sample RS3BMetagenome_FD_69209 | JGI IMG/M metagenome (GOLD analysis project Ga0080006, IMG submission 69209) | Ferric oxide microbial mat and aquatic microbial communities from Rainbow Spring, Yellowstone National Park, USA - RS3B (SPADES... ...
CGGTCACGAAACGCGGCATGTCGCATCGGAACCACCTGCCTGGCAGCCGAACACCGACCCCATTTGACCAGCTCTATTGTGCCGCAGCGGTGAACGATCGGCGACGCGACTTTGGCTCCGGCACCGTCGGCTAGGAACGCGGCGCCCCGGGGCGCGGGCTGCGGCTCCACCGATAGACGAGAGCCGCGACGACCAGGTAGGCGGCAAGCCCGACGAGGAGGGTCGAGGCGGGGTGGCGCCCGTGAGTGATTGCCACCGCGACGACGGGAGCGGCAGCGGCACCGGCCACGACGGCTCTCAGCACATGGCGGAAGGGTCCGGTCCCGTACGGGCGCCGGACAGCCGCGGCGCCCCGGTGACAGGCGAGCGCCCAGCCGCTGTACCCGATGACCGACAACCACGCGGGGAGCAGGCCGGGTTGGGCGGCGCCCCACGGCACCAGGTTCATGAGCGCGCCAATCGCCGGTCGCACCCAGACGGGCGGAACGGGCGGGACGCCAGGTGCCGGGTACGGCAAGGGGGGCGGAATGTAGAGCAGGTTGAGCAGCGTTGCCGCATACGGAGGCACCCCGACCACCGCCGCCACGCCGAGCGTGCCATCCAGCCAACCGAGAAGGCGGCCGGCCCACCGCGCCGTTTCATAGAGCGCCCACTCCGCGGCTCCGTCCCGCAGGGCGTGCCATGCCGCCAAGGACACCGCGCCTGCCGCGACGCGTGGCGAAAGGCTGGCCAGTCCAAGCACGACCGCCGCGTTGCCAAGAGCTAGCGCTACGGGTGGGGCCCACGGGAAGCGGTTTTCGGGGTGGCCGTTGCCCTGTGCGAGGCCGAGCAGCGCCGACCCGAACAGCGGCAAGAGTGGCAACGTGTGTCCTTTGACAAAGGCCTGGAGCCACAAGGCCCCGTCAGGCGTGTGGGCAAGGTCCCATGCCCAGGGCAACAGCGGTAGAACCCCCAAGGCCACCGCCGCCGAGACCGTCCGCCACGGGGGGCGGTTCGGGTCCTGCCCGACATCGCCCAGCCGCTGCGCGTCGCCGCCCGCGCGGGCGCCTCCTGGCCGCACGACCCGGCCACGCTCAACGAGATCCTGCTTCGCGTGTGCGACAAGCCGGCGGTGTGGAACAGCGAGCAGGTCGACCAGCCGAGCCATGGCGGCCAGCAGCTGCTGGTGTGTTCGACCACCAACCATTTCATCGACCGCTCGCTGCTGGTGCTGTGGCGCGCCGACCTGGCCTGGCAGCCGCATGAGCGCGAACTGGCCGTGTCGGCCCTGCTGCCCATGCAGCCGATCCTCGAGCATGAGCAGATCCAGCGCGAAACCGCCCGGCTCGGCCGCACGGACGTGCTGACCGGGCTGGTCAACCGCCACGGCTTCGTCGATGCGCTGTCCCGCCGCGTCGACCGGCTGGACCGCGAGGGCCTGCCGGCCTGCCTGATCGTGCTCGGGCTGGACGGGCTGGCCGGACGCAACCGCGATGGCGGCCTGGAGGGTGGCGACGAGGTCTTGCGCGAAGCGGCGCAGCGCCTGCGCGAGCAGGTCCGCCCGACCGACCTGGTCGCCCGTCTCGGCGGCGACCTGTTCGCCTTGTGGCTCGATGGCGCCGATCAGTTCGCCGCCGCCGAACGGGCCGAGGCGATCACCCGGGCCGGACTTACGGCGCCCCCAGCGACGGCGGCGCCGCCCGCAAGCGGCGCCTCGCTCGGCATCGCCGTGCGCGTGCCGCGTTCCTTCGAGAGCGTCGACAGCATGCTGCACCGCGCCTGGGAGGCGATGCGCCTGGTCAAGGAAGCCGGCGGTGGCGGCTGGCGTGTCTCGACCGCCGAGCCGGCACCCTGAGCGGCTTCGCTGAGGTGTCGTGCTGACGAACCGGGTCGAGGACCGGCGGCCCCGGACCCGACCCGCGGTTACGCGCTGCCCGGAGTGCGCTGTCCGGAGGGCCTGCCCGGGGGCGCTGGACCGGAGCTGGCACCGGCCAGACCGCCCCGGACCGCTGACGCCGAACCGCTCTCCCCGACCCCGCCCAGGGCACCGGCTTGCCCCGAGATCGCCATCCCCGAGGAACAGGCATCATGACAGACCTGGCAACCGCACCCCTGTCCTGCCCCGCCGCGCCGGCGCGCAAGGCGCCGCCGGACCGCGCCGCTGCGGCCCATCCGCCGACCGGGCCCGCGTGCGCCGCACCGGCCTGCGGCGCGGCCGGACCGTGCGGCCCAGCCCCGGCGCGCGAGGGGTTGCCGACCGCGACCCTGCCGGGACATGAATCCTCTGCCTCTCCATTTCCTGTCCCTGCACAAGCTGCCCAGGCGCCATGTGCTCAGGCGCCATGTGCCCAGGCGTCAACGGCAGTGACCGCCGGGCCGGCGGCCGATCCAGGCCGCCCGGCCGGGTCGGAGGCCGGGCCCGCTCCCTCCTTGCGCGACGGCCCGGCCGCGGGCGCCGCCACCGTGCCGGCCGGGGACGAGGCGGTGTCCAGGCAGTTGCTGTGCGAGCGTCTCGCGCTGCTGCTGCCGGAGAAGCTGGCGGCGCAACCCGGGCGGCCCGTGCTGTGGCGTCTCGCCGATTCCCTCGCCGACCGCCTGGACCGCGCCGCGCAAGCCCAATGGGCGCGCCTGGCGCAGCACGCGGCGGACTGCCTGCCGCCCGGCCGGGCGGCGCTCTGGCGGGCCGGGACGCTCGTGGCACCGCAGGCCCGACCCGAGCTTCCGACCGCCTTTCTCGGTGCCCTGATCCTGGCGCTGCGCCTGCGCCCGGAGGCGGCACTGCGCGCCGCCCTGCTCGACCATCCCGACCCGGACACGCGCGAACAGGCCTGGTCGGCGAGCCTCGCACCGCAGGCGACGCTGCTGGCACTGGACGAGGCGCTGGCCGCCTGGGCGGGTGCCGCGCTGCTGGAGTCCATGGATCGCGCGGCGGATCTTTCACTCGAGGAGCGCGCCCGGCTGCGCCGTGCGCTCCCGGACAGTGGCCTGTATGCACCACCGTCGGCCGGGGCCGGGCGCCAGCCCGGTGCCGATCTCGCCGCCTTGCTGCGCGCCGGTGCCGACGCGCAGGCCGCGGTCCTGCTCGCCCGCCGGGCAGGCGTCGCTTTGGCGCTGGTCGAGACCGCACTTGCGCTCCGCGACCGTCCGATGCTGCTCGGGCTCTGCCGCGATGCCGGCTACGATGCGGCCGAGACCTTCGGCGTGCTGGTGCAGCTCGCCGGTCTGCCTCCGGAAGAGACGAGCCCGCTGGCCGCCGGGGCCGACCCGGCATGGCTGCGTGGCGCGCTGCACGAACTGGCCGGAGTCCGCAGCAATATCCGGTCCGAAGGGATCATCTGATCGGGCCACGCTCGCCCGCTACGTATCGCTCCCGGACCACGCCGTCCGGTCCGACCCGGGCTCGAGCGACGCGGGCCTCGGGGGTGCCGGGCGCGCGCAGCGCGGCGCTGCGGCGGGTTCCGCCCTCAGGCGGCCGCGGCGTCGGCCACGCCGAGGGACGAAAGCAGGGTCCGGCGCAGGCGCGGAAAGCCCGGATCGTCGTGGCGGCGCGGGCGGGGCAGGTCGATGGCGACCGTCCGCTCGAGCCGGCCGCCGTCGAGCACCACGACACGATCGGCGAGCAGCAGGGCTTCGTCGACGTCGTGCGTCACCAGCAGCACCGCGCAGCGATGGCGGCGCCAAAGCTCGGCGACCAGCGCCTGCATCCGCAGCCGGGTGAGGGCGTCGAGCGAGGCGAACGGCTCGTCGAGCAGCAGCAGTGCCGGCGCGCGCACCAGCGCCCGGGCCAGTCCGGCGCGCTGCGCTTCCCCGCCGGACAGGGTGAGCGGCCAGGCCTCGAGCCGGTGGCCGAGGCCTACCTCCGCCAGCGCCGCCCGCGCGCGCTCGCGCCCGTCCGGGCCATCCAGGCCGAGCGCCACGTTCTGCCAGACCCGCCGCCAGGGCAGCAGGCGCGCCTCCTGGAAGACGACGGCACGGTTGTCCGGCACCTCGACACGCCCCTCAGTCACCGGGTCGAGCCCGGCCACGGTGCGCAGCAGGGTCGTCTTGCCCGAGCCGCTGCGCCCGATCAGGGCCACGAACTCGCCCGCGTCGATCTGCAGCGACAGGCCGTGCAGCACCGTTGTTTCGCCGAAGCTGCGGCTCAGGCGATCGATGCGGATCACCGGTTGGTCAGCCATGTGCGCCTGCTCCTTGCCTGGCTCCGTGCCTGGGTCGCGCTTCGCGTTCAGCCCCTCGCTCCCGTCGGCCGCCAGGCCAGGGTGCGGGCCTCGATCAGGCGCACGGCCTGGTCGGACAGCAGCCCGAGCAGGGCGTAGACGAACAGCCCGACGAGGATGATGTCCGTGCGCAGGAATTCCTGCGCGTCCATCATCATGTGGCCCAGTCCGCTGTTGGCGTTGACCTGCTCGGCCACCACCAGCATCAGCCAGGAGATGCCCACCGCGAAGCGCAGGCCGAGCAGGAAATCGGGCAAGGCCCCGGGCAGCACGACGTGGCGCAGCGTCTGCCAGCGCGTCAGGCCGAGGGTGCGGGCCATCTCCAGCAGCTTGGGATCGACGCCGCGCACGCCCTTGAACAGGTTGAGATAGATCGGGAAGACCGCGCCGAGCGCGACCAGGCCGATCTTCGGTGTCTCGCCGATGCCGAACCACAGGATGAACAACGGCACCATGGCGAGTACCGGCAGGGTGCGCCCCATCTGCATGGGCGGGTCGATCGCCGCCTCGCCCAGGCGCGACAACCCGGCGGCCAGCGCCAGGACGGTGCCGGCTGCGACCGCCAGTGCCAGCCCGGCGCAGGCGCGCAGCAGGGAGACGAGCAGGTTGTGGCCCAGCGTGCCGTCGCCGAGCAGCCCCGCTGCGGTCCGGCCGATCCGCAAGGGGGCCGCGAGTGTCTGCGCCGGGATGATGCCGAGCCAGGCGCCGGTCTGCCACAGGCAGATGATCGCGATCGGCGAGGCCAGTCGCCGCCAGCCGCGCCCGGGCGCCCGGAGACGCTGACGCACCACGGTCGGGGCCTGCGCCGCTGCCGGGCCCGCCCTGTTCCAGTCATGAACGCTGCCGTCCGGCATGAGTCCTGTCTCCGCCACTGTCCCGGCCTGGACAGGCATAAACCACCACGATCCTGAGCAGGTCAACGTGTTCGCCCGCTAAAGGTGGTGGTATCGGATCGATCTTCCAACCTAATCGCGTTGGATGATCGTTGATCAGGGTTCGCCGTCGGCCCCTTGCGTGCCGTCATGCCGGGCCCAAGTGCTGGAGGTTTCCCGACGATGGGGTGACATGGCGTCCGGCGCGATGTGAACCTATGTCGCGATCAGGCCGAACAGGATCATCCCCCATGTCCCAAGCCATGTCCCCGGCGACCCCGAGCAGCGAGGCGCCAGGGCTGCCGCAATGGGATCTCGACGATCTCTATGCCGGCATGGATAGCCCGAGGCTCGCCGCCGACCTCGACGAAGCAGCCGGTGCGGCCAAGGCGTTCGCCGAGCGACATGGCGGACGGCTCGGCGGTTATGACGGTGCGGCGCTGGCCGCGGCGATCGCCGAGTACGAGCGCATCGATGAGCTGCTCGGCCGGGCCAGCTCGTTTGCCGGGCTGCTGTTCGCGGGCGACTCGTCGGACGCCCGGATCGCGCGCTTCTACCAGGGGATCAACGAGCGGGTGACCGCCATCGGCTCGGACCTGGTGTTCTTCACCCTGGAGCTGAACCAGATTGGCGACGAGGCGCTGGGCGGCCTGCTGGCCGATCCGCAGCTCGCGCGCTGGGAGCCGTTCCTGCGCGACCTGCGCGTCTTCCGCCCGCACCAGCTCTCGCCGGAGATCGAGCGGCTGCTGCACGAGAAGGAGGTCACCGGCCGCAGCGCCTGGAGCCGTCTGTTCGACGAGACCATGGCCGCGTTGCGGGTGCCGGTGGGCGGCGAGCAGCTCACCGTCGGCGACGCGCTGAACAAGCTGTCGGATCGCAACCGCGCGGTGCGCGAGGAGGCGGGACACGCCATCGGGCGCGTCTTCGCCGACAATGTCCGGCTGTTCTCGCTGATCACCAACACGCTCGCCAAGGACAAGGAGATCAGCGACACCTGGCGCCACTATCCGCGCCCGGCCAGTGCGCGCAACCGCGGCAACATGGTCGAGGACGAGGTGGTGGACGCCCTGGTCCGCGCGGTGAGCGAGGACTACCCGCGCCTGTCGCACCGCTACTACCGGCTGAAGGCCGGCTGGCTCGGGCTCGAGCGGCTCGAGCACTGGGACCGCAACGCGCCGCTGCCCGACGACGATGACCGGCCGGTGGGCTGGGGCGAGGCGCGGAGCCGCGTGCTCGGCGCCTACCAGCGCTTCGACCCGCAGGTCGGCGAGATCGCGCAGCGCTTCTTCGACCGTCCCTGGATCGATGCGCGCCTGCGTCCGGGAAAGGCCTCCGGCGCCTTCGCCCACCCGACCGTGCCGTCGGCGCACCCCTACATCCTGCTCAACTATCACGGCCGCACCCGCGACGTGATGACGCTGGCCCACGAGCTCGGGCACGGCATCCACCAGATCCTGGCCGCCGGGCAGGGCTACCTGATGTCGGGCACGCCGCTGACGCTCGCCGAGACGGCGTCGGTGTTCGGCGAGATGCTGACCTTCCGCGCGCTGCTCGACTCAGAGACCGATCCGCGCCGCCGGCGGCTGATGCTGGCCGCCAAGGTCGAGGACATGCTCAACACGGTGGTCCGCCAAGTGGCGTTCTACCGCTTCGAGCTGCTGCTGCATGACGAACGCAGGAGCGGCGAGCTGCTGCCCGAACGGATCGGCGCGCTGTGGCGCCAGGTGCAGACCGAGAGCCTGGGGCCTGCCTTCGACTTCACGCCCGACTACGACGTGTTCTGGGCCTACGTGCCGCATTTCGTGCACTCGCCCTTCTATGTCTACGCCTACGCTTTCGGCGACTGCCTGGTGAACGCGCTCTACGGCGTGTTCGCCTCCGGCCATCCGGGCTTCCAGGCGAAGTATCTCGACATGCTGCGCGCGGGAGGAACGAAGCGGCATCGCGAGCTGCTCGCCCCCTTCGGGCTCGATGCGTCCGATCCCGGCTTCTGGCGCAAGGGGCTCGACGTCATCGCGGGCTTCATCGACGAACTGGAAGCCGCCTGATGGCCGAGCGCGACCTGGACCGCGGCAGCTCCGTCTTCGGCGAGCTCAAGCGCCTGGCCCGCACCTCCGGCGCCGTGGGCGGCATCGCCGCACGGCTGGCCGGCGAGCGGATCGGCATACGCACCAACCGCTCGGCCCATGCCGAGGATCTGCGCGCGGTGCTCGGCGGGCTAAAGGGGCCGCTGATGAAGGTGGCCCAGCTCCTGTCCACCATCCCCGATGCGCTGCCCGACGAGTATGCCGCCGAGCTCGCACAGCTGCAGGCCAACGCGCCGCCGATGGGCTGGTCGTTCGTGCGCCGTCGCATGCAGAGCGAGCTGGGTGCGGACTGGCAGCGTCATTTCAGCAGCTTCGGCCAGACGGCCGCGGCGGCGGCGAGCCTGGGGCAGGTGCATCGCGCCACCCTCACCGACGGTCGCGACGTGGCCTGCAAGCTGCAGTACCCGGACATGCCCTCGACGGTGGAGGCCGACCTGCGCCAGCTGCGCGTGGCGATGGGCATCTACCACCGGATGGACAATGCCATCCAGCAGGACGAGGTCTACAAGGAGCTGGCCGAGCGGCTGCGCGAGGAGCTCGACTACCTGCGCGAGGCGGCGCATCTGCGCCTCTACCGCCGGATGCTCGCCGACCAGCCGCTGATCACCGTGCCCGAGCCGATCGACGCGCTCTCCACCCCGCGCCTGCTCACCATGCAGTGGGTCGACGGCAAGACCTTCCAGATGCGCCTCGACGAGAAGCCGTCGCAGGACAGCCGCAACCGGATCGCCGAGGCCCTGTTCGAGGCCTGGTACACGCCGCTCTACCGCTACGGCGTGATCCATGGCGACCCGCATCTCGGCAACTTCCAGATCCGCCCCGATGACGGGCTCAACCTGCTCGATTTCGGTGCGATCCGCATCTTCCCGGCCAAGTTCGTGCGCGGGATCATCGATCTCTACGAGGCGATCAGCCGCAACGACCTGGAGATGGCGCGCCGTGCCTACGTCGCCTGGGGCTTCACCGACCTGTCGGACGAGAAGGCCGAGGTGCTGAACGGCTGGGCCCGGTTCGTCTACGAGCCGCTGATGCAGGACCGGGTACGCGCCATACAGGAGACCAACGATGCGACCTACGGCCGCTCGGTGGTGGAGAAGGTCCATGCCGGCCTCAAGCGGACCGGGGGCGTGCGGCCGCCGCGCGAGTTCGTGCTGATCGACCGTTCGGCGGTGGGGCTGGGCAGCGTGTTCCTCAGGCTGGACGCCAAGCTGAACTGGTGCCGGCTGTTCCACGACCTGATCGACCGGTTCAACGCGGACGAACTCGCCACCCGCCAGGCGGAGGAACTCGCGGCGGCGGGCGTGCCGCCGCCCCGCCAGGAGACAGTGGCGAGCGTCTAGCCGCCTGTCACCCCGACGGCTCCCCGAAACGGCTCCCCTGGACGACGGCCCGGGCAGAGCTGATTCCTTGGGCTTGCGCCCACCCAAGGGGGGGGCGCCCGCGACAAAGCGCCCGGAGCGAGGCTCCGGGAGCTTGCCTGGGCGCCGCTGGGTGCTACTCGCCCGCGACGACCCGTAGGTTCGGGCGGCCGGCGTGGGTGAGTTCGCGATAGACCGACAGGTAGTCCTCGGCCATGCGGCGCGCGGTGAAGCGTGTCTCGAAACGCCGGCGGATCGCTGCCGGGCTCAGCGCACCGAGCCGGGTGACGGCGCTGATCGCACTGGTCTCGTCCTCGACGATCAGGCCGGTCAGCCCGTCCTCGATCACCTCGGGCACCGAGCCGCGGTTGAAGGCGATCACCGGGGTGCCGCACGCCATCGCCTCGATCATCACCAGGCCGAACGGCTCCGGCCAGTCGATCGGCATCAGCAGGCCGGCGGCGCCGGACAGGAACTCGGGCTTCTGGGCATCGTTGATCTCGCCGATCAGCTCGACATTGCCGCCGAGCATCGGGCGGATCTTCTGCTCGAAATACTCGGCATCGACCTTGTCGATCTTGGCTGCGATCTTGAGCTTCATGCCGGTGGCACGCGCGATGCGGATCGCCCGGTCGGCCCCCTTCTCCGGGCAGATGCGGCCGAGGAAGGCAAGGTAGTCGCGCTTCTGCTCGCCCTGCGGGGTGAGCAGGTCGCGCGGCAGGCCGTGCAGGACGGTGCGCACGAAATTGGCCTGCGGCAGCGGACGGCGCTGGCTGTCGGAGATCGACACCACCGGCACTTCGGGGAAGAGATTGAACACCGGCTGCAGCTCCGGCAGATCCAGCCGGCCGTGCAGCGTGGTGACATGGGGGATCTTCTGGCGCCCGAACATCGAGAACGGCCAGTAGTCCATGTGGAAATGCAGCACGTCGAACTCTTCCGACCGACGCATCACCTGCTCCAGCAGCAGCACGTGCGGTGCGATCGGATCGCGGATCGCCGGGTCAAGGCGCAGGGCGCGCGGCCAGGCGGCATGCAGTTCGGCATTGGTCACGCTGTCGCCGCTGGCAAACAGCGTCACGTCATGCCCGAGATTGACGAGCTCCTCGGTCAGGAAGGAGACCACGCGCTCGGTGCCGCCATACAGCTTCGGCGGCACGGCTTCGTGGAGAGGGGCGATCTGGGCGATACGCATGAAGCGGAAGCTCCTTGGAATCTCTGATACCGGAGTAAACAAGTCGATCGCGGCAATTTCTGGGCGCCGGTTGGGCGTCTTCGCGACTTTTGTCTTTGTTCTTTCGAGCGCGTTGTGAACTACCCGTAACGTCCTAAGTTCCTGCTTCGGATCGCACGCTGCCTGCCGGTGGCGCGCACCTGCCCCGTTTGACCTGCCCAGTTTGACCTGACCGTGTGAAGAGGCCCGCCGTGACGCCAGACGAGACTGCGGTCACCATCCCCGACGCCGAGCTGGTCCGACTGGCCCAGTCGCCGCTCGCCTTCATGTTCCGCTACATCCGCCGCCATGCCTGGCAGCACCTGCTGATCATGCTGTCGGTGACCACGGCGGTGGCTGCCGCGGTCGGCTCGTCGTATGCAGTCAACTTCCTGGTCGACACGCTCAACGCCCACAAGAACGGGCAGATGGGACCGGTCTGGAAGGCGGTGGGCCTGCTTGGCGGCCTGATCGCGCTCGACAACATGCTCTGGCGGGTCGGTGGCTGGGTGTCGACCTACGCCTTCGTCAACGTCACCGGCGACCTGCGCCGCGACCTGTTCCGCCACCTGACCGGGCACGCACCGTCCTATTTCGCCGACCGGATGCCCGGCACGCTGGCCGGACGGATCTCGGCCACGGCCAACGCCATGTTCACACTCGAGAACCTCACCTTCTGGAACGTGCTGCCGCCCTGCCTCAACGTGCTGCTGTCCATCATGCTGCTGGTCACCGTCAGCCCCTTGATGGCGCTGGTGCTGATCGTGCTGGCGCTGGCCCTGTCGTGGCTGATGTTCCGCCTGGCCGCCGGCGGCCGGCCGCTGCACCACCGCTACGCCTCCGAAGCGGCCAAGGTGGACGGCGAGCTGCTCGACGTCATCAACAACATGCCGCTGGTCCGCGCCTTCGGCGCGGTGATCCGCGAGCGCGGCCGCTTCGCCGACCGGATGCGCGTCGAGATGGGCTGGCGTGGCCGCTCCCTGCGCTATCTCGAGAAGCTGCGGCTGACCCATGCGGTGCTCACCGCCATCCTGACCGCCGGCCTGCTGATCTGGGCGATCCTGCTGTGGCACGCCCACAAGGCCAGTGTCGGCGAGGTGGTCATGGTGGTGACCCTGGGCTTCATGATCCTGCACGGCACGCGCGACCTGGCCGTCGCCCTGGTCGAGACCATCCAGCACGTGGCCCGCCTGGCCGAGGCGCTGAGCACCCTGCTGCTGCCGCACGACATGCCGGACGCACGCGACGCGTCCGGGTTCTCCGGTCCGGCGCGTGGCGAGGTGATCTTCGAGCGCGTGACCTACGCCTATCCGGGCGGGGCGCCGATCCTGGAGGAGTTCGACCTCAAGGTGGAGGCGGGCACCCGGGTCGGTCTGGTCGGGCGCTCGGGGTCGGGCAAGACCACCGTCCTCGCCCTGCTCCAGCGCCTGCGCTACACGCAGGGCGGGCGCATCCTGATCGACGGGCGCGAGCTCAACCGGCTGACCGAGGAGGCGCTGCGCTCGGTGATTTCCGTCGTGCCGCAGGATGTCTCGCTGTTCCACCGGACGGTGATGGACAACATCCGCTACGGCAAGCCCGACGCCACCGACGACGAGGTGCGCGCCGCGGCCGAGGCGGCGGAGTGCATCGACTTCATCGAGGCGATGGAGGACGGCTTCAACACCCAGGTCGGCGACCGGGGCGTCAAGCTGTCGGGCGGCCAGCGGCAGCGGCTGGCCATCGCGCGTGCCTTCCTGCGCAACGCGCCGATCCTGCTGCTCGACGAGGCGACCAGCGCGCTGGACTCGGAGAGCGAGATGCGTGTCCAGGAGGCGCTGGACCGGCTGATGGTCGGGCGGACGGTGATTGCCGTCGCCCATCGCCTGTCCACCCTGCGCGACTTCGACCGGATCATCGTCATGCAGTCGGGCAAGGTGCTGCAGGACGGCTCGCCCACCGATCTGGAGCGTACGGAAGGGGCCTACCGCGACCTGTTGAGCCTGCAGGCGGTCAGCCTCGAGGCGGTCGACTGAGCCGCCACGCACCGGCGGCCACGAGGCGTCAACGGCCACCGATCATCAAATGCTTGTGAAAAGGAGCGTTTTGATACCATAATGATCGCCTGGCCGCGGACTCCGCCGGGTCAGAGTCGAGCTGGAACCTGATCCATGCGCGTTGTCCTCAGTTCCGAGTTGCCCGCCCGGCCGGGGATCCTGGGCTCCGCCCCGTCGCATCTCGGCAGCCAATCCTCCTTCTACGACAACGAGTCCACGATCGGCAGCGGCATGGCCAGCGCGGTGCGCGAGAACCTCAGCCAGCGCGCCTATCTGCGCATCCGCTCCTCCCTGATCCACAGCGAGTTGCGGCCCGGCCAGCGTCTGGTGCTGAGGCCGCTGGCGGCCGAGCTGCAGTTGAGCCCTACGCCGGTGCGCGAGGCGCTGCTGCGGCTGCTGTCCGAGCAGGCGCTGACGCTGGACGAGCGTGGCTCGGCGGTGGTCCCGGTGATCAGGCTCGAGGAGTTCCAGGAGATCGTCGAGATCCGCTGCGACCTCGAAGGGCGGGCCGGCCAGCGCGCCGCCGAGCGGATCAGCGAGGCCGAACTCGAGCATGTGGGCGCGATCGTCAGGGCCTACCGGGCCAGCGCCGAGGCGGGTGACCGGGCGGTGATGCTGGGACGCAACGCCGAGCTGCACCGGGTGGTGTGCCGGATCGCCCGCACGCCGCTGATCCTGCGCATCCTCGAAGGGCTCTGGATGCGGATCGGGCCGGTCTACGCCCTCACGCTCGAATCCTCGGCCGAGCCCTACCGGGCCGACGACGCGCATGGCCGGTTGCTCGCGGCACTGGCTGCCCATGACGGGGACGCGGCGCGTGCGGCGATCATCGACGATGTCCGGCGCAGCTCCGAGGCCCTGGGCCGCTGTCTGGCCTGAGCCAGGCTCACCCTGGGCTCGGGTCACCCGGGGGTCTTTGGTCCTGCGGTCCGCCGGCGTGAGGTGGCGGGTCTGAGCTGACTGCGCGGTGCGCCGGGCAGCACCGCAAGCATTGTCACGGTATTCGGGCGCGGCTTGCCGGCGGAATTCCGGGCCGCAGATCAGGGCAGCGTTCCCGCCCGACCATCCAGTCAGGCCGGCTGGGCCTTGGCCGAGTCCGGGCCCTTCTTGCCCTCGCCGCTGTCGCGCAGCCCGGGCACCTCGACATCGATCTCCAGGGTCGAGACACTGGCGCCGCGGTCGAGCTTGATCTGCACCTTGTCCTTGTCGATCGCCACGTGCTTGGCGATCACCGCGATGATCTCCTCGCGCAGCTTGGTGATCAGATCGCTCTGGCCTTCCACGCTGCTGCGCTCGTGGGCGAGCAGGATCTGCAGCCGGTCGCGGGCGACCGGGGCCGAGTTGCGGTTCTTGTTGAAGAAGCTGAGGATGTTCATGCCACCCTCCGCTTGAACCACTTGGCCAGCAGGCTGCGTTTCTCCGAGGGGACGCTCATCTCGAGGGTTTCACCCTGCAGGCGGCGGACGGCATCGAAATAGGCGCGCGCCGGGGCGCTCTCCGGGTTGCTCAGGGTCACCGGCGAGCCGAGGTTCGAGGCCCGCAGCACCTCCTCGCTTTCTGGGATGATGCCCAGCAGCGGGATGGACAGGATCTCCAGCACGTCGTCGGTGCGCAGCATCTCGCCGCGCGCGGCGCGCGCCGGGTCGTAGCGGGTGAGCAGCAGGTGTTTGTTGATCTTCTCGCCCGCCTTGGCCCGCGCGGTGGTGCTGTCCAGCATGCCGATGATCCGGTCGCTGTCGCGCACCGAGGACACTTCGGGGTTGGTCACCACCACCGCCTCGTCGGCATGGTGCATGGCGAGCTGCGCACCCTTCTCGATGCCGGCCGGGCTGTCGCAGATCACCCAGTCGAACTTCTCGCGCAGCTCGTCGATCACGCGGGCCACCCCGTCCGGGGTGAGCGCGTCCTTGTCGCGGGTCTGCGAGGCGGGGAGGATGGAGAGCGTCTCGCAGCGCTTGTCGCGGATCAGCGCCTGGGCGAGCTTGGCGTCACCCTGCACGACGTTGATCAGGTCGAACACCACCCGCCGCTCGGCGCCCATCACCAGGTCGAGATTGCGCAAGCCGACGTCGAAATCGACCACCACCACGGTCTTGCCGCTGAGTGCGAGTGCCGCGCCGAGGGCGGCGGTGGAAGTCGTCTTGCCGACGCCGCCCTTGCCGGATGTGACGACCAGAACCTTGGCCATGGGTCCTCCTTGGTGGAATTCAGTCGAGCGGCAGGAGCAGGAGGGTTTCGTCCTCGAGCTTGGCCTGGGTGCTGCGTCCGACCAGCTCCGGCGCCATGTCCTCGGCGGTCATGTAGTAGCCGTCGATCGCGATCAGTTCGGCGTTCATCCGCCGGCACAGGATGCGGGCGTTGCGGTTGCCGCCCAGGCCGGCCACGGCGCGTCCGCGCAGGGTGCCGTAGATGTGGATCGAGCCGCCGGCCGCCACCTCCGCACCCGAGGCGACCGAGCCGATGACGATCACGTCGCCGTCGGCATGCACCACCGACTGGCCGGAGCGCACCGGCTCCTCGATCAGCAGCGAGGCCGGCGGGTGCGGCTGCGCCGGTGCCGCCTCGTCGGCCGCCGGCACGTCGAGCTCGCCCACCGCCCGTCCGCCCTCGAAGCCGCCTGGCCAGTTCCAGCCGGCAAGCTGCGGCCAGGCGCGGTCGCCGCCCTCGATGGAGATGATCCGCACGCCGCGCCGCTCGAGCTCGCCCTGCAGGCCCGCAAGTCCGGCATCGTCCGGGCCGAGCAGGCCGAGATCGAGGATCACCGGCCGGCCGGCGAAGAAGCTGGCCGAGCGCTGCAACTGGGCGTCGAGACCGCGCAGCCAGTCGGCGAGGGCGGGTTCGGGCGACAGCACGAGGGCCATGAACGACCGGCCACGCACGCGGATCTGCGGCGCGTCCTCGCGCGCCTTGGCGGCGCGTCCGGTGGGGGAGGATCTGGTTTCAGCCATGCATGCAAGCCACTGGCAGCGACTATCCGGGTGTTGTCATAGCGTCAACGACGAAACGAACCGCAGGGCGCTGCGGGGCCGCTGGCGGCTCCGCCTGGCCCTGCCAGGGCGGCGCCGTATGGCGGGGTGGCGGCGAATCCCTTAGCCTTTCGGGCGATGCGAGTCCTGCACCATCTCCCGCTTTCGCCGTATTCGCGCAAGGTCCGGCTCGTGCTGGGCGAGAAGCGCCTGCCGCACGAGCTCGTGGTGGCCAGGCTGGCCGAGCGCCGGGCGGACTACATGGCCGTCAACCCGGGCAACACGGTGCCGATGCTGGTCGAGGAGAACGGCCTGTCGATCCCCGATTCGGGGGTGATCTGCGAATATCTCGAGGAGGCCTATGCCGACGTGCCGCTGCTCGGCCGGACGCTCGCCGAGCGGGTCGAGGTGCGCCGGCTGGTCGCCTGGTTCGATGGCAAGTTCGGCGCGGAAGTGACGCGCAACCTGGTGCACGAGAAGGTCATCAAGCGCCTGGCCGGCCGCGGCAATCCGGACGCGACCGCGCTGCGCGCCGGCTACGCCAATCTTGGCCCGCATCTCGAATATATCGGCTGGCTGGCCGAGACCCGCAAATGGCTGGCCGGCGCGGAACTGTCACTGGCCGATTTCGCCGCCGCCGCACATCTCTCCTCGCTGGATTTCATCGGCGACATCGACTGGAGCCTGTCGCCGCCGGCGCGCGACTGGTACGCCAAGGTCAAGTCGCGGCCGAGCTTCCGCACCCTGCTCGCCGACCGCGAAACCGGCATCACCCCGCCGCCGCATTATGCCGACCTCGATTTCTAGCCGGGGGGATGGCGAGCCGGATGCCGGTGAGCCGGCGGGCGCGGAGGCGGCTGGCGTGAAGGCAGCTGGCCGGTCGGGCAGTGCGACGGGCGTCCGGGCGGATGGCGGGGCGCAAGACCGCGACTCGCCGGCTGGGCGGCTCGCGGGCGAGGCTCCCGGCACGCTGCTGATCCTGGGGCTGGGGTTCGCGGCCGGCGCGGTGGCCCGGGCGGCACGCCGGCGCGGCTGGCGGGTGATCGGCACCACCCGGCAGCCAGGCGAGCCCGACGGCATCGAGCGCATCGGCTTCGAGCAGGCGGGCGATGCGGCACGCGAGGCGACCCACCTGCTCTGCTCGGTCCCGCCCGACGCCGCCGGCGACCGGGCGCTCGCCTGTCACCGGGACGCGCTGGCCGGGGCAGGGCGGCTGGTCTGGATCGGCTATTTCTCCACCACCGGCGTCTACGGCGACCAGGGCGGCGGCTGGGTCGACGAGGCGAGCCCGGTCTCGGACGCGAGCCCGCGGGCGCGACGGCGGATCGAGGCCGAGCAGGGCTGGGCGGCGCTCGCCCACGCCGCGTGCGGCGGCAGGATCGACCTGATCCGGCTGGCCGGCATCTACGGCCCCGGACGCAGCGTGTTCGACCAGATCCGCGCCGGCACGGCGCGGCGGATCATCGCGCCCGGCCATTGCTTCGGCCGCACGCACCGCGACGACATCGCGGCCGCCACGCTGGCCGCCATGCAGACCCCGCCCGGGCGGCAGGGTGCGAGGGTGCTGAATTTCTCCGATGACGAGCCGGCGGAAAGCTCGCTTGTGCTGGAATATGCGGCCCAGCTGCTCGGCATGCCACCGCCGCCGTCCGTGCCGCTCGCCGAGGCGTGGGCGACGATGAGCCCGATGGCGCGCTCGTTCTGGGCGGACAACCGCAAGGTCAGCGCGCGACACACCCAGCAGGTGCTCGGCTATCGCTGGCGCTATCCCACGTTCCGCGAAGGGCTGCGCGCGGTGCTCGACGCCGAGCACGGCGCTCAAGATCAACCTTAGGTGGTAAGATCGGCGGCCTCTCAACCGCAGACATGGGACGAGCGGCGTGCTATGGAGCCGGCATGGAAACGGTCAACAGACCGGTCGCCAGGACCGGCAGTCCCCGGGGGGAGCGCGCCCGCCATCCGGTCGTGCTCCAGGTTCTTCCGGCCCTCGAGGCCGGCGGCGTCGAGCGCGGCACGGTGGAGATCACCGCCGCGATCGTCGAGGCGGGCGGCACGGCCCTGGTCGCCAGCGCCGGCGGCCGCATGGTGCGCGAGATCGAGCGTGCCGGCGGGACGCACCTGCAGCTGCCGCTCCGCGGCAAGTCGCCCTGGACGATCTGGCGCAATGCCGGGCGTCTGGCGCGGCTGATCCGCGCGCATGGGGTCGATATCGTCCATGCCCGCTCGCGCGCCCCCGCCTGGTCGGCGTGGCTCGCGGCGCAGCGCACCGGCGTGCGCTTCGTCACCACCTGGCACGGGGTCTACGGCGAAAGCCTGCCCGGCAAGCACCGCTACAACGCGGTCATGGCCCGTGGCGAGCGGGTGATCGCGATCAGCGACTTCGTTGCCCGCCGGGTGGCCGCCGAGTACGGCGTGGGGCCCGACAGGCTGCGCACCATCCCGCGCGGCGCGGAGCTGTCCGCCTTCGATCCGGGCGAGGTCCCTGCCGACCGCAGGCGGGCACTGGCCGCGGACTGGAACCTGCCGGCCGGGGCGTCGGTGATCATGCTGCCCGGGCGCATCACCGGCTGGAAGGGGCACGGGCTGCTGATCGAGGCGCTAGCCCGCCTGCCGCGCGAGGCGGGCGAGTGGATCTGCCTGCTGGTCGGGCCCGAGCAGGATGGCGGCGGCGCAGCGCAGCGCCTGCTGCAGCAGGCCTCGAAGCTCGGGCTCGGCGGCAAGCTGCGCTTCACCGGCCTGTTCGACGACATGCCCACCGCCTATGCGCTGGCCGACCTGGTGGTGGTGCCCTCGCTCAAGCCCGAGCCGTTCGGCCGGGTGGTGGTCGAGGCGCAGGCCATGGAACGGCCGGTGGTCGTGGCGGCCCATGGCGGGGCGATGGAGACGGTCGAGCACGGGGTGAGCGGCTACCTGTTCGACCCTGGCGACCCGCAGGCGCTGGCCGAGACGATCGCGCACGTGCTGCGCATGTCCGCCGAGCAGCGCCGGCATCTCGGCTACTGGGCACGGCAGAATGTCGCCGGGCGGTTCACCACCCACGCCATGCAGCAGGCGACACTCGACGTCTATCGCGAGCTGTTGCCGCCCGCCCGCCAGTTTCCCGCCCAAGCGGGAGCCGGGCGCCCGTCGGCCGCGCACCACGCCGGGGACGGCCCCGGCGCGTGCTTCCCCACCGCCGCCTGACTGGTCACGAAGGCGCGCGCGGGGCGGGCGGCGTGTGCGCATGAGTGCTGCATGAGCTTGGGGGCCGCACAGCGCCGGCGGATCCTGGTCATCAAGCTCGGCGCACTGGGCGACGTCGTGCTGGCCTTCGCACCCCTCGCCGCGATCCGGGCGCATCATGCGGCCGACGAGGTCGCCCTGCTCACCACCGCGCCGTTCGCACCGCTGCTCGCCGGCTCCCCCTGGTTCGACCGCGTGCTGGTCGACCGGCGGCCGCGCCCGTGGGACCTGCGCGGGCTGCTGGCGCTGGCCCGCACGCTGCGCGGCTGGGACTTCGTCTACGACCTGCAGACCTCCGGGCGTTCGTCGCGCTACCACCGGCTCGCCGGCCGGCCGCCCTGGTCGGGCATCGCGCGCGGTGCGTCGCATCCGCACGACAATCCGGCGCGCGACCTCATGCACACCCGCGAGCGGCAGGCCGAGCAGCTGGCGCGGGCCGGCATCGCCGAGGTGCCGTGGCCCGATCTCGGCTGGCTGGCGGCGCAAGGGCCGGTGCTCGCCCGGCCCTACGCGTTGCTGGTGCCGGGGGCGTCGCCGCACCGCCCGGCCAAGCGCTGGCCGGTCGAGCGGTTCGCGGAGATCGCGGCGCGGCTGTCTGCCCGCTCCATCCGCCCGGTGGTGGTGGGCAGCGGCGCCGAGCGGCCGCTCGCCGCCGCGATCGCTGCCGCCTGTCCAGACGCGTTGGATCTCACCGGGCGCACGGCGCTCGCCGAACTGGGCGGGCTCGCCGCCCGCGCGTCGCTCGCCGTCGGCAACGACACGGGGCCGATGCATCTCGCCGCTGCGATGGGCACGCGGGCGATCGTGCTGTTCTCGGCCGACAGCGACCCGGTGCTGACCGCCCCGCGCGGCCCCGATCCGGCGCGGATCACCGTGCTGCGCAGCCCCGATCTCGCCGGGCTCGAAGTCGGCAGGGTTGCGGCCCATCTGCCCTGAGGCCATAGGAAACAGCTCCGCCTTTCGGAGAGCGTCAGCCATGCCCGCCATCACCCTGCCCGACGGATCCGTGCGCAGCTTCGACGCACCCGTCACGGGTGCGGCGCTCGCCGCCGCGATCGGGCCGGGCCTGGCGCGCGCCGCACTGGCGATGGAAGTGGACGGGCGGCTGCGCGACCTGTCGCACGAGATCGGCGAGGATGCACGGGTGGTGTTCGTCACCCGCAAGGACCCGCGGGCGCTGGAGCTGATCCGCCACGACGCGGCGCATGTGCTGGCCGAGGCGGTGCAGGATCTCCATCCCGGCACCCAGGTGACGATCGGCCCGGCGATCGAGGGCGGCTTCTATTACGATTTCGCCCGCAACGCGCCGTTCACGCCCGACGACCTGCCGGCGATCGAGGCGCGCATGCGCGAGATCGTCGCCCGCGCCACCCCCTTCACCCGCGAGGTCTGGCCGCGCGACGAGGCGATCGCCTTCTTCGAGGCGCGCGGCGAGCGGTTCAAGGCCGAGCTGATCCGCGACCTGCCGGAGAGCGAGCCGATCTCGGTCTACCGGCAGGGCGAGTGGCTCGATCTGTGCCGCGGGCCGCACATGCGCACCACCGCCGACGTGGGGGCCGGCTTCAAGCTGACCAGGGTGGCCGGCGCCTACTGGCGGGGCGACCACCGCAACCCGATGCTGACCCGCATCTATGGCACCGCCTGGCGCGACGGGGCGGAGCTCGCCGCCCACCTGCACCAGCTCGAGGAGGCCGAGCGGCGCGACCACCGGCGGATCGGGCGCGAGATGGACCTGTTCCACATCCAGGAGGAGAGCGTGGGCTCGATCTTCTGGCACCCCGCCGGCTGGCGGCTGTACAGCGCGCTGCAGGACTACATGCGCCGGGTGCAGAACCGCGAGGGCTACCAGGAGGTGCGCACCCCGCAGCTCGTCGACCGCTCGCTCTGGGAAGCCTCGGGCCACTGGGAGAACTACCGCGAGCACATGTTCATCGCCCAGGTGGAGGACGAGGAGAAGAGTGGCGGTCCGAAGAGCCTGGCGCTGAAGCCGATGAACTGCCCGTGCCACGTGCAGATCTTCCGCCATGGCCTGCGCTCCTATCGCGAGCTGCCGCTGCGCATGGCCGAGTTCGGCGCCTGCCACCGCTACGAGCCGTCGGGCGCGCTGCACGGCATCATGCGGGTGCGCGCCTTCACCCAGGACGACGCGCACATCTTCTGCACCGAGGCGCAGGTGGCAGCCGAGACCGCCCGCTTCGTCGCCATGCTGACCTCCGTCTACAGCGATCTCGGCTTCGACGCCTTCCGGGTGAAGTTCGCCGACCGGCCGGACAACCGGGCCGGCTCGGACGAGACCTGGGACCGGGCGGAGGCGGCGCTGCGCGAGGCGTGCCAGCTCGCCGGCGTCGAGTACGAGCTCAACCCGGGCGAGGGGGCGTTCTACGGGCCCAAGCTCGAGTTCGTGCTGCGCGACGCGATCGGGCGGGACTGGCAGTGCGGCACGCTGCAGGTCGACCACGTGCTGCCCGAGCGGCTGGATGCGAGCTATATCGGCGAGGACAGCGCCCGGCACCGGCCGGTGATGCTGCACCGGGCGATCCTGGGCTCGTTCGAGCGCTTCATCGGCATCCTGATCGAGCAGCATGCCGGCCGGTTCCCGCTCTGGCTGGCGCCGCGCCAGGCGGTGGTGGCCAGCATCGTCAGCGACGCCGAGCCTTATGCGCTGGAGGTGGCGCGGCTGCTGGAGGCGCGCGGGCTGGCGGTGAGTGCCGACGTGCGCAACGAGAAGATCAACGCCAAGGTGCGCGAGCACAGCCTGGCGCACGTGCCGGTGATCCTGGTGGTCGGCCGGCGCGAGGCGGAGGAGCGCACGGTGGCGATGCGCCGGCTCGGCGGGGCGGCCCAAGAGGTCCTGCCGCTCGAGGCGGCGCTCGCCACCCTTGCGGAAGAAGCCCTGCCACCCGATCTCAAGCGCCAGGCAACGGGCGCCGCCGCCGCCTCGGCCTCCTGACGATCCGGTATCGGCAGCGGCGGGCGCATGGCAGTGGTGCGCGCGAAGCGCTGCAGGCGCCTCGGGCGGCGGCGTTACAGTTGCGGGTGGCGGGCGAAAGTCCGCCCGGCTCGACCATTGTCTTGATCGCAGCCCGGCAGGCACCTACACCTGATCGCCACGTTACCGAAACAGTCACAGGAGAAGACCTATAGCCAGACCACCGATGCCAGCGCCTCCGACCCGCGAGGGTCCGCGCGTCAATGACGAGATCCGCGTGCCGCAGGTGCGGCTGATTGATGAAGCGGGCGAGATGCAGGGCGTCATGGCGACGCGCGAGGCGCTGATGCGCGCCTTTTCCGTCGGGCTCGACCTGCTCGAGATCAGCCCGAACGCCGATCCGCCGGTGGTCAAGATCCTCGATTACGGCAAGTTCAAGTACGAGCAGCAGAAGAAGAAGAACGAGGCTCGGAAGCGCCAGAAGGTGATCGAGATCAAGGAGGTCAAGGTCCGCCCGAACATCGACGAGAACGACTACCAGGTGAAGCTGCGGGCGATGCGCACCTTCATCGAGGAAGGCGACAAGGTGAAGGTCACGCTGCGCTTTCGCGGCCGCGAGATGGCCCACCAGGATCTCGGCGTGAAGGTGCTCGAGCGGATCCGCGGCGACATGGACGAGCGCACCAAGGTCGAGCAGATGCCGCGCATGGAAAACCGCCAGATGATCATGGTGCTGTCCCCGCGTTGAGCCTGCCTCCCGAGCAGCAGCCGCTTCCCGCCACACCCGAAGTCCGGATCCGCGAGGTCCGGCTGCTGTCCGACGACCACTACATCCTGCGGCGCACGGTGCTCGACTATCGCCGCCGTGATGGCAGCTGGCAGACCCTGGTCCGCGAGACCTACGATCGCGGCAACGGGGCTGCGATCCTGCCGTATGATCCCGAGCGCCGGGTGGTGCTGCTGGTCCGCCAGTTCCGGTTTCCGGCCTGGGCGTCGGGCCACGCCGCGCCGCTGATCGAGGCGGTGGGCGGCGTCATCGAGGCGGGCGACGCACAGCAGACCGCCGTGCGCGAGGTCGAGGAGGAGGCGGGCCTGCGCGTCCGTGCCCCTCGCCAGGTGATGAACCCGTTCATGAGCCCGGGCTCGGTGACCGAGCGGGTGGCGCTCTACGTGGCGGAATACAACGCCGCCGACCGGCGCAGCGCGGGCGGCGGGCTGCAGGGGGAGGGCGAGGACATCGAGGTCCTCGAACTGCCCTTCGACGAGGCGCTCGCCATGGTCGCCGCCGGCGACATCATCGACGCCAAGACCATCCTGCTGCTCCAGCATCTGCGGCTGGCCGGAGTGTTGTAGGCCGGAGCGGGGTCGCACACAGCCGGCAGATCCGCCCGATCATGTTGGCCGGGAGGCTGCCTGATCGTCCCAACCCGGGATCAGCCCGGGACGATCAGGCGTCGCAATGGCGGGGCGGTTGGCGGGCTGCGATCAGCGGGCGCTGGACGGGCCGAGGGCGGCACTGGCCACTTCGCGGTTAGCTTCGCGCCGCTTCGCCTCCAGCACCAGCGGGCGCAGTTGGGCGTGCGCATCGCCGAGCGCGGCGTAGTAGCAATCCTCGAAGCCGGTCGTCTCGGGCGTGACGCCGCGGTCATAGAGGCCGCAGACCGAGCGCGCGGCCTGCTCGATGCGCTGCTCGAAGGCCTGCCGGCCGGCCGGGGAGACGAGATCCACGCCGTGGGTGCTGAGGCGGATCTCGCGAACAGTATCATCCTCCTCGCGCGCTGCAGCGGTGGCGGCAAGGCCGGTCAGCAGGATCAGGCTGACGGTGGCCCGGACTGCTCGCGTGGCAATGGTCGACATGGCGTCTGGCTCCTGTGCTGTCGGGTCTCCGCCGACGCGCGGCTGGAGGGCGTTCCGGCCGGCACCGCGTCGGGCGGTGCACAGGTGCTAGACGGGCCATGTGACGGCTGACACTCAATCAGCCCTAATCATCGCTAAGCAGAATAAATCGGGTTGCGCCAACAACTTACGGCCTGCGCCTGGGGGGCTGCGGGCGGTGGCGCGCTTGCTACCAGGGAGGCGTTCCCCGCTGGCGATTGTGGCCGACCCTGCACATGAGCAGCCCGGCCGCCGTGCCGACCACGAAGGCGAGCAGCATGGTAAGTGTGCTTCTGTTGTTCATGGTGGATCCTGCATCTGGACGTGGTCGGGGCTGTCTAACGGTGGCATGCCGGCGAGGACGAGATCGTGCCTGAAGAGTCCCCAGGCCCGATCGGGGAGCAGGAACGCGCTCTGCCGCAGGCCGGAAACCCGTGCCGGTCCGGGCGGCGAGGCCGCCAGCACGCGGGCGAGCAGTGCGGCCGCCTCCCGCAGCGAGCCGAGCTGGCTGAGCGTGGCGATTTGCAGCAACGCGGTGTTGCGCAGCGACCAGCCGAACGGCCCGGATGCCAGGGCCCGGCGCGTGACGGAGAGGGCGTCCTCGTAGCGCGCGCCGGCGAAGGCCAGCATCGCTTGGCGATCATCGCCCGGGTAGGAGTCGCCGGATCGGTCCGCGGTGGCGAACAGCTGCGCCGCCGGGCCGAGTTCGCCCTTCTGCAGCAGGATCTCGCCGAGCAGGGCGAGCAGGTAGTCGAACTCCGGCTCGATCCTGAGACCCTCCCGTGCGGTCGCTTCGGCCTCCTCCAGCCGGTCGAGGGCGGAGAGGGCGTAGGCGCGAAGCTCCAGATAGAGGAAGTTCCTTGGCTCCTCGCGCAGGTTGCTGTCGATCAGCCCCAGCGCCCGCAGCCCCTCGGCGTCGCCCTCGCGGGCGTCACGCGCCAGCATGTCGAGCACGAGCAGGGTTGCGAGTTGCGCACGGGCCGGACGGCTCGCCGGGTCGCGCCGCACCGCCTGCTCGCTGAGCGCCATCGCCTGGCGCAGCTCGGGCGGTTCGAAACCGCCGGCGGCGACATGGGCGTCGATGACCAGGTCGAGCGAGTCGCGCGGTGGGCCGCGACGCATGGCATGTTCGGCACCGAACAAGGCCGGCCTGACGCTCATGAGCAATTGCATGGCCGTCGCATGAAGTCGGCCGAGAGAGGCGCCGGTCGGCACCGTTGTGCTGTCGCGCATCAGCAGCCGGCCGGTCGCGGCCTCGGTGAGCCCGATGGTGATCACCGCGCCGTCACCGTCCAGCCGCAGCGAGCCGGCCAGGCGGAAATGGGGTTGCGGACCGCCGCGCTGCCCCGGGGCGGGCTGGTCGAAGAGGGTGAGATCCTCGAACTGGGCGAAGCGGGACAGCACGGCGTCGGTGTATTCGCCGGCCAGTGCCGCGGCCCGCGGGTCGCGGCCGATCGGAACGAGCGGTTCGACGGCGACGCTGAGCCGCCCGTCGGGCGGTGACGGGCCGAGCCAGGAACGCAGCGCCGTCGCCACGGCGAGCGCACCAGCCGCGGCGACCAGCCCGGCCATCAGCAGCGCCGCCAGGGGCAGCAACCGCGCGCGCCGGCCGGGCGCTGCCGCACGACCCGGCGGCCGCCCCGCGACGCCAGGCAGCGGCAGGTCCGGAGTGGGTCGGGAATCTGGGGCGGAGTCTGGGGCGGAGTTTGGGACCGGGTTGTCGTCGATCTCGGCGACGAAGCGGTAGCCGCGCCCGGGCAGGTTGACGATCAGCGGCTCGCCGCCGGCATGTTCGGCGAGTGTGCGGCGCAGGGCTGACAGCTGGACGGAGAGGTTGTTCTCGCCGACCGTCACACCCTGCCAGACATGGGCCAGGATCTCGTCGCGGCCGACCACCCGGCCTCGATTGTCGATCAGGTAGAGCAGCAGGTCGAAGGCGCGCGCGTTCAGCGCGACCGGCGCGCCATTGGCTGACAGCTTGCGCCGCTTCGCATCGACGCTGAAACAGCCAAACGAAGACACGCCGGCACCAGCCTGCATCTCCGTCGTTCCGGACCCCGTTCAGGAGCCGAACATAGGCGATGCCTGTCGCCGGCGGAAGCTTCCGACATCAAGACGAGCGTGACCGGAGCGTTGTCGCGCACGTCATCCCTCGATGAGCCCGAAATCGGCCACCTGTGCGAAGAGATCGCGCAGGGCGGCCAGCAGGCGCAGGCGGTTTTGTCGCAGGTCCGGATCTTCGGCATTGACCGTGACCCCGGCGAAAAAGCTGTCGATCGGCGCGCGCAACGCGGCCAATGCGGCCATCGCCGCGTCGTACTGCTCGGCGGCCAGGGCGCGGTCGATCTCCGTGCCGGCGGACTGCATGGCGGCCAGCAGGGCGCGTTCCTCCCCGCTCGCCAGCAGCGCGGCCGAAGGCGGGCCGCCATGCGGTCCGTCCTTGCGGTCCTCGATGCGCAGGATGTTGGCCGCGCGCGTCGCCCCGGCGAGCAGGTCCGCACCCTCGGCGGTGCCGAGCAGCGTGCTCACCGCCTCCGTGCGGGCCAGCAGGCGGGCGAGGTCGCCGTCGGGGCCGGCAGCACTCACCGCGGCCAGCACGTCGTGGCGCGCACCCTCTGTGCGGAGCTGCACGCGCAGGCGCTCGGCGATGAAACCGGGCAGCAGCGCGAGGTCGGGCGCGTCGCGCAATGCCTCGGGAAGTGCCGCGGCCGCCTCGCGCAGCAGGGCGAACAGGTCCAGCCGCAGCCGGTTGTCGCGGACGATGCGGATGATGCCGAGCGCTGCGCGACGCAGCGCATAGGGGTCGCCGGAGCCGCCCGGCTTCTCGCCGGCGGCGAAGAAGCCCGCCAGGCTGTCCAGCCGGTCGGCGAGTGCCACCGCGACGGAGACCGGGGCGCGCGGCGTCTCGTCGGCCGCACCGCGCGGCAGGTAGTGCTCGCGCACGGCGCGCGCCACCGCCTCGGGCTCGCCGTCGTGACGGGCGTAGTAGTCGCCCATCACGCCCTGCAGCTCGGGGAACTCGCCCACCATGCCGGTGAGCAGGTCGGCCTTGGCCAGCAGGCCGGCGCGGGCTGCGAGGACCGGGTCGGCGCCGGCCCGCTCGGCCAGTAGGCGCGCGAGGCGCTCGATCCGTCGCGCGCGCGCGGCCTGGCTGCCGAGTGCTGCGTGGAAGGTCACCGCCTCCAGGCCGGGCAGGCGCGCCTCGAGGGAGGTGGCGCGGTCGAGGTCCCAGAAGTGGCGGGCGTCGGCGAAGCGGGCGCGCAGCACGCGTTCGTTGCCGGCGACGACCAGCCGGCCGCCATCGGCCGGGATGGTGTTGGCGACGAAGGCGAAGCGCGCGGCGGCGCGGCCGCCGGCGTCGCGCAGCGCGAAATAGCGCTGGTTGACCCGCATGCTGACCTGCATCACCTCCGGCGGCAGGTCCATGAACACCGCGTCGATGCTGCCCAGGAACGGCACCGGCCACTCGACGAGGCCGGCGACCTCCCCGACCAGGCCCTCGTCGGGCACGACGCTGAGGCCCTCCCTGGCGGCCAGTTCGCCCACGCCCTGGCGGATCAGGGTGGCGCGGTCGCCGGCGCGCACCAGGACGTGACGGGCGCGCAGGCCCGTCTGCCAGTCCTGCAGGCCCGCTACGCGGAACGGCCCGGGTGAGAGGAAGCGGTGGCCTTCGGTGAGGTTGCCGGCAACCAGCCCGTGCCCGCCGTCCGCGCCCTCGGCCAGCGTGAACGCCACCGTGCGGCCGTCGAGGAGGCACAGGATGCGGGTGAGCGGACGGATCCAGGCGAAACTGCTGCCAGTGCCCCAGCGCATCGTCTTGGGCCAGGCGAAGCGGCGCAGCAGGGGCGGCAGGACGCTGCCGATCAGGCTGGCCGCCGACATCGGCTCGCTGCGGCGGTCGAGCACCCAGAAGCCGCCCTCGAGGCGCAGCGCGTCGCGCGCCGCACCGTGCTTGCGCAGGAACCCGGCCAGCGCCTGCTCGGGTGCGCCTTCGCGCGGGCCGCGCTCGGTGCTGGACGAGCCCGGCACCGCGGGGTCGAGCTGGCAGCAGGCGGCGATGCGGCGTGGGCCCCAGAAGTTCTGCAGCTCGCGGACGGCGAGCGGCGCCAGCGCGCTCTGCAGCTGCTGGGTGAGTTGCGCCGCCGCGGCCTCTTGCAGCGCGGCGGGGATCTCCTCGCCGAACAGCTCGATCAGGAACTCGGCCATCCGCTCAGCCCGCGCTTGCCGGCGCCGGCCGAGCGGTAGGCTCAGCGCCTGGTACCCCGTCTGGCCCCGGCGCCCCGGGCGCCGTTTGCGCCTCGCCGGCGAGCCAGGCCTCGCAAGCGCGCCGGGCGAGATTGCGCACCCGTCCGATGAAGCTTGCCCGTTCGCTGACGCTGATCACGCCGCGCGCATCGAGCAGGTTGAACAGGTGGCTGGCCTTGAGGCACTGGTCCCAGGCCGGCTGGGCCACACCCGCCTCGGCCAAAGCCGCGGACTGCCGCTCGGCGTCGGCGAAGTGGCGGTGCAGGGTGGCCGGGTCGGTGAGTTCGAAATTGTGCCGAGAGTAGTCGCGCTCGGCGCGCAGGAACACGTCGCCGTAGGTCAGGCCGCGGCCGTCGTAATCGAGGTCATAGACACGCTCCTTGCCCTGCACGTACATCGCCAGCCGCTCGAGGCCGTAGGTCAGTTCGGTCGAGGGCACGGCGGTGGCGATGCCGCCCACCTGCTGGAAATAGGTGAACTGGGTGACCTCCATGCCGTCGCACCAGACCTCCCACCCCAGGCCCCAGGCGCCGATGGTCGGGTTCTCCCAGTCATCCTCGACGAAGCGTATGTCGTGCAGGGCGGCGTCGATGCCGATCGCGCGGTAGCTGTCGAGCAGCAGCGCCTGGCTGTCGGCCGGCGTCGGCTTCAGCAGCACCTGGTACTGGTAGTAGTGCTGCAGGCGGTTGGGGTTCTCGCCGTAGCGGCCATCGGCGGGGCGGCGGCAGGGCTGGACATAGGCGGCGCGCCACGGCGTGGGGCCCAAGGCGCGCAGGCTGGTGTGCGGTGACAGCGTGCCCGCCCCCATCTCGATGTCGTAGGGCTGGAGGATCGCGCAGCCCTGCCCGGACCAGAATTCGTGCAGCTTCAGGATGAGCGACTGGAAGCTGGGCGGCTTGCTGGCCAGGGCCATGGCGGGACGGATTCTTTCCAGACAGGATCGGGCGAGACAGGACTGGGACGGTGCTGCGGCCCGGCGCGCCGGCGGCCGGGCGGGCACCGGAGGGGTGAGCGGCGGCCGGCACCATAAGGGCAAGCGGCTGGCAGCATCAACCGAGCGCGGGGCGGCACGTCATGACAGGACATCTCATCGCCGGGCATCGCTGGGTGGACGACGACATCGCCGCGATCCTGCGCGCCACGAAGCGCATCGCCCTGGTCGGCGCCTCACCACGCCCGGAGCGGGCGTCGCACCAGGTCATGCGCTTCCTGCTGGCCCGCGGCTACGATGTGGTCCCGGTCAATCCCGGCCAGGTTGGCCGGCTGCTGCTCGGCCGGTCGGTGGCGGCCGGGCTGGCCGATGCGGCGCCGCTCGACATGGTCGATATCTTCCGCGCCTCCGAACACGTGGCCCCGCTGGTCGACGAGGCGATCCGGCTCGGCGCGCGCACCGTCTGGATGCAGCTCGGGGTCATCGACCCCGAGGCGGCCGGACGCGCCCGGGCGGCCGGGCTCGCGGTGGTGATGGATCGCTGCCCGGTCATCGAATGGCACCGGCTCGGATGGCGGTCGGAGGGGTGAGGGGCGGGGGTGAGCGGCGGCGTGCGGATGGACGGCGGCCGGTTGATTCCCACGGCGCGCGGCGCCACATCCCGGGATGATTCACGGGGACCAAGGACCCATGACCAACGAAGAACGCGATCTCATCGCTCGCTTCATTGCCCGCGTCGGCGGCCAGCCGCAGGGAGGTGCGCTCGCCGGCGCCAGTCCCGCCTGGGGCAGCGTACCGGCCACGCAGCCGGCTGCCCTGCCGCCGATCGATCCCGAAGCCGACCGGTTCATCGCCGATCAGATGAGCCATTTCCCCGAGGCGCGCTACCGCGTGACCCAGATGGCCGTGGTGCAGGAAGCCGCACTGGCCGAGGCCCAGAACCGGATCCGCCGGCTCGAGTGGGAGCTTCAGCAGGCGCGCCAGCAGCCGCAGAAGAGCGGTGGCCTGTTCAGCGGGCTGTTCGGCGGCGGGCGGCAGCAGGCATCCCAGCCGGGTCCCCAACCTGGCTACGGGCAGCCGGGATACGGGCAGCCGGGTCCCGGACAGCAGCCAGGCTATGGGCAGGCGCCGCCGCAGGCCGCCTACCCACCCGGCTATCAGCCGGGCATGTTCGCGCGGCAGGGTTCGGGGTTCCTGGGGTCGGCGCTGACCACGGCGGCCGGCGTGGCCGGCGGCATGCTGGCGGCCAACGCCCTGGAGGACATGTTCAGCGGCCATCGCGGCATGGGCGATGGGCTCGGCGGCGGCGGCGAGACGATCGTCAATAATTATGGCGACGCGGCGGATCCCTGGGGTGCCGGTGGCGGTGCGGGCGGCGATCCGTTCGGCGGCCAGGGCGCCAATGTCGACCCGAACTTCGGCGCCGACCAGGGTGGCCTTGGCCAAGGCGGCGGCTTCGACCAGGGCGGCGGCTTCGACCAGGGTGGTGGCCTCGACCAGGGTGGTGGCTTCGATGGCGGCGGCTTCGATGGCGGCGGCTGGGGCGACGACAACAGCAGCTTCTGAGCACAGCGGCGCAGTCCGGGGCAGCGTGCGACCCAGGAATCACTGGCCGCAAGTTTCCGGAGGGCCGCACCCGGCGGGCTCAAGCTCCCGCCGGCCGGAGGCTTAATCGGCTGCCCGGGTCGCCGGTCCGACCGCGAAATGGACGCTGACCGGGCAATGGTCGGACAGGTGATCCTTCATCTCCGGGTCATGCTCGCGATAGACCATGACCCGCAGGGTGTCCGGGCGGATCCAGTCCCGGGCGGCCCCTCCGGCCAGGATGTGGTCGATGAACGACTCTCCCCCCCAGCACGGGCTGGCATAGCCTGAATCGGCCTGCGTCAGCGGCGCCGCCCCGCGCAATGCCGTCATGAACTCGTCGCCCGCCAGCAGGTCGCGGTTGAAATCGCCCATGACAATGAAGGGCACACCCTCCGCCTGGCGCGCCGCCACCCAGTCGCGCAGCACGGCAACCTGCCGGCGCAGCACCGTGCAGGCCGGGGACAGCCGGCCGTGCAGCGGATGGTCCCAGCAGCCGGTCTTGAGGTGGACTGCCAGGATGCGCAACGCCACCGGCGGCGCGTCGCCCTGGGCAGGGATGGTGACCGTCACGTCGAGGCCGCTGCGCAGATGGTGGGCCGCGGCTGGGCCGCTGGTGTCGAGGCCGGTCACGTCCTGATGGCGCTCGACCGCGAGGTCACGGCGGATCGCCAGGCCCACGCGCTGGATCACGTGGTCGCCGGTCATCTCGATGCGGTAGCGGTCGGGCGGAAACAGGCGCGCGGCCATCTGCGGCCCGTCGACCTCCTCCACCGCCACGATGTCGCCGCGCAGCCGCCCGGCATAGGCGGCGAGCAGGCCGAAATCAGCCGGGGCACGAGGCTTGACGTCGTCGGGCAGCGCCGGATCACCGGCCGGCCGGGCCGTGAACCAGTTGAGGTTCCAGGTGGCGAGCTTGATGTCGGTGGCCCGTGCCCCGCCGGACGCAAGCCCGCCGGCAGCGGCCAGCAGCAGGACGAGGGCCGCCGCACGGAGCCGGCCCGGAATGGGTGGGCGAGGCATCGCTCAGCCAGCCCCCTCGTCGTGCAGCCGTTCAAGCGCCTCGTCGATCGCCAGCATGCGCCGGCTGGTCTCGTCGATGACCCCGATCCGTCCGTGGCGGATGTCGTAGCACCAGCCCTGCAGGCGCAGCGCGCCTTCCGCGATCCTGGCTGCTACCGACGGGTGGGTGCGCAGGTGGGCGAGCTGGAGCAGCACGTTCTGCTCGATCATCGTCTCCAGCCGCGCGTGCGCCGGGGGTGCCAGCGCCTGTGTGACGGCAAGTGCGGCCTCGGCGTTGCGCAGCCACGAGCGCACCGTCGGCATCTCCTCGAGCCGGTTCGCGTCGGGCTCGAGCAGTGCCTTCATGGCGCCGCAATCCGAGTGGCCGCAGACGATGATCGTGTCGACCTGCAGGGCGCAGACGGCATATTCGATGGCCGCCGAGACGCCGCCCAGCATCTCGCCATAGGCTGGAACGACGTTGCCGATGTTGCGCAGCACGAACAGGTTGCCCGGCTCGCTCTGGGTGATCATTCCGGTGCTGATCCGGCTGTCGGCGCAGGTGATGAACAGGGTGTGCGGAGTCTGGCCGTCGGCGAGGGCGCGGAACAGGTCGCGACTGCCCGGGAAGATGTCCGCGCTGAAATGGGCCGCCCCCTGCAGCAGGTTGATCAGCGTGGCCGCCGGATTTCGCCTCATCGATCCCCCATGGTCGCAGGACACTCGCTTTGTGTTAGTGGTCGCAGATAGTTAACACGGAGCAAACCGCGAAGGCGCGTTCCTCGCACCGACGACGAGCGACCGGTCCTGCGCGCCCGCGGCGGACATGCTAGATGAGTATGGATGAAGAAAAAGCGGCCGTGACCGAGCCATCGTCTGCCCTGGAACGCGGGGATGTCTTCACCGCCTGCGATCGCGAGCCGATCCACATCCCCGGCTCGGTCCAGCCGCACGGCGTGCTGCTGGCGCTGCGTCCGCTGGCCGAGAGCGTGCAGGTGGTGGCGGCGAGTGCCGCCCCCGACGCGCCGGAGGCGGCGCCGGCGCTCGCCGCCTGGCTCGACGACGATGCCGCCGGCCGGGTCGCCGAGCCGCTCTGCCTTGGCGAGCGCCACCTGGAGGACGTCCTCCTCGAAGGGCTGCTGGATCGCGCCGGACGGCAGTGGAACGGCGTGCTGCATGTCGAGCCGGACGGCCTGAGCCTGCTCGAACTGGAGGCGCACGAGGAGCCTGCCTTCGGCATCGGCCAGCGTTCGCTGCTGGATCTGCTGAGCCAGGGACTGGCCGACATCCAGCGCCAGGAGGATGTGGTGGCGGCCTGCGGCAGCGCGGTGCACAGCCTGTCGCGCCTCACCGGTTTCGACCGGATCATGGCCTACCGTTTCGGGCCGGACTGGAGCGGCGAGGTGATCGCCGAGGCGCTGGCCGAGCCGCTAGGTGACGCCGGCCCGCGCGCCGCGCGCGTGCCGACCTCCTCCTATCTCGGCCTGCGCTTCCCGGCCGGCGACATTCCCGCCCAGGCCCGCGCGCTGTATGCGCGCAACGGCCTGCGCCTGATCCCGGACACGCGAGCGGCAGCCGTGCCGCTCGAGCGCCTGGATGGACAGGCCGCCCCGATCGACCTGTCTCGCGCCGTGCTGCGCGCGGTCGCTCCGGTGCACCTGCGCTATCTCGAGAACATGGGCGTGCGTGCCTCCATGTCGGTGGCCATCACACTGCCCGACGGCACGCTCTGGGGCCTGATCGCCTGCCATCACCGGCAGGGCCCGCTCGCCGTGCCGGGTGCGGCGCGGCGCGCGGCGTCGATGCTTGCCACCGCCTTGTCCTGGCGGGTGAGCCTGTGCGAGCGCGAGGCGGGGCGGCTCGCCGCGAGCCGGCTGCGCGCGCGCGCAGCACCGGTGCTCGGCGTGCTGGCCGAACCCCTGGCGCCACCGGCCTCGGAGGAGGACATCGCCGCGCTGGCGCGGGCGGCGGGAGCGGACGGCATGGCCTGCCGGCCCACCCTGCCGGCGGCGCTGCGGTTGCGCGGCGGGCTGTTGCCGGCAGATCCGGTTCTCGAGGCGATCTGCGCCTGGCTCGACGGGCTTGTGGCGGACGCACCGAGTGGCGCGCCTGCGGGGACCGTCGTCCCAGGCGGCGGTATCGGAGAGGGCTCGTCCGGCGGGTCCTGGTTGCCGCGAGCCGGCGGCCAGAAATCCGACATGCCCCGCCTGGACCTTTCCGAGCCCGGCGCCTCGGTGCTTGGCCCGGGCGCGCTGGTCACCGACCGGCTGCCCGAGCTCGTTCCGCCGGCACTCGCCGAGCGGCTCGGCGCGGACCCGGCCCTGTCCGGCTGCGGCCTCCTCGCACTGCCGCTTGCCGGCCATGCCTCCGGCTGGCTGCTTTTGTTCCGCCGCGAACTGCGCCAGCTCGTGCAATGGGCCGGCGACCCGCGCAAGGGCGGCGGCTCCGTCTCCGACGCGGCCCCGCTGTCGCCGCGTGCCTCGTTCGAAAGCTGGGAACAGGAGGTGGCCGGGCGCTCGGCGATCTGGTCGGCGGCCGACCTCGCGGCTGCGGCGGCGCTGCGCGATGCGATCGCCGACAGCCTGCTGCGGCGCGGACGAGAGATCGAGCGCAACAACATAGAGCTGCGCCGGCGCGACGAGGAAACCCGCTTCTTCGCCGATGCCGCGGCTCATGACCTCAAGGAGCCGCTCTGGCAGATCCAGGTGCTGAGCAGCCTGGTCCGTCAGCAGCTCGAGGATCTGCGCGACGCGACGGCCGGCGACATGGCGGCGGCAGCGCTGTCCGATCCGCCGGCCGGGCTGCTGGCGGAGCTGTTGCAGATGCTGGCCTCGATCGGCAGCTCGGCGGACCGGATGCGCGAGATGCTGAGCGACCTCAATCGCCTGGCCATTGCCGGCCGCCAGCTCCGGCGCGACCGGCCGCACGGGCTGCGGGCGCTGGCCGAGCAGGCGTTCGCCGATCTCGGCCAGGTGGACGGCGAGCGCGCCCTGGCCGAGATCTCGTTCGAGGGGCTCGGCCAGACCAGGCTGAATTGCGACGGGGGCGAGATCCGCCGCGTCTTCCAGAACCTGATGTCCAACGCGCTGAAATATCGCGACCCCGCGCGGCCCCTGCGGATCCGGCTGCGCGCCGAGGGGCCGGAGCAGCCACGGCCGGGCGACGTGGTGAGCGTGTTCGTGGAGGATAACGGGCTCGGGTTCGAGCCGCAGCTGGCCGAGCGCCTGTTCGAGCCGTTCCGACGTTTCCCGCCGCCGGGGGCGGTGGAAAGCGAAGGGCTCGGCCTGGGATTGGCCATCTGCCAGCGCATCGTCCTGGCCCATGGCGGCAGCATCGGTGCGCTGTGCGTGCCCGGGCAGGGAGCACGGTTCAATTTCACCCTGCCGGAGGTCGGCGTGCCGGGATCCGACCCGGCGGACCCCAATTCGGCAGAACCCGGTCCGGCAGAACCTGGTCCAGCCGGACCCGTCGCAGCCATGTCCGGCCCGGCCACCGCCGGTCGAGTCGCGTCGGGGCCAGCGGCATCTGGGCCAGTGGCTTCCGGGCGAGAAGGAGGCTAAGGCGCCGATGCGGGCAGCAGCCGAACGGCGAGGCGACGAGATGCGCAGCGAGCGCGCGGAGGGCGAGCGGTTGTCCCAGGGGCGGCCGGTGGTGCTGGTCGCCGAGGACGACGCGGACCACCGCTTCGTGCTGCAGCGTTTGTTCAGCGTGCTGCGCGTCGATGTCGATCTGCGCTTCGTCACCAACGGCATCGAGATGCTCGGCTATCTGCGCGACTGCCGGCTGCGTCCGGAAGGTGCGGCCGGCTGGCCTCGCTTCATCCTGCTCGACCTGCACATGCCGCAGATGGACGGGCTGGAGGCGCTGCGCCAGATGCGCGCCGACCACGCGCTGCGCTCGATGCCGGCGGTGGTGTTCTCCTCCTCCAACGAGCCCGCACAGATCGAACGGGCGTATGCGGCCGGGGCCAACGCCTACCTGGTCAAGGTGGGCGATTTCCGACGCCTGGTCAGCGATCTGCGCGGCCTCGCCGCCTTCTGGCTGGAGGCGGCCCGGGTGCCGGAGCCGCGGCCGAGCCTGGCTGCCGCGCAGGGGCCGGCCGAGTGACTGACGCGACGGTGCGGGCCGCGTGCCAGTTCGAGCAGGCGCCGCTGCGATTGATGCTGGTCGACGACAAGGCGGGCGTGGGCGAGATCCTGCGCACGATGCTGGCCCGCAGGCGCCGCGACCAGTTGCGCGACTACAGCGTGAGCCAGGTCGGATCGGTCGCCGAGGGCCTGGTGGCGATGGGCAGCGGCGAGCACGATTGCTACCTCGTCGACTACCGGATCGGCCCGGAAAGCGGCCTGGATCTCGTGCGTCGGGCGCGGGGGGCGGGCCTGACGGTGCCGATCGTCATGCTGACCGGCTCGGAGATGGTCGAAGGGGAGGCGGCGGAAGCAGGGGCCAACGACTTCCTGGTCAAGGGCAGCTTCGATCTGCCCTTGTTCGAGCGCACCATCCGCTACGCGCGCAGCAACGCCGAAAGCCTGCGCCGGCTGGCCGAGCTGAACGCCTCGCTCGAGGCGCAGGTCAGCGAGCGCACCGCGCAATATGCGCTGGCCAACACGCGGCTGCTCGAACAGATCGCAGCCCGCGAGCAGGCCGAGCGCGCGCTGCTGCGCACCGAGCGACTGCAGGCGCTGGGACGCATGACGAGCAGCGTCGCGCATGACTTCAACAACATTCTCACCGCCCTGTTTTCCAGCCTGGAGATCCTCGAGCGTCGCCTGGAGGCGGGCTGGGGCGAGACCCCGGACCCCCGCCTGGCCCGGCCGCTGGCCGGCGCGATCGAGGCGTCACGGATGGGCGAGCGGATGGTCGAGGGGCTGCTCGGTTTCGCCCGGCAGACACCCAGGGCGCCGAGCCTGCTCGATGCGGGGCAGGTGATCGACGAGACCGGACGGCTGTTGCGCCTCACCCTGGGCGGCGAGGTGACCCTGAGCCTGGCGCTCACCCCCGAGGCCACGCCGATCCGCGCTGATCGCGACCAGCTCGAGCGCGCGCTGCTCAATCTCGCGGCCAATGCCCGCGACGCGATGCGCGGGCAGCCGGACGCACGGCTGTCGGTGGCAACGGAGCGGGCCGGTGGCTGCGTGCGGATCAGCGTCGCCGACAACGGGCCCGGCATGAGCCGGGAGGTCATCGACCATGCGTTCGAGCCGTTCTTCTCGACCAAGGCGGATGGGCAGGGCACCGGGCTCGGGCTGGCCCAGGTCTACGGCTTCGCCCAGCAGACCGGCGGCGAGGCGGCGATCGACAGCGAGCCCGGCCACGGCGTGCGGGTCACCCTGACCCTGCCGCTTTCCACCGGCTGAGACGGTGTCCCGTGACGATCGTGCGGTGCGGTCGGTGACCGGCCTGGCGTGCGACGGGACGGCGCGGGACGCATCAGGCAAGGCTGTGGACGCGGCGGCGGATGCCGCGGCGGGTGGCACGAGGCACGCGACGTTGGATTCCGCGGGCGCGGCGGCCGCGGCGGCGGCGCAGGACGCCGCCCAGACCGGGCTGCAGGCGGACCTGATCGCGGTGCTGGTCGCCATCGATGACGACCGGCCGCGTGTGCTCGGGCTGGGCGGGGGCAGCATGCTGCCGTCGGGTCCGCTGGAGCGCGCGCACCGTTCGCTGCAGGCCGGCCTGCGGAGCTGGGTCGAGCAGCAGACCCACCATCCGATCGGCTTCGTCGAGCAGCTCTACACCTTCGCCGACCGCGACCGCTCGGCGGGCGAGGTGCGGGCGATCTCGATCAGCTACCTGGCACTCACCCGGATGGCGGCCGGCGATACCGGCTGGCGCGACTGGTACGGCTATTTCCCGTGGGAGGACCAGCGCAGCGCGGCCGGGGCGCAGGCGGCGGCAAGGCTCGCCGAGCGGCTGCTGGCCTGGGCGGACGCCGGCGGCAACGAGGCCGCCGGCCGCCGCCAGCGCTGCGCGATCAATTTCGGCCTCGACGGGATGCCCTGGGACGAGGAGCTGGTGCTGCAGCGCTACGAGCTGCTCTACGAGGCGGGGCTGGTTGCCGAAGCGCGCCCGCCCGAGCCGCTGCCACCGGAGGCGGGGCGTCCGATGCTGCATGACCACCGGCGCATCCTGGCGACCGGCATCGCCCGGCTGCGCGCGCGGATCAAATACCGCCCCGTGGTGTTCGAGCTGATGCCGCCCAGCTTCACCCTGCTGCAGCTGCAGCAGGCGTTCGAGGCGCTGGCCGGCAGGCGGCTGCACAAGCAGAATTTCCGCCGCCTGGTCGAAAGCCAGAACCTGGTCGAGGAGACCGGCCAGCTGGCCGGGCGCGCGATCGGCCGGCCGGCCAAGCTGTTCCGCTTCCGCCGCGAGGTGCTGCAGGCGCGCCACGTGGCGGGCAGCAAGCTGCCGCTGACACGCCTGGGATGAGCACAAAGCCCTGGCGTCTGCTCGCCTGAGGCGATCACCCGGGCGAATGCCTCAGGTGCGGCCAGAAAATCCGATGGTCGCGGCATCTGCGGGCTTGACGGGCTTTTGCTCATCACCAGCATAATAGGGCAGCGCCGAGACGGCGTTCTTTTCTGACCCAGATTATGCTCATATTGAGCATTAAGGATCGCAATGCTGCAGGAACTCCCGACGCGCGGCGACGCGCTCTACGACCGCGTGCGCCGTGTCGTGACACCCGTCGAGTGGCAGCTGTTCCGCGACGACGTGGAGGCCATCCTGCGGCTCAAGGCGGAACGCAACGCCGTCATCCTGGCGCACAACTACCAGACCCCCGAGATCTTCCACTGCGTGGCCGACGTGGTGGGCGACAGCCTGGCGCTGGCCCGCGAGGCGCAGGGTCTGCAGGCCGACACCATCGTGATGGCCGGCGTGCATTTCATGGCCGAGACCGCCAAGCTGCTCAACCCGACCCGGCGCGTGCTGATCCCCGATACCGCGGCCGGCTGCTCGCTGGCGGAGTCGATCACCGCCGAGGATGTCCGCCGGCTGCGTGCCGCTCACCCCGGCGTGCCGGTGGTGACCTATGTCAACACCTCGGCCGCGGTGAAGGCGGAAAGCGACGTGTGCTGCACGTCCGGCAACGCGGCGCGCGTGGTGCGCAGCCTGGGCACGGACCGGGTGATCATGATCCCCGACGAGTTCCTGGCCCGCAACATCCAGGCCGAGACCGGCATCGAGATGATCACCTGGGCCGGGCACTGCGAGGTGCATGAGCGCTTCACGCCGGGCGAGATCCGCCGGCTGCGCGCCGACAACCCGGGCGTGGTGGTGCTCGCCCATCCCGAATGCCCGCCCGAGGTGGTGGCCGAGGCCGATTATGCCGGCTCGACCGCCGGCATGGCGGACTATGTGGCCTCCGGCCGGGCGGAGAAGGTGGTGCTGATCACCGAGTGCTCGATGAGCGACAACCTCGCCGTGCAGCACCCCGAGGTGGAGTTCGTCCGTCCCTGCAATCTCTGCCCGCACATGAAGCGGATCACGCTGGCCGGCATCCGGCGCAGCCTGGAGACGCTGACCCATGAGGTGACGATCGAGCCGCACCTGGCGGTGCGCGCCCGGCAGGCGGTGGAAAGGATGCTGGTGCTGTGAGCACGCTGCTCCCCGACAACCTGCCCACCATCGTCGGCGGCGGCGTGGCCGGCATGATGGCGGCACTCGCCCTGTCCCCGCGGCCGTGCCTGCTGCTAAGCGCGGCGCCGTTCAACACGGAAGCATCGAGCGCCTGGGCGCAGGGCGGCATCGCGGCCGCGGTCGGCGCCGACGACGAACCCGCGCTGCATGCGGCCGACACGCTGGCCGCCGGCGACGGGCTGTGCGACGCGGACGTGGTGCGGCGGATCACCGAGGCCGGCCCGCGCATCATCGAGCGACTCGCCTCGCTCGGCGTGCCCTTCGACCGCGCAGGCGGTCCGGACGCGGCGCTGTCGCTCGGGCTTGAGGCGGCGCACAGCCGGCGCCGCATCGTTCATGCCGGCGGCGACGGCAGCGGGCGCGAGATCGTGCGCGCGCTGGCCAGGGCGGTTCTCGCCACCCCCTCGATCCGCGTGCTGGAAGGGGCGCGGCTCGTGCGCCTGCTGCTCGCCGACGGCGCGGTGTGCGGCGCGCTGGTCGCGGTGGGCGGCCGGCAGCTCCGGCTGCGCACCAGCCAGGTGGTGATCGCCACCGGTGGCGCGGGCGGCCTCTATCTCGACACCACCAATCCGCTCGGCTCGACCGGCTCGGGGGCGGCGATCGCAGCAAGGGCCGGCGCGGCGCTGGCCGATCTTGAATTCGTCCAGTTCCACCCGACGGCGCTGGCGGTGGGCGACGGGCGGGGCACACGGCCGCTGCCGCTGGTCAGCGAGGCGGTGCGCGGCGAAGGGGCGAGCCTGATCGACGAGACCGGCGCGCGCTTCATGGACAACGAGCTGGCCCCCCGCGACGTGGTCTCGCGCGCTGTGTGGCGCCATCTCGCCGGCGGCCACCGGGTGTTTCTCGATGCGCGCGCGGCCCTGGGCCAGCGCTTTGCCAGCCGCTTCCCGGGGATCGATGCGATCTGCCGCAAGCACGGGCTCGATCCGGCGAGCGATCCGCTGCCGATCCGCCCGGCCGCGCACTACCACATGGGCGGCATCGCGGTGGACGCGGAAGGCCGCAGCAGCCTGCCGGGCCTCTGGGCCTGCGGCGAGGCGGCCTGCACCGGCCTGCACGGGGCCAACCGGCTGGCCAGCAACTCGCTGCTCGAGGCGGCGGTGTGCGGCGAGGAGGTGGCCCGCAGCCTGCTCGGCGGCCGGGCGTCGCTGCCGCGCCGCGCTGCGCTGCCGACCGCCGAGCCGGGTCCCACGGCCGGACCGGACCCGGCGCTTGCCACCGTGCGCGAGGTGATGTCGCGCGAGGTGGGTGTGCTGCGCGACGGGGCGGGACTGACGCGCGCCACCGAGGCGCTGGCGCCGCTGGCACCGGGCTCGGATGCGGCCCTGCTCGGCCTGATGATCGCCGAGGCGGCGCTGGCCCGCGATGAAAGCCGCGGCGGCCATTGCCGCACCGATGCGCCGGGGCAGGCGGCCGCGCCGCAGCGGCGGTCCAGCCTGGCTGCCGACATGCTGGCCGCCGACATGCTGGTCGCGGCACCACGGGAGCGTCGCGCGTCATGACGCCGCTGCCCGACATCATGCTCGAGCCGATGGTCCGCGCCGCCCTGCTCGAGGATCTCGGCCGCGCCGGCGACATCACCACCGACGCCATCGTGCCGGCGGGGCTGACCACGCGCCTGGAGATGCGCGCCCGAGACGCGGGCGTGGTGGCGGGGCTGGACCTGGCGCGGCTCGCCTTCCGGCTGGTCGACCCGTCCGTGCGGCTCGAGGTCAGCCTGGCCGACGGCAGTGCGGTCGAGCCGGGCGACCTGATCGCCGCGGTGACCGGGCCGGCCCGCGCGCTGCTGACCGGCGAGCGGGTGGCGCTGAACTATCTCTGCCACCTGAGCGGGATTGCCAGCGCCACGTCGCGGCTGGTCGGCGCCGTGCGCCACACGGCGGCGCGGATCTGCTGCACCCGCAAGACCACGCCGGGGCTGCGCGCGGTGCAGAAATACGCCGTCCGCGCCGGCGGCGGCAGCAACCACCGGTTCGGTCTCGATGATGCGGTGCTGATCAAGGACAACCACGTGGCGATCGCCGGCGGCGTGGTGCCGGCCATCCTGCGCGCCCGCGAGCATGTCGGCCACCTGGTCAAGATCGAGCTGGAGGTCGATACCCTGGCCCAGCTCGAGGAGGCGCTGACGGTGGGCGCCGATGCGTTCCTGCTCGACAACATGACGCCGGACCAGCTGCGCGTGGCGGTCGAGCTGATCGGCGGCCGGGCCATCGCCGAGGCGTCGGGCCGGATCACGCCCGAGACCGCCCGCCCGATCGCCGAGGCCGGGGTCGACCTGATCTCGGCCGGCTGGCTGACCCACAGCGTGCGGGTGCTCGATATCGGCCTCGACTGGCCCTAGGAGACTGGCCCAAGGAGACAGGCCCTTAGTCGAGCGGCCCCTGAGCTGGGTCGCCCTGAGTTGGCCTCCTGCTCAGCGCTGCACGCCGGTGACGATCGGATCCTGGTCGCTACCTCGCAGGCCGGGATTGATCGGCGGAACGGGGTTGGCGGCGTTGTAGGCGCCGCCGAACTGGCCGATCGCGGTGCCGGTCGCCGGATCGCGCATCGCCTCGGCCGGATCGTGGATCGCCTGGTTGGGCACCGGCGCCGCCTGGAAGCGCTTCTGCCCGTGCACAACCAGGTTCTCGGTTTGCGACGGAGCCTGGTGTGCCTCGGCCTGGCGGGCCCGCGGCTGGATCCTGGGCTTGGCGTGTGTCTGGCTGTGCGGGTGGCGCGCTTTGGCGGTGCCGCGCTGGCGGACGCCTGCCGCCCCGGCATCCGGGCTGGCGGCGGCCAGTCCCAGTCCGGCCAGCAGGCTGGCCGCGGTCAGGCGCGATCCGCCGCGTCCAAGGCTCCGGCGGGTCAGGTGATGTCGGAGCCGTGCCAGGGCCCTCACGCGGCGCGCCGGGCGCCGAGCAGGCCACGGATCGCGTCGAACGCCGCCTCGACGCGGTCGGCCTGCGGGCCGCCGGCCTGGGCCATGTCGCGCCGTCCGCCGCCGCCCTTGCCGCCGATCGCGGCCGAGGCGGCGCGCACCAGCTCGACCGCGTCCAGCGTGGCAGCGAGATCGGCGGTCAGCGCCACGACGATGCTGGCCTTGCCTTCGGCGGTGGAGGCCAGCGCCACCACCCCCGAGCCGATCTGCTGGCCGATGGTCTCGGCCAGGCCCTTCAGCTCGCGCGGCAAGACGTCGCCGAGATTGCGTGCGGCCAGCTGGAAGCCGCCCACCTGCTCGGTGGCCGGCGCGCTGTCCTGCGTGCTGCCGCCGAGTGCCAGGCGGCGCTGCAGGTCGGAGATCTGCCGCTCGAGCCCGCGACGCTCCTCCAGCAGGCTCGCCACCCGCTCGGGCAGTTCGGCCGGTGTGGTGCGCAGCAGCGAGGCGGCGCGCGCGAGCCGCTCCTCGCCGGCGGCGATCGCCTGCTCGGCGGCGAGCCCGGTCAGCGCCTCGATCCGGCGCACCCCGGCCGACACGCCGCCCTCGGCGCTGATCCGGAACAGGCCGATATCGCCGGTACGCCCGACATGGGTGCCGCCGCACAGCTCGATGGAATAGGCCGGCCGGTTCTCGCCCGGTGCCGCCAAGCCCATGGAGACGACGCGCACCTCGTCGCCGTATTTCTCGCCGAACAGGGCCATCGCCCCCTGCGCCACGGCCTGTTCCGGCGTCATCAGGCGGGTGGTCACCAGGCTGTTCTCGCGGATGCGGGCATTGACCTCGGCCTCGACCGCGGCGAGGTCGGCCGCCTCGATCGGGCGCGGGTGGCTCACGTCGAAGCGCAGCCGGTCGGGCGCGTTGAGGCTGCCCTTCTGGGTCACGTGCGTGCCGAGCCGACGGCGCAGCGCCTCGTGCAGCAGGTGGGTGGCGGAATGATGCGCGCGGATCGCCGAACGGCGCGCGTGGTCGACGGTGGCGGTCACCGGCAGACCCGGCCGGACGGTGCCCTGGCGCACCTCTCCGACATGGATGAACAGCTCGCCCAGCTTCTTCTGGGTGTCGGTGATGGCGACGGTCAGCCCCGGCGCCTGGATCAGTCCCGCATCGCCGACCTGGCCGCCGCTCTCGGCATAGAACGGCGTCTGGTTGAGCAGGAGCTGGACCTTCTCGCCGGGTCCGGCGGCCTCGACCGGCGCGCCGCCGGCGATCACGGCCAGGATCTCGGCCTCGGCCTGCTCGGTGCTGTAGCCGAGGAACTCGGACGCCCCGTGCCGCTCGCGCAGGTCGAAGAACACCTGCTCGGTGACCGCCTCGCCGGAGCCCGACCAGGCGGCACGTGCGCGTGCGCGCTGGCTGGCCATGGCCTCCTCGAAGCCGCCGACATCGACGCCGTGGCCGCGCTCGCGCAGCGCGTCCTGGGTGAGGTCGAGCGGGAAGCCGAACGTGTCGTAGAGGCGGAAGGCGACGTCGCCGGGCAGGGCCTGCCCGCTGCCGAGGCGCGCGGTCTCCTCGCCGAGCAGGGCCAGGCCGCGCTCGAGCATCGCCTTGAAGCGGTCCTCCTCGAGCCGCATGGTCTCGCGGATCAAGGTCTCGGCCTGCACCAGCTCGGGGTAGGCGGCTCCCATCTGGCGCACCAGGGCGGGGACCAGCTTGTCGAAGCTGGGCTCGACGGTGCCCATCATGTGCAGGTGGCGCATGGCGCGGCGCATGATCCGGCGCAGCACGTAGCCGCGCCCGTCCTTGGCCGGCAGCACGCCGTCGGCGATCAGGAACGAGGTGGAGCGCAGATGGTCGGCGACCACCCGGTGGCTCATCTTGAACGCCCCGTCCGGCGCCTGGCCGGTGATTTCGGCCGAAGCCTCGATCAGGGCGCGCAGCGTGTCGGTGTCGTAGTTGTCGTGCTTGCCCTGGAGGATGGCGGCGAACCGCTCGAGCCCCAGCCCGGTATCGATCGACGGGCGCGGCAGCGGATTGCGCACTCCGGGCGGCTCCTCGAGATACTGCATGAACACGAGGTTCCAGATCTCGATGAACCGGTCGCCATCCTCGCCCGGCGAGCCGGGCGGGCCGCCCGGGATGTGGTCGCCGTGGTCGTAGAAGATCTCCGAGCACGGGCCGCAGGGGCCGGTGTCGCCCATGCGCCAGAAATTATCCGAGGTCGGGATGCGGATGATGCGGCTGTCCGGCAGGCCGGCGATGCTCTTCCACAGGGAAGCCGCTTCGTCGTCCTCGGCATAGACGGTGGCCAGCAGGCGGTCCTTGGACAGGCCGAAGCCGCGCGTCACCAGGTCCCAGGCGAGCTCGATGGCCAGGGGCTTGAAGTAGTCGCCGAAGGAGAAATTGCCGAGCATCTCGAAGAAGGTGTGGTGGCGCGCGGTATAGCCGACATTGTCGAGGTCGTTATGCTTGCCGCCCGCCCGCACCACCTTCTGCGCGGTCGTCGCCCGCCGGTAGGGCCTGGTTTCCTGTCCGGCGAAGACGCTCTTGAACTGCACCATGCCGGCATTGGTGAACAGCAGGCTGGGGTCGTTGCGCGGCACGAGCGGCGAGGACGGCACGATCTGGTGGTCGTGTGCCGCGAAATAGCCCAGGAACGTGGCGCGGATGTCGTTGCTGCTCGGCATGGCGGGGGAGAAGGGTCCTTCGAGCAGGCGCCTCGGCCGCCGGTGGGCCGGATGCGCGGGTCAACGGGCGGCCGGCGAAGGTCCCGGCCGGTAACCGCGTGGGGATTGAGCCGGGAGCGCGCCCGGTGGAGACATCGCGCCCGCACGCCGATCGGCTGGCGAGGCTAGCGCAACCGGTGCGACAGGCAAAGCGGGGCGGGATGTCCGCGCCCGGCGCTCAGCGGAACACCAGCCGGCGCGACAGGGTGAAGTTGGAGAACATGCCGGCCGCGGTGCCGGCGACCAGCGCCAGCACGGGGTAGCTGTTGCAAATCGGCAATGTGTCGACCAGCACCAGGGCGGTGCCGCGGTTGAGCAGGAAGCCCAGCGAATTGGCAGCGATGAAGGTGCCCCACTGGCGCAGCAGGCTGCCGGCCGAGCCGATGCCGCGGAACGTCCACAGCCGGTTCATCAGCCAGTTCATCGAGGCGGCGACGAAGTAGGCGAGGATCATCGCCCCGGTCAGGCCGAGGAACGACCGCATGCCGTAGACGGTCGCGGTGTCCCACATGAAGCCGAGCAGGCCTACCACACCGAAGCGCAGGAACTGGGCGGCCAGCTGGCGGTGGGCATGGCTCAGGCGCAGACGCCCGGTCCGGCCGCCGGACCCGGCCATCGGCCCGACCGTGGGCCCGCCGGCTGCCTCTTCTGCCGGCTCGCGGGTGAAGAAATCTCCGGAGATGGCAGATGGCCGCGCGGCGGCCAGCGTCGGCGGCAGGGCGGTCGCGGCGTCCAGGGTCTGTTGTTCCATGTATCGGCTGATCCGCTTGCGGTCTTGGGGCGGTACTATGAACTGGATAGCCTCTCCAGGTGGGCTGCGTCTAGTAAAGTAAAAGACAGAAAATAAATGACATAATTACAAACAAAAACGGGGGCACCGTATTGGTGCCCCCGTTCTCGGCGAAGAACGCGATTAGTGCAGGATGATCTCGACGCGACGGTTCTGCGGCTCGCGCACGTTCGGTCCGGTCGGGACCAGCGGGTGCGTCTCGCCGAAGCCGTGGATGTCGATCACGTTGGCCGGCACGCCGTCCTTGATCAGCTCGGCCTTGACGCTCTGCGCGCGGCGGATCGACAGGCCCATGTTGTAGCGTGCGCCACGCGCGCCGCCCTGTGCCGACGAGGTGTCGGTGTAGCCGTTGACCTCGATCTGCGTGGTCTGCACGCGGGTCGAAGCCTGCGCCGCCTCGGCCACGATCTCGCGCGCCCGGTCGGTCAGGTCGGAATGATCCCAGTCGAAGAACACCAGATAGGTGCGGGCCGGAGCCGGGGCCGGGGGAGCCGCGACGGGAGCCGGCGGCGGCGGCGGCGGCGCGGTGTCGAAGGCGTAGCGCAAACCCAGCATGAAGCTGTGGTTGTAGCTGTCGCCGAAATCGGCATTGCCCTTGTGGACGCCGGTCGCGTTGTAGGCCGTCGACTGGAACGCACCCTGGGTCGAGCTGACCGTGCCGATGAAGCGGTACTCGCCGGTCACCGCAAGGCCGGGGACGTCGGGGATGTTGTAGGCCACGCCGACGATGCCCTGGTAGGCGAAGCTGCCGTTGGTGCCGCCCGTGCGGTCGATGCCGTCGGTGTAGCTGTTGGTGAACGGCGACAGGTGATCCCACAGATAGCCGGCGCCGACGCCGACATACGGGGTCACCGGCAGTGCGAGGCCAAACTGGGCGAGATCGAGATCGTACAGCACGTTGACCATCGCGCCGTACTTCTCGTCATGGCCGGAGGTCACGCCCGGGGCCGCGGAGTAGTGCGCGTGGTTGACGTTGTTGCTGAGGTAGAGACCCTCGATCTCGGCGCGCAGGCCGTTGCCGAAGCCGAAGCCGAACGAGGCCTCGCCCGTGTAGCCGTCACCATAGCGGTAGGACAGCTTGTTGGCGCCCGCCTCGGCGGTCGGCGCATAATGCGCGGTCTGGTCCTGCTCGATGTTGTAGCCGGCGCCGAGGCTCACATACGGACCCGTGACCGGCTGGGCGATGGCCGCGGCAGGGGCCGCAGCCAGCAGGGTGGTGGCAAGTAACGTCGTGCGAAGACGCATTTTCGGGCCCTCTTGATAAGTCATTGGAGCGGCCGCCTTCGTGGCGGCACAGGCTCAGCGTGGTGCCTAAGGTCGATATAGTTCCTCCGGTTGCTGAAGCGGAGGCGGATGCGTGCCCATTCGGGCTTTCGATCAAGGATGTGGCAGGAACAGCACAGTTTGTTAGCAGTTTGTCATGCATGCCGCGGGCCAGCCCGGGCCGCCCATAAGGCCCCTGCGTAACGAGATATTTCGCGCCCGCCGGAAGAGCCCGGTTTCGAAACGCCGACGCATCGATGTGGCAGCGAAGTGACAGTCCGCCGCTAAACCCGCCGCGAGCGCCACCCGTCGTCAGGCTGCGCAACCCTCGCGCTTTAGTAATGATCTCACGGCATCCTCGCTGACCTCCGCACTGGTGAAGGCCTGCCCGGCTGCGCGCAGCAGGATGAAGGCCAGCCGCCCGTCGCGCTTCTTCTTGTCGCGCCGCATATGGCCGATCAGCGCATCCGCCGACAGCGGCGCGCCATCCGGCGTCGCGGGCAGCGCCGACAGCCGGGCCGGCAGGCCCACGACCTCGAGATGGGCGCTGAGCCGCTCGGCTTCCCCGGCCGGCGCATGGCCCAGCTCGGCCGACAACAGCAGCGCAAGCCGCAGCCCCAGCGCCACCGCCTCGCCGTGCAGTAGGCGCCCGTCATAGCCGCATGCCGCCTCCAGCGCGTGGCCGAAGGTGTGGCCCAGGTTGAGCAGGGCGCGCCCGCCCTGCGCCTTTTCCTCGCGCTCGTCGTCGCCGACCACCGCCGCCTTGAAGCGGCAGGCGCGCTCGACCGCCTCGCCGAGCAGCGACGGATCGCCGCCGACCAGCGCCTGGCCGTGCGCCAGGCACCACCGGTAGAGGTCGGCATCGCCGATCAGCCCGGCCTTGAGGATCTCCGCATAGCCGGCGCGCAGCTGGCGCGGCGGCAGGGTGGCGAGCACCCCGGTGTCGGCCAGCACGGCGATCGGCTGGTGGAAGGCGCCGAGCAGGTTCTTGCCCCAGCGCGTGTTGATGCCGGTCTTGCCGCCCACCGAGCTGTCGACCTGGGCGAGCAGGGTGGTGGGGATCTGGACGAAGGGCAGGCCGCGCAGGGCGCAGGCGGCGGCGAAGCCGGCCAGGTCGCCGACCACGCCGCCGCCGAGCGCGATCACCGTCGTGCGCCGCTCGATGCCGGCGCCGAGCAGCGAATCGGCAAGGGTGGCGAAGCCTTCCAGGCTCTTGCTGCCTTCACCCGGCGCGATCACCACGCTCTGCGCCGCGATGCCCGTCTCGCTCAGCGCGGCCAGCAGGCGGGGGAGATGCAGGCCGGCCACGGTCTCGTCGGTGACCACAACGCAGCGTCTCTGCGGCAGCACCGGCGCCAGCGCCGCACCCGCCCGGTCGAGCAGGCCGGTGCCGATCAGGATCTCATAGCCCCGTCCGCCGAGCGGCACGGCGACCCGGCGCCACGGCCGGTGCGCCTCCAGGGCCGCCATCACGTTGCGCGTGGTGTCGTCGGTGCTGTCGTCGTCGCAGTCGATCACCAGGTCGGCCTCCGCATAGATCGGGTCGCGCATGCGCATCAGTTCTTCCAGCACCACCCGCGGATTGCCGCCGGCGATCAGCGGGCGGTGGCTGCGGCCGCTGACCCGGCGCACCAGCACGCCGAGCGGGCAGCGCAGCCAGACGGACAAGCCGCGCGCCCGGATCAGCGCCCTCGTGTCGCGATCCATGAAGGCCCCGCCGCCGGTCGCCAGCACCACCGGCGGGCCGCCCAGCAGGCGGGCGATCACCCGACGCTCGCCGGCCCGGAACGCTGGCTCGCCCCAGAGCGCGAACATCTCGGAAATGCTGCGCCCCGCCGCCTGCTCGATCTCGTGGTCGGCGTCGAAGAACGGCAGGCCGAGTCGCTCGGCCAGCTTGCGGCCGATCGTGCTCTTGCCTGCGCCCATCAGCCCGACCAGCACCACCGAGCGGCCGGGCGGAGCGGCCGGCGAGGGCGCCCCGGCAGGCCGCATCAGCGCTGGAGCCGCATCCGCGCGGCTTGCGTGACTGCTGCGTGACATGCCCGGCAAGCTAGCATAGAGCCTGCGCACCGGCCATTCGACGGCCGGCGGAGTCCCGCTCGCCGCGCCGCCCTCGCGTGGCGGCGGCCGCTTCGGATCAGGGGGTGGAAGACCGGACGATGCTGCGTGTCTTTCTCGCGTGTCTCGCGCTGGGCATCGTCGTGCTGCTGGGCGGCTTTCTGTATCTTGGCCTCCACCCGCCGCGCGCCCACCCCGTCGAGATGCACGTCGTCATCCCGAACAGCCGCTTCCCCGGCGGCTGACGCGAAGCCGCCCCGCCGGGTCAAGCCGGCCCGCGGCCCACCATCCACCCCGAGCCCGGGAACCTGCGATGGACCTCCGGTGCGAGGCCTTTCTCGAGATGCTCGCCGGCGAGCGCGGGGCGAGCCCCAATACCTTGGCCGCCTATGCCGCCGACCTGGCTGATTTCGCCGCCTTCGCCGCCGCCGCCGGGCAGGCGGTGGACGCGGCCGACGAGCGCGTGCTGGAGGAGTACATGGCAAGCCTCGCGGCGCGCGGCCTTTCGGCCCGCACCGCCGCCCGGCGCCTGTCCTGCCTGCGCCGGTTCCACCGCTTCCTGCTGCGCGAGGCGCTGCGCACGGACGACCCGACCGCGCGGCTGGACGCGCCGCGCCTGCTGCCCGCCCTGCCCAGGCTGCTCAGCGAGGCCGAGATCGACCGGCTGCTTGCCGCCTGCGCGCCCGGTGGTGCGATGGAACGCACCCCGGTCGCGGCGGGCGGGGGAGACGCGGGGCTCGAGACCGGGGCCGGGTCCGGTTCGGGGACGGCCGTGGCCCGGGCGCGGGTGGCCCGGGCGCGGGTGGCGAGGGCGGCGATCGAACTGCTTTATGCGACCGGCATGCGGATCAGCGAGATGCTCTCCCTCGGCCGCGACGCGCTGGCCGAGGACGCCCCGATGCTGCTGATTCGCGGCAAGGGCGGCCGGCCACGGATCGTGCCGATCTCCGAACAGGCACGGGCCGCCTGCCTGGCCATGCTGGCCGCCCGGCCGGCGGCCAGCCGCACTTCTCCCTGGCTATTCGCCGGCCGCGACGGACGCCGTCCGCTCACCCGGCCGGGCTTCGATCTCATCCTGGGGGACGCGGCGCGTGCCGCCGGGCTGCAGGCGCGCCGGCTGTCGCCCCACATGCTGCGCCATTCCTTCGCCAGCCACATGCTGGCCCATGGTGCCGACCTGCGCAGCCTGCAGACCCTGCTCGGCCACGCCGACATCGCCACCACCCAGATCTACACCCACGTGCAGGCCGAACGGCTGCAGCGCCTGGTCGACACCTGCCATCCGCTGGCGCTGCAGGCCCGCGGCCCGGCCGCCGGGCCCGCCGCCGGGTCGGCCGAAACCAGGGCGCCGGGCGAGAGGCCAGCCCAGGGAGGTGCGCAGGGATTGGCGGCTGGCGCAACTGTGGTAAAGGGCCGCGATGCGCCAGTTCCTTGATTTTGAGAAGCCGATCGCCGAGCTCGAGGACAAGATCGACGAGCTCCGGGCGTTGTCCGACGGCGAGGGCATCAACATCGCCGACGAGGTGGCGCGGCTCACCGAGAAGGCCGACAAGCAGCTCCGCGCCACCTACGCCAAGCTCACCCCCTGGCAGAAGGTGCAGGTCGCCCGCCATGCGCTGCGTCCGCACGCGCTCGACTATATCGATGGGCTGCTGACCGATTTCGTGCCGCTGGCCGGCGACCGCAGCTTCGGCGAGGACCGCGCGGTGGTGGGCGGAATCGGCCGGTTCCGCGGCAAGCCGGTGGTGGCGCTGGGCACCGAGCGAGGCCACGACCTCGACACGCGGCTTGCGCATAATTTCGGCATGGCCCGTCCGGAGGGCTACCGCAAGGTGCAGCGCCTGGCGATCCTGGCCGGGCGCTTCGAGCTGCCCATCCTGTCGTTCATCGACACCGCCGGTGCCTTTCCCGGCATCGAGGCCGAGGCACGCGGCCAGGCCGAGGCGATCGCCCGCTCGACCGACATCTTTCTCTCCGCACCCGTGCCGATCATCGCCACGATCATCGGCGAGGGCGGCTCGGGCGGCGCCATAGCGCTTGGTGCCGGCGATCGGGTGCTGATGCTCGAGCACTCGGTCTACTCGGTCATCTCCCCCGAAGGCTGTGCCGCCATCCTCTGGCGCGACGCGGCCCAGGCGGCGGCCGCGGCCGAGGCGCTGCGCCTGACCGCATCCGACCTCAAGGGGTTCGGCCTGGTCGACGAGATCATCCCCGAGCCGGTCGGCGGCGCGCACCGCGCGCCGGCGGCGACCATCAGCGCGGTGGGCGAGGCGATCGCCGCCGCCCTGCCGCCGCTCGAGGCGCTCGGCGCACCCGGCCTGCGCGCCCAGCGGCGCGAGAAGTACCTGTCGATGAGCCGCACCCAGCTCAAGGAGGTGGCAGAGTAGGGCGCCCGCCTCAGGCGGCCGGCTCGCCTTCCAGCGGGGTGGCGCCGAGCGCGGCGATCAGCGCGCGGGTCCGCTCTGCCGCCGCCGCCACCGCCTCGGGATCATAGCCCTTGCTCACCAGGCTCACGCCGCGGCCGTGCGCGCGCTCGTAGGGGTAGCTGCCCAGGTCGACGGTCGGGAACTCGGCCTGGATCGCGGCGAGCCCTTCGGCCAGCGTGCCCTCGCGCAGCTCCTCGGCATGCCAGCTTTGCGACACCATTGGCCGGCCGCCGGCCAGTCGCGGTGCGAGGGTCTCGAACATCGCCTGCATGATCCGCGGCACGCCGGCCATGACGTGCACGTTGCCGATGGAGAAGCCCGGCGCCACCGAGACGGGGTTGTCGATCGGCACCGCCCCGCGCGGCAGCATCGCCATGCGCTGGCGGGCGGGGTTGAACGTGCCCGGCGCCAGATGCGCCTCGAGCCTGGCGTACGATTCGGGATGGATCTCCCACGGCACGCCGAACGCCTCGGCAACGCAGGGGCTGGTGATGTCGTCGTGGGTGGGGCCGATGCCGCCGGTGGTGAACAGGTGGTCGAAGCGCGCGCGCAGCTCGCCCACCGTGTTCACGATCGTCTCGCGCACGTCGGGGATGATGCGCACCTCGCGCAGGGCGATGCCGAGGGCGGCGAGACGATGGGCGAGGAAGCGGATGTTGGCGTCCTGGGTGCGCCCGGACAAGATCTCGTTGCCGATGACGAGGATGGCGGCGGTGGGGTTCATGGGCTCTCGGCCTTCCGGCTGATCGGCTTGCGGGTTCGGGGCTTTGCGCCGGCCGTCGGTTCGACGCATGGTGACCCATGTCCAATACGAACAGCGACGATAGCGCGTTGCTGCGCGTGGTCGATCTCGAGACCACCGGCAACAGTTTTACCGATGGCGGCGTGGTCGAGGTGGGCTGGCAGGACCTGCGTCGCGAGGCGGGCGGCTGGCGGCTCGACGGGCCGCCCGGCGCGCGGCTGGTCGATCCCGGCCGTCCGATCTCGCCCGCCACCTCGGCCATCCACCACCTGATCGACGAGGACGTCGCCGGGGCCGATCCTTGGACGGCGGTCGGGCCCGACATCCTGGCGGCGGCCCCGGTGCTGGCCGCCCATCGCGCGGCCTTCGAGCAGCGCTGGTGCCCGCCGGCGATGACCGGGCGGGCGCGCTGGATCTGCACCTATAAATGTGCCCTGCGGCTGTGGCCCGAGGCGCCGGGCCACTCCAACCAGACGCTGCGCTACTGGCGCCGGCCCGAGGGGCTCGACCGCGCGCTCGGATCGCCCGCGCACCGGGCGGGTCCGGATGCCTACGTCACCGCGCACCACCTGCGAGACATGCTGGCCGAGGCCCCGCTCGAGCGGCTGCTGGCCTGGTCGGAGGAGCCGGCGCTGCTGGTCCGCGTGCCGCACGGACCCTGGCGCGGCAGGGCGTGGCGCGAGCTCGACGACGAGGCGTTGGCCCGCATGCTGGCCGGGGAAGCGGGCGGCAACGCCGACCTGATGTTCACCGCCCGCTTCGAGCGGCGCCGGCGCGATGGTGGCGACGGGGCGGAGACGCCGGTCGGCGCAGGGCAGGGGGCGCTGTTGTAGCCGCCGCCCGCATCGGGGAGCTCCTCAGCCCGGGCGGGCGAGCGAGGCCTGCAGCGCCTCGACCAGCGGCAGGTCGGCGGGGGGCATCGGGTAGTCGGCGAGCCGGGCGGGGGGCACCCACAACAGGGCCTGGCCCTCGCGCGGCTCGGGCGTGCCCTGCCAGCGGCGGCACAGGAAGAGCGGCATCAGCAGGTGGAAGCGTTCGTAGCGGTGCGACGCGAAGCCGCAGGGGCGCAGGTCGGCCGCCCGCACGGAGATGCCGAGCTCCTCGCGCAGCTCGCGCACCAGCGCCTGCTCGGGCGACTCCGCCGGCTCGAGCTTGCCGCCGGGGAACTCCCACAGCCCGGCCATCGACCGCCCCGGGGGGCGGCGGGCGAGAAGGATGCGGTCCTCGCCGTCGAGCAGGGCGGCGGCGGCGACCAGCACCAGGGGCAGGTCGCGCCGGCCGCGGTCGAGATCCTCCGCCGTGGCCTCGAACAGGAACACCGGGTGGCTGCCGCCGCGGGCCATGAATTGCTGGCGTGCCTCGCCGCAATCGCGGAACCCGATGCGGCGCAGCACCGCGGCGGAGGCGGCATTGTCGGTCGCCACGCGGGCGGTCAGGCGGGCCAGACCGAGCGTGTCCAGCGCCCAGCGCGCCATGCACGACGCTGCCTCGCTGGCGAAACCCTGGTTCCAGTGCGGCCGGCCGATCCAGTAGCCGAGCTCGCCGCTGCCCGATGCGCGCTCGACCCGCACGCCCACGCAGCCGAGCAGCGCCGGCGTCTCGCCCTCGCGCTCCTCGACGATGAAATGGAACGCATCCCCCGCCGCCGCCTGCGCGGCGACGGAGGCGATCCAGTCGCCGGCGAGCTCACGCGGGTAGGGGAACGGCAGGTGGGTGAGCATCCGCACGATGCCCCAGTCATTGACCAGCCGGTGGACCCACTGCGCATCCTCCGGCCGCGGCGGCCGCAGCCGCAGGCGTCGGGTGGCGAGCTGCAGGGCAGGAGCGCCACCCTCGCCAGGCCGGCCCGCGTGCGCGCCGCTCATCGCCGGCGCGTCAGGCCGCCTCGATGCCGCACTCCGTGAGCAGCCGGCGCAGGTTGCGGATCACCGGGAACACTTCCTGGTTCCGGTCGCAGCCCTGCGCGTCGTGGGCGGCCTGCTCCAGTTCGACGATCTCCCGGTCCTCGCGGAAGATGCGCTCGGTGAACATCACGAGCAGCGGCCAGGCCGCCTGCAGCACGCCGGGGATCTTGGGCCTGCGCACCGACAGCAGCCCGAAGGTGCGGTTGCGGCGCTGTGCGGCGTCGAGCGGGGTGTAGGCGATCCAGAGGTCCATCACCGGGGTTTCGTCTTTGGTGCGGATCCGCAGCGTCTGGTAGGGGTACTCGGTGCGGATCGTCATGACGTCGCGGTTGGAGTGCCTGGCCTCCGTGCCGCGCCGCTCGCCGAAGATCAGCGCCTCGCCGAGCGGCTGCTTGCCGCCGGTGCGCGCGAAGCTGTAGCGCGCCTCGATCCAGTCCGGCCCGCTATCCTGGCCCAGGAAGCGCGGCCGGATCTGGCCCATCTGGCGGCTGTGCATGAACTGATGGTTCATGTCCATCAGGTTCTCGTGCATGAAGCTGTAGTGGCAGGCCACCTCGCGGCCGAAGCGCCGCGTCTTGTAGGCCGGGTCGGCGCTGGCCCCGAACCGCGGCAGCGCCACGCTGTCGGCGCGGGCCGGGTCGCCGGGGAACACCAGGATCAGACCGCCGGCCTCGCGGCACGGATAGGCGCGCACGCCGTTCGGCAGCTTGTCCTTGCCCAGATAGGGCACGTCGACGCAGGCGCCAGAGCGGCCGTAGGCCCAGCCATGGTAGCAGCAGCGGACCGCCTCGCCATCGACCTGGCCCTTGCTGAGCGGCACCTGGCGGTGCGCGCAGCGGTCCTCGAGGGCGTAGACCGGACCGTTCTTCGGCCGCACCAGCACGATCGGCTCGCCGGCGAAGGTGCCGGCGTAGGTGCCGCCCGGCTTGACCTGGTGCGACCAGGCCAGCGGATACCAATGGTCCGGATGCGAGCCGACCCGGCGCAGGTCCGGAACATCCGCCCTGCTGATGCCGGCGCACAGCGGTCCGTGGTCGTCGGGTTTCGGCACGGCTGCCGGAGTGGGGGCGGGGGAGGCGTGGTTCATCGTTCCTCGGCTGGCCTGCGTGGCGCGGCGCCCACGTATTCGGGACATGCTTCGTTCAGCCCGCGGAGCATAGAGCTTCGCGGTCTCATGGCGAGGCTTGAATTGCAACACCCGTCGCGGCCGGCCGGCACAGGGTGTCGCTGCCTCCTGATCACGCATTGCCAGGAAAAGCACCGTCGTGTCTAAAGAGTGCAGCCGGCGTTGCAGTCGAGTTCAGGAGCAGAATCGCGCCATTCCCTGGCGATCGGCGTCGTTTCTTCAGGTTCTCGTCGGCTGATTGAACCTATTCGGAGCAGATGCTTGTCTAATATGCAGCCTCAGGAGCAGCCGCCAGGCATTCGGCAAACCCGCCGGCAGTTGCTGACCCGCATCGGGTTGGCCGCCGGCAGTGGCGCGATGTACCAGGCAATGACGCGCCTGGGGCATGCCGCCGGCACCGACTTCACCGGACCGCCCTCGCTCGCCGGTGCGCGCCACGGCACGACGGTACTGGTGCTCGGCGCGGGTCTCGCCGGCATGCTGGCCGCCTACGAGCTGCGCCGCGCCGGCTACAGCGTGCGCATCCTCGAATACCAGAACCGCTCGGGCGGTCGGAACATCAGCCTGCGCGGCGGCGACACGCTCACCGAGCTCGGCGGCTACACGCAGAAGGTCGGCTTCGCGCCGGGCAACTACATCAATCCCGGGCCGTGGCGGCTGCCCTACCACCACCGCGCGATCCTGCATTACTGCCGCGCCTTCGGCGTGGCCCTCGAGCCGTTCATCGAGGTCAACCACAACGCCCTGCTGCACAACAGCGGCAGCTTCGGCGGCAAGCCGCAGCGCTACCGCGACATCATGACCGACTTCACCGGCTACACCGCCGAGCTGCTCGCCAAGTCGATCAACCAGAGCAAGCTCGACGCGCCGATCAGTGCCGAAGAGAAGGCCGACCTGCTGGACGCGATGCAGCATTGGGGCCTGCTCGATCGCGACTACACCTACAAGAAGAGCAATCTCGTCTCGCTGCGCCGCGGCTACGCCAAGGCGGCCGGCGGCGGCCCGGACGGCGCGCCGATCCCGTCGGACCTGCTGCCGCGTTCGGAGGTGATGCATTCCGGCCTGTGGGAATGGCTGTCGTTCAACATGAACTACGAGATGCAGACCACCATGTTCCAGCCGGTGGGCGGCATGGACATGATCGGCAAGGGGTTCGCCCGGCAGGTGGGCGACCTGGTGACCCACAACCTCAAGGTCACCAGCATCCACCAGGACGAGCACGGCGTCAGCGTCACCTACAACGACATGAACCACGGCAACGCGGTGCGCACTGTTCATGCCGACTATTGCGTATGCACCATCCCGCTGCCGGTGCTGACCGAGCTCGACGTGCAGGTCAGCGACGGCATGAAGCAGGCGATCGCGGCCGTGCCCTATGCCTCGTCGGTCAAGATCGGGCTCGAGTTCAAGCGGCGCTTCTGGGAGGAGGACGAGGCGATCTATGGCGGGATCAGCTTCACCAACCAGCCGATCAGCCAGATCTCCTACCCGAGCCACGGCTACTTCTCGTCCGGCCCGGCGGTGCTGCTCGGCGGCTACATGTTCGGCGCGGCGGCCTATGATTTCGCCGGCATGACGCCCGAGGAGCGCGTCCAGGAGGCGCTGCGCCAGGGCGCGACGTTCCATTCGCAATATCCCAAGGAATTCTCGAACGGCGTCGGCGTCGCCTGGAGCCGCATGCCCTGGACGCTCGGCTGCTGCAGCATGTGGAGCGAGGAAGCCCGCCGGATGCACTACAAGACGCTCACCACCATGGACGGCCGCATCGTGATCGCCGGCGAGCACGCCTCCTATGTCGGCTGCTGGCAGGAAGGCGCGCTGCTCTCCTCGCTGGCCGCCATCACCCAGCTCCACCAGCGCGCGACGGGAGCCGCCTGATGCGACGCATCCTGTTCGGCGCCGGCCTGGCCGGCGTGATCTCCGCCTGCCTGCTGCCGGCCACCAGCCGCCCGGCACTGGCCGATGCCGCCACCACCTCGACCGGCAGCGGTATCGGAGTCACGGGCGGTGCGGCGGTCTACCAGCATGTCTGCCAGGGCTGCCACATGCCGGGCGGCAGGGGTGCCAAGGGGGCCGGCTACTTCCCGGCACTCGCCGGCGACAGCAACCTGGCCAGCCCGATCTATCCGGTGACCATGGTGCTGAACGGACGCGGCGGCATGCCGTGGTTCAACGGCATGCTGAGCAACACGCAGATCGCCGAGGTGGTGAACTACGTGCGCAGCCATTTCGGCAACCACTACGATGACGCGGTGACGCCCTCCCAGGTCGCCGCCCTGCGCGGACCCGCGCCCACCATGGAAAAGTGAGACCGATGACCACGCTCAAAGCCTTCGCACTGGCCTTGCCGCTTGCCTTGCCACTCAACTGCGCCAGCCTGTCGGCACGCGCTGCCGATACGATCGTGCGCCACGACGTGCCGCATTTCCCGATCGCCTCCAGTGTCGAGGTGCCCGGCGGCTACAGCACGATCTACGTCTCCGGCATGGGGGCGGACCCGATCAACAAGAGTGGCGGCAAGATGCCGACCAGCATCGAGGCCTACGGCGACACGGAGACTCAGGCGCGCAGCGCGCTGAAGAAGATCCAGGCGACCCTCGAGGGCCTGCACCTGGGCATGGCCGACGTGGTGCGGATGAACGTCTATGTCGTGGCCGACCCCAAGCTGGGCCACATGGATTTCGCCGGCCTGAACAAGGCCTACAAGGAGTTCTACGGCACCGCCTCGCAGCCGGTGCTGCCGGCCCGCGCCGCGATCCAGATCGCGGCCCTGGCCAATCCCGGCTGGCTGGTCGAGATCGAGGTCACCGCGGTCCGCAAGCCCGGCTGAGGCCGGGCGCGAGCGCCGGCGACGGCGCTGGCGCGCGAACTTCCGGGCGGCGGCCGGCGTCCTTCCAGTCGGAGAGCTTCGGTTCCGAAGCTCCGGGCCCGACTGGAACCAGACGATGCAGCGACCCCTCAAGCCCCTCGCCGAACAGGTGGTCGTCGTGCTCGGCGGCTCGAGCGGCATCGGCCGGCGGACGGCGAACCGGCTGGCCAGGCGGGGCGCCAGCGTGCTGGTCGCGTCGCGCGGCGGCCCGACGCTCGATGCCGTGGTGCGCGAGATCCGGGCCGCCGGCGGCACCGCGGAGGCGGCGGTCTGCGACGTGCGCCACCCCGAGCAGGTGGTGGCGGTGGCCGAGCGCGCGGTGGCCCGCTTCGGACGCATCGACAGCTGGGTCAATGTCGCGGCGGTCTCGATGTTCGCCAGCGTCGAGGATACGACGCCCGACGAGTTCCGGCGCGTGATCGAGGTCAATTATCTCGGCCAGGTGCATGGCGCGCTTGCCGCCCTGCCGCACCTGAAGGCCTCGGGCGGGGCGCTGATCGTGCTGTCCTCGGTCGAGAGCCGGGTGGCGCTGCCGCTGCACGGCGCCTACGCCGCGTCCAAGCATGCGCTCGAGGGTTTCACCGAGGCGCTGCGTCGCGAGCTGCTGGCCGAGGGCGCTCCGGTCTCGGTGACCAGCATCAAGCCCGCCTCGGTCAACACGCCGATCTTCGCCCACAGCCGCAACCGGATGGAGGTGGAGCCGAAAGGGCCGCCGCAGATCTACCACCCCGACGTGGTGGCCGATTGCGTGCTGTACGCCGCCGAGCACCGGGTGCGCGATCTCTATGCCGGTGGCGCCGGGCGGATCATGGTGCTGGCGCAGAGCCTGGCTCCCGCGCTGGTGGATGCGGCGACGGCACGTTTCGCCATTGCGCTGGAGAAGACCCGCACGCCGGCCGGCGACGGGGCGGGTACGTTCGATGCGCCATCGACCGACGGGCGCGGCGAGGGCGATCTCGGCTGGCAGGCGCGCCGGACCAGCCTCTACACGGCGCTGCAGACCAGCGGCCGGGCTCGCGCCGCGGCCGGCGCTTCGCTGCTGGGCGGCCTGGCACTGCTGCTGATGCGCCGAGGCCGCGCCGGACGGGCCTGAATCACCGGCGCGGTCGCGCGGCAGGCGCCGCGGCGCTGCCCCTTGCAGCCCTCTCCGGCCCGACGGGCCCGGACGTGGTGCCCCGGGCGGCGGCAGGCGGGCCGCCTCGCCTGGGCAGACGAGCCCGTCCGGTCGGGTGCCGCCCTAGGTAGAGGACTCATTCAGGTCCACTCGCTCGCGGTTGCGACGAGAGCGAGGCTGGCGAGGTAGTTGCGGGCGAGTCGGTCGTAGCGGGTGGCGATGCGTCGCCAGTTCTTGAGGCGGCAGAAGAGGCGCTCGATGATGTTGCGCCGCTTGTAGGCTCGGCGATCAAGCGGATACGGCACGGTCCTGCTCGCGG
>Ga0080006_1158499_pt1 | contig 58337 bp, 50 predicted proteins | sample RS3BMetagenome_FD_69209 | JGI IMG/M metagenome (GOLD analysis project Ga0080006, IMG submission 69209) | Ferric oxide microbial mat and aquatic microbial communities from Rainbow Spring, Yellowstone National Park, USA - RS3B (SPADES... ...
CCGCCCGCTACGTCGAGCGGCTCGCCGGCCCGCTCACCGGGAGGATCCACCGGGCCACGCCGGTCGACAAGCTCGTCCGTGACGCCGACGGGGTAACGCTGCTGACCGCCAACGGGCCGGCGCGCTTCGACGGCTGCGTCGTCGCCGTCCACGGTGACGACGCGCTCGGGCTCCTCGGTGATCCGACGCCGGCCGAGCGCGAGGTGCTCGGCGCCATCGCCTACCGGTCCAACGTGGCGACCCTCCACACCGACCACAACCTCCTCCCCCGCCGCCGGGCGGCCTGGGCGAGCTGGAACGCCTACCTGCCGCCGTGGCGCTCGACGCTCCCGACGGTGACCTACTGGATGAACCGCCTGCAGCGGCTCCGGGCCTCCCGCCCGCTGTGCGTGACGCTCAACCGGGAGAAGGAGATCGAGCCGGCCCACGTCCTCGGGCAGTGGACCTACTCCCATCCGGTGCTCGACGCCCGGGCGGTGGCAGCCCAGCGCCGCCGAGCAGAGATCCAGGGCCAGCGGCGGACCTGGTACTGCGGGGCCTACTGGGGGTACGGCTTCCACGAGGACGGCGTGGCGAGTGCCGCCGACGTCGCCGGCGCACTCGGGGCTCGGGTATGAGACACCGTCCGGCCCCGGTCAAAAGCGCCCTGTACGAGGGGCTGGTGACCCACGTGCGGCGAAGGGAGGTCGACCACCGGTTCTCCACCAAGGTGGCGATGTGCTACCTCGACCTCGACGAGCTCGACGCCGTCGTCGCCCAGCACCCGCTGTGGTCGACCGGCCGCTGGCGCCCGGTGCGGGTGCGCCGCGCCGACTACGGCGGCGACACCGACGTCCCGCTCGCCGACGCGATGCGCCGGGTGGTCGCCGCCGAGGCCGGCCCCCCGGTGGGCCCGGTCCGGCTCCTCGCCCACCCGCGCACGTGGGGCTGGTGCTTCAACCCGTTGGCGCTCGCCTTCTGCTTCGATCCGGCCGGCGAGGAGGTGGCCGCTGTGGTCGCCACCGTGACCAACACGCCGTGGGGTGAGCGCCACGACTACGTCCTTTCGGCCGGTGCCGGCGGCTCGGTCGACGTCGAGGTGCCCAAGGCCCTCCACGTCTCGCCGTTCCTCCCGATGGAGCAGCGCTACCGCTTCCGCATCAGCCCGCCCGACGACGTGCTCCATGTCGCCGTGGACGTGGACGAGAGCGGCCGGACGGTGCTGCGAGCCGACCTCTCGCTGCGGCGACGCCCCCTCGACCGGCAGGCGATGACCGACCTGATCGTGCGCCATCCGGCCATGACCTGGCGGGTGTCGACCGGCATCTACCGGGAGGCGGCCAGGCTGGCCGCCAAGGGCGCCGTCTTCCACCGCCATCCGGCCAAGACCCGAGGGGGCCGGTGACGGCGGGCGCCCGGCTCGCAGGGGCGGGCGATGCGCTGGCCGGGGCGGCGGTGCGGGCCGTGGCACGGTGGGCGACCGGCGGGGCCGTCGCCGTCGTCGAGGGGCGGCCGCCCGGCACCGCCAGCCCGGCGCCCGAGGTCGGCGACCGCCGCCGCCGACCGGACCGCCCGGAGGTCACCGTGGCCGTCCACGACCCGGCCGCCTACCGGGCGGTCCTCCTCGGTGGCAGCGTCGGGCTGGGTCGCAGCTACGCGGCCGGGTGGTGGGACTGCGACGACCTCGTCGCCCTCCTCCGCCTGGCGACGCGCGCCCTGCCACGACCGGGGGGCCGGCTCGACGCCCTGGCCGGCGTCGTCGGGAGACGCCGCTCTCGGCGTCGGGACCGCCACGACGACCCGGCCGCCGACCGTGCCGACGTCCAGGCCCACTACGACCTCGGCGACGACTTCTTCTCGCTCTTCCTCGACCCGACGCTCACCTACTCGTGCGGGATCTTCGAGACCGAGGCGGCGTCGATGGAGGAGGCGTCGATCGCCAAGCTCGACCGGATCTGCAGCGTGCTCGAGCTCGGAGTAGGCGACGAGGTGCTCGAGATCGGGACCGGCTGGGGGAGCTTCGCCCTACATGCCGCCGGCCGCTACGGGTGCAGGGTGACGACGACGACGATCTCGGACCGCCAGTTCGACACCGCTCGTCGGCGGGTCGGTGCCGCCGGGCTCGATCACCGGGTCACCGTGCTGGGCGACGACTACCGGGACCTCGTCGGCACCTACGACCACGTCGTGTCGATCGAGATGATCGAGGCCGTCGGGTGGCGCAACGAAGAGCGGTTCTTGCGGACCTGTGCCGACCGGCTGCGCCCCGGCGGGACCATGGCGCTCCAGGCGATCGTGATCGACGACCGGCGCTACGAGCGGGCGAAGCACCGGGAGGACCTCGTCAAGGCCCTCGTCTTCCCCGGTTCCTCGATCCCGTCGGTGGCCTCGATCACCGCCGCGGCGACCCGCGCCGGTCTGCAAGTCGTCGGCCGGGAGCACCTCGGCCCGCACTACGTCGAGACCCTCGCCCGATGGCGGGCGCGCTTCGGCGAGAACCGGGGCCGGATCGCCGCCCTCGGCTACCCCCCCGAGCTGCTGCGGCTGTGGGATCTCTACCTCGCCTACTGCGAGGCCGGCTTCGCCGAGGGCCGGATCGACGATGTCCAGCTCGTCCTTTCGAAGACCGACCAGCGGCTGGTGGACGCCACCGCCCCGACCGTCCACGCCGCCGACCACGTGCACGCGGGATGATGGGCGCCGTGCTGACGGCGGCCGACCGGCGACCGACCCGGTCCGGGCAGCCGGACGGCCGGGTCGACTGGATGTCGGGCCTGCCCTTCTTCTTGCTCCATCTCTCGCCGATCGCCATCGTGGCCACCGGCTTCACGGTCGGTGACGCCGTGCTGGCTGCCGTCCTGTACGTCGTGCGGATGTTCTTCATCACCGCCGGCTACCACCGCTACTTCAGCCACCGCAGCTACCGCCTCGGCCGGGCCGCCCAGCTCCTCGTGGCCGTCGGCGGGGTCACCGCCGCCCAGAAGGGCCCCTTGTGGTGGGCCGGCCACCACCGCCGGCACCACCGGTACGCCGACACCCCCCGCGACGTCCACTCCCCCAGAGACGGCCTGTGGTGGAGCCACGCCGGATGGATCCTGTCGCAGCGCCACAAGGCGATCGACTGGGACGCCGTGGGCGACCTCGCCCGGTTCCCCGAGCTGCGGGCCGTCGACCGCTTCCAGGCCGCCGGCCCGTGGGCTCTCGCCGTGGCGTGCCTGCTCCTCGCCGGCTGGGGCGGGGTGGTGGCGTTCTGCGTCTCGACCCTCGCGCTGTGGCACGCCACGTTCACCGTCAACTCGGTGGCCCACCGCCTCGGGCGACGCCGGTACGCCACCCCCGACACCAGCCGCAACTGCTGGCCGGTGGCCCTCCTCACCCTGGGTGAGGGATGGCACAACAACCACCACCACTACCCGCCGTCGGCCCGCCAGGCCCATCGGTGGTGGGAGCTCGACCTCACGTGGTACGCGTTGTGCGCCCTGGGCACCCTCGGCGTGGCCCGTGAGCTGCGGCGCCCGCCGGCCAAAGCAATGGCGGCGCGTCCGGCACGGGACGGCTGACCCGGTGGGGGTGGGGCCCACGGCCATCGCCGACGAACGGCTGGTCGACCTCAACACCGCCGCCCGGCGAGCAGGGCTCCACTACATGACGGTCTACCGCCACGTCCGCACCGGCCGGCTCCCGGCGGTCCAGCTCGGCGGTCGCTGGTGGGTCGACCCCGCCGACCTCGGCCGGCTGGCCACCCGCGTCCCACCCGGGCGCACCGGCCGGCCGCCCCGGTGGGGCGAGCGGCAGCAGCGCCTGGTCGACCGCCTGCTCGCCGGCGACGTCGGCGGGGCCTGGGCGCTGGTCGACCAGGCGCTGGCCGGTGGCGCCGTCGGCGGGGACCTCTATGTCCACCTCCTCGGACCCGCCCTCGAAGAGGTCGGCCGGCGCTGGGCCGACGGCGTGGCCACGGTGGAGGACGAGCACCGGGCGACGGCGGTGGCCGTGCGCATGGTCGGCCGGCTCACCGCCCACGTCGTCGGGGCGGGGAGGCCGGGGGACGGCACGGTCGTCCTCGGCGGGGCGCCCGGTGACCCGCACCTCTTGCCGGTGGTCATGGTCGCCGACCTCCTGCGGTCCCGCCACGTCCGGGTCCTCGACCTCGGTGCCGACGTGCCGGAGGCGTCCTTCCTCGAGGCGGCGTCCCGGGCCGCAACCACGGGCCGGCTCCGGGCGGTGGGCGTCAGCCTCAGCGACGCCGGGCGGGCCCGGGCCGCCGCCTCGGTGCTGCGGGCCCTGCGACGGGCCCACCCCGGCGTCACCCTGCTCGCCGGGGGTCCGGCTCTCAAGGGGCGCGACGCCGCCGTCGCCCTCGGGGCCGACGAGTGGGCGACCGACGGCCTCGCCGCTGCCGACGTGCTCGCCAACACCTCGCCCGGCGACGCCGGCGACGCCGGCGACGCCGGCGACGCCGGTTACCGCTGAGGCCGCCGGATCGGCGACGATCGTCGACCACGCCGTCGAGCGCGAGCGGGCGCTGGCCGCCGCCAGCACCCCGACCCGGGGGTGATCGAGTGCGCTCTGGCGAGGACCAAGGACCCTGTCCTCGGGGCTCGGGCAGGAGCAACCTGGTGAGCGTTCCCATTGGCACACCCACGAGGGAGGTCGGGGATGGCCCGTCGGGTCCGGAGGCGCCGTCTGGCTCGGTCCGGGACACCGCTGTAGGCACGTGGCCGCGCATCCCCCCACGGCGACGGCCCGGATGGCTCCGGGCAGCCGGGCCACCGACATCGGGCGGCTGACCGGCGAGACCCTGGACGTGCTCGTGGTCGGGGGCGGCATCACCGGTGCCGGCTGTGCCCTCGACGCCGTCTCGCGGGGGCTGTCGGTCGGCCTGGTGGAGGCCCAGGACTGGGCCGCCGGGACCTCGAGCCGGTCGAGCAAGTTGATCCACGGCGGTCTGCGGTACCTCGAGATGATGGACGTCGCTCTCGTCCACCAGGCGCTCCAGGAGCGTGCGATCCTCCTGCGCCTGGCCCCGCACCTGGTGCGCCCACTGCCGATCCTCTATCCGCTCCGGCGACGGGTGGTGGAGCGTGCCTACGTCGGTGCCGGCATCGCCCTCTACGACCTCCTCGGCCTCTCGACCGGCACCAGTCGGGGCCTTCCCCTGCACCGCCATCTCTCGAGGCGCCGGGCGCTCGAGCTGGCACCCGGGCTGCGCCGGGCGTCGCTGGTCGGCGCCATCGAGTACTACGACGCCCAGGTCGACGACGCCCGGTACGTGCTGGAGGTGGTCCGCACGGCGGTGCACCTCGGCGTGGTCGCCGTCAGCCGGATGGCCGTGGTCGGCTTCCTCCGTGACGGTGAACGGGTGGTCGGCGCCCGGCTACGCGACACCGAGAACGGCGAGGAGCACGAGGTCAGGTCACGGGCCACCATCGTCGCCACCGGCGCCTGGACCGAGGAGACAGAGGCCCTGGCCGGCCGGCAGCGGGCGGTGCGGGTCCGGCCCTCCAAGGGCGTCCACCTGGTCGTCCCCCGGGACCGGATGCGGTCCGAGGTCGCCGTCGTGGTGCGCACCGAGAAGAGCGTGCTGTTCGTCCTGCCGTGGGGGCGGCACTGGCTGATCGGCACCACCGACACCGACTGGGTGCACGACAAGGCTCGACCCCTGGCCACCGCCGCCGACGTCGACTACCTGCTGGCGCACGTCAACGCCGTCCTCGAGACCCCGATCTCACCGGGCGATGTCGAGGCCGTCTTCGCCGGGCTGCGGCCACTGGTCGCCGGGGTGGGGGTGGTGCGCGGGCCCGGCGAAGCGGGGGCGACACGGCTGAGCCATGTGGCGCACCACGAGCCGGCGACGACCACCATCTCCCGCGAGCACGCCGTCGGTCGGCCGGCGCCGGGCGTGGTCGCCGTGTCGGGGGGCAAGTACACCACCTACAGGGTCATGGCGGCCGACGCGGTCGACGCCGCCTTGCGGGAGGCCGGACTCGACGCCCCGCCCTCGGTGACCGACCGCCTCCCCCTCCTCGGCGCCGCCGGCTACTCGGCGTGGTGGAACCAGCGGCAGGGACTGGCTCGGGCGCACCGGCTCCCCGCCGACCGGGTGGCACACCTGTTGGGCCGTTACGGCGCCGGGATCGACGAGGTGCTGGCGGCGGTGGACGCCGACCCGAGCCTGGGGGAGCCGATCGCCGCCGCCCCCGACCACCTCCGCGTGGAGGCCGTCCACGCCGTCACCCACGAGGGCGCCCGCCATCTCGAGGACGTGCTCCAGCGGCGCACCCGGATCGGCATCGAATACCCCCGCGGCGGCGTGGAGAGTGCCGCCGAGGTCGCCGATCTGATCGGTCCGCTCCTCGGGTGGGACGAGGCCACCCGGACCGGGGAGATCGAGGACCTCCGGCGGGGCGCCCTGCTCGTCGAGACGGCGGCGTCGACGGCGCAGGACGACGAGGAGGCTGCACGGATGGTGAAAGAGACACCGACCAGGCTCGCCCTTCCCTGAGATGGCGCGGGACGGGACAATGATCGAACGACGTGACCCGGGGCGACGTGCGTCGGGGCGACGTGCGTCGGGGTCGGGCGACGTGGACAGCCTCGGGCTGCTCTTGCGCGACCTCGAGGAGTACCCCACACCCCGCCACGAGGAGCAGCTGGCACTGGCTCGCCGGGCGGCCGAGGGAGATCCGGCGGCGCGCCAGCGAATGATCACGGCCAACATCCGCCTCGTCGTCCACTGGGCGCGCTGCTACCAGCACCGCGGGGTCGACCTCGCCGACCTCGTGCAAGAGGGAGTGTTCGGGCTCATCCGGGCGGTCGACAAGTTCGATGCCGAGCGCGGCTACCGGTTCTCCACCTACGCCAGCTGGTGGATCCGCCAGGCCCTCCAGAGGGCGGTGATGACCCAGCGGACGATCCGCCTCCCAGTCGAGGTGGCCGAACGCCAGGCCGCTGTCGAGACGATGACCGGCATCCTCCAGGGCCGGCTCGGTCGGACGCCGTCGTTCGACGAGCTGGCCGACGCCCTCGGGACCACGCCCGACCACGTCGACCGGGTGCGCCGTCCGGCCCGGGTCACCGTCAGCCTCGACCAGGCGGCCGACGCCGAGGGCGAGCTCACGCTCGGCGCCGTCCTCGGACGATCGGACGAGGATGGGTTCGAGGAGGTGGACGACGAGCAGGCCTACCGACCGCTTCGCCACGCCGTCGACGCGCTCCCCGATCTCGAGCGGCGGGTGCTCGAGCTGCGGTTCGGCATCGCCGGGGACCGTCCTGCGTCGCTGGCGGAAACGGCCCGGCGGCTCGGCATCGGGGTCCAACGCGTCCGCTCGGCCGAGCACCAGGCACTGGCTGCCCTTCGGCCGGTGGTCACGAGGGTGAGATGACGGCGCCCGCGTCGACCGCCCGGCCGGTCAGGGCAGCTCGGCGGGCCGGCATGGCCCTCGCCACCTCCCTCCTCGCACTGGGGCTGCTCCTGGCGGCGTGCGGCTCGACTCCGGTGCAGACGTCCCCGGCCCAGATCGAGGCCGCCGTCGGGCACGCCTACGCCACCCTCTTCGACTTCGCCGACCACGACATCGCCGTGAAGACGGCGGTCATCGAGAACGGGAGCACGCTGCGGGGGGCGCTCACCCAGGCACTCTCCTCATCGTTGGCCAAGCGGGCGACCGGTGCCAAGGTGTCGAAGGTGCAGCTGCTGTCGGCCTCGGCGTGTCGCCAGGCGGCCATGACGTCGCCGTGCGCCAGGGTCACCTACAACCTGCTGAGCACTGCCCACACCCCGCTGTTCGCCACGCCGTCGATCGGGTACGCGGTGTCGGTCGGCGGCCACTGGCTGGTGGCCAAGTCGACCATCTGCGGCCTGCTCTCGCTCTTCTACTCGACCTCGGGCCGGTCGGGATCACCGCCGGGCTGCTGAACCGCCGAGCTCTGCGCGGTCGGGCTCTGCGCGGTCGAGCTCTGCGCGAGGCGGTGCCTGGGCAGCAGCCGGGCGATGGCGGGTTCGACGTCCGCCGCCTCCCCTTCGGCTGCCACCCGGCCGCGGACGAGCACGACCGCACGTTCGGCGATCGCCAGGACCTGGTCGACGTGCTGCTCGACCATGAGGAGGGCGGTGCCACCCCGGTGGATCGACCGCAGGAGGTCGAACAGCTCGTCGACGGCGGTCGGCGCCAGTCCGAGCGACAGCTCGTCGACCATCAACAGGCGCGGCGGCACGACCATCGCCTTGGCGATGCTCAGCATCCGCTGCTCGCCCCCCGACAACGTGCCGGCCAGCTGGTGGCGGTGGCCGGCCAGGCGACCGAAGAGCTCGAAGGAGCGGTCGAGTGCCTCCTTCTCCCGGGTCGCCCCTCCGAGGGCGCGGGCCGCCAGCAGCAGGTTCTCCTCGACGGTGAGCGAGGAGAACACCGCCCGCCCCTCGGGGGCGTGGGCCACGCCGGCCCGGGCGATCCGCCAGGCAGGCCAGCGGGTGATGTCGCTGCCCTCGAGCCACACCGTGCCGGCGCTCGCTCGCACCAGGCCCGAGATCACTCGGACGACGGTGGACTTCCCGGCCCCGTTGGACCCCACCAGGGCGACGGCGGCGCCTTCGGGGACGGTGAAGGTCACCCCGAAGAGGGCCCGGTACGGGCCGTAGGAGGCCGCCACCTGCCGCACGGACAACAACGGAGGTCTTCCGGCGGCCGGCGGGGGTGCCGGGTCGGCCAGGGGGTCGGTCACCGTCCCGCACCCAGGTAGGCGCGACGGACCACCGGGTCCTCGAGCACCGAGGCGGCCGGTCCGTCGGCGATCACCCGGCCGACGTCGAGCACCACCAGACGGTCAACGATCGTGGTGACGACCTCGAGATCGTGCTCCACCACCACCACCGCCACGCCCCGCTCCTGGCGCACCCGCCCGACCACCGAGACCAAGGTGGCCCGCTCGGCGTCGTCCAGCCCCGACGAGGGCTCGTCGAGCATCAGGAGCCGAGGCGGGCCGACCAGCGCCCTGGCCAGCTCCACCAGGCGGCACTGCCCGAGGCTCAGCGCCTCGACCGGCACGTCGGCCACCTCGGCGAGACCCACCAGGTCGAGCAGCTCGGCCGCCTCGCGGCGTTCGGCTGGGCGCGGGCGGCCGAGACCGATCACGTCCTTCCAGAGCCGCCCGCCACCCGCCCGGACCCGTGCCGCCACCAGCAGGTGCTCCTGTGGCGTCATGCCGCTGAACAGCTCGAGCCGCTGGAAGGTCCGGCCGATGCCGAGCAGGCTGCGACGGAAGGTCGGCAGCCGGTCCAGGCGACGGCCGTCGAAGCTGATCGAGCCGGCGTCGGGAGCCACCACCCCGCTCACGCAGTCGAAGAGCGTCGTCTTGCCCGCCCCGTTGGGTCCGACCACGCCGACCGCCTCCCCGTGGTCGATGTGCAGCGACACCTCGGAGAGGGCCACCACGCTGCCGAAGCGCTTGGTGAGGCCGGTCGTCTCGAGAAGGGACACCGTCAGCTCCCGGTCTCGGTGTGCTGGCGGCGACGGTCACGTACCGCGGCCATCCCGGCACGGACCCGGCTCGGCCGCTGCTCCGGCTCGTCGGCCGGAGGCCCGAGGGACGAGGTGGTGCGGGGCGGCCCCTCCCCCAGGGCCAGGTCCGGGGCCGGCGGACGCCCCCCTTGGAGATGGCGGGCCAGCTGCTCGGCGCGGTCGAGCACCCACGCCTTCCCGTAGGCGACCACGCCCTCGGAATGGCGGACGTAGGTGAGCGCTGCCAGCCCGAAGATCAGGGCGAGCAGCGAGCTGTACCGGGCAGACATCGTGCTGACCAGCTGCATCAGGACGGCGTAGAGCACACCGGCCTCGACGGCGCCGGCGACCGAGTAGACGCCGACCGCCGCCACCACCACCACGTACACCAACGAGAACTGGTAATTGAAGTCGTTGGGCGAGATCGACTGCTCGAGCGAGGCGTAGAGGGCACCACCGACCCCGGCGATCGCCGCCGACAGGGTGAAGGCCACGATGCGGAGCCGGCGCACGTCGATCCCGACGGACGCCGCCGCGCGCTCCGAGCCACGCAAAGCTGCCAGCTCCCTCCCGGTCGTCCCCCCCTGCAGCAGCTTCACCGCTCCCGCCAGCACCCCGAGGACGACAAGCGCCAGAAAGAAGAAGGCGCTGCTGCCGGCGAAGCTGTGCGGCCGGGGCACGGTGAGACCGCTCGCCCCGTTCCCGGCCCAGGGGTAGAGGAAGAGGACGTTGTCGGCCAGCAGGGCGAAGGAGAGGGTGAGAAGGCCGACGGCGATACCACCGAGGCGAAGGGTGGGCAGCGCCACCACCGCGCCGACGGCGGCCGCCAGCACACCGCCGACCACGATGCCGAGCCCGATCGGCACGGCGTGCATCGCCAGCTGGCCGGCGGTGAAGGCGCCGACCCCGGCGAAGGTGGCCTGGCACAGCGAGATCTGGCCCCCCATCCCGGTGAGCAAGGTGATGGACAGGAAGACGATCGAGAGCACGACCCCGAGGGTGAGGACGAACTCCCAGTTGCCCGGGACAAGGGCCAGGGTGGCCGCCACCAGCGCGCCGGCGGCCGCCACGCTGAAGACCCGGCTGCCGACCGCCACCTCGGTCATCCGGACCGGCGGCCGGAAGGCCGACGTCGGCGGATCGCAGCTGGCCAGCGGGTCGCTGGTCGCTCCCTGGCGGATCCGCCGGACGACCAGGGCCACGGCCAGGACCAGGAAGGGGAAGGCGGGTCGCAGACCGGACGAGAGGATGGTTCCCGACGGCAGGTAGCCGGCGATCAGCTCCTGGGCGATCCCGAGGCCGACCCCACCGGCCAGGGTGAGCGGCAGGCTCTCGAAGCCGCCGATGGCGGCGGCGGCGATCGCCGCCACCAGCAGGGCGGTGAAGTCCGACGAGCCGAGCTGCGTGTAGATCGGGGCGAGCAGCACGCCGGCCAGTCCTGCGAGGAGGCTGGACAGCGCCCAGGCGGCGGCGCTGGTCCGGTCGGCCTTGACCCCGGCCAGCTCGGCCATCCGAGGGCTCTCCACCACCGACCGCATCCGGAGGCCCACCGATCGCGACCGCATCAAGGCCGCCAGGGCGCCGACGACCACCACGGTGATCACCGTGGTCGACAGCTCCTCACCGCTCACGGCGGTGGTGCCCAGGTGGAAGTAGATCTCCCAGGGTTGGAGGACCAGCGAGCTGGGCAGCCGCGTCCCGGTCCCGATCACCATCTGGGTGACGCTCGGGATGGCGATCAACAGGCCGAGCGCCGGGACCAGCTTCACGAGCGGCCCGGAGGTCCGGGTGTAGCGGAACAGGAACCGCTCCATGGCGAGACCGAGGACCGGGCTGGCCAGCACCACCGCCACCACGAAGGCCGCCCACACCGGCCAGCCGTTCTGCACCGCGATGGCGAAGACGACCGCCGACACGTAGGCCTGGGCCCCGAAGGCGAGGTTGAACACACCCGACGCCCGGAAGGTGAGGACGAGCCCGGTGGCCATGAGTGCGTAGGCGAACCCGTAGGGGATCCCCGGGAGGAGGTAGGACAAGAACAGGGCCACGACCCGACCGCCTCCGTCAGGTCGGCGGCACGCCCACCGGCACCGGGGAGAGCAGGCGGATGGGCGCCGTGGTGGGCGGCGCCGGCGTCTGGAAGCAGCTGAAGACGCTCCTCGGCGTCCCGTAGACCGGGACGAACTTCTTCCCCTCGGCCCGGATGTAGGCGGCGCAGTTCAGCGGGGCCGTGCCCGTGTGGGCGATCCGCCAGTCGACCGGCGCCAGGATGCCGTCGGCGGTGAACGACGCCATCCGGTTGATCGCCGCCACCAGCCGGCTGCGGGTGAGGTTCCGGCCGACCGCCCTCATGCCCGACACGAACAGGGCGGCGCTCGTCCAGCCGGCCAGCGCCGGCTCCGAGGGCAGCGTCCCCGGTGCGTACTTCTTCAGCATCTTCTGGAACTGGTCCATCCCCGGGTAGACGCCGGGGTGGAGCCGGGTGACCTCGAACGGCACGTTGGGCTCGGTGAAGTAGACGCCCTGCATGGCGGAGGTGTACTGGCGGATGGCGCTCTCGTCGTACCCGTCGTTCCACAGCTGGGTGACGCCCTTCATCCCCGCCTGGCGCATCGTCTGGGCGAGCAGCACGTCGCCGCCCAGGTCCATGCACGAGACGACCATGTCCACCCCGGCGTGCTGCATCCGGGTCACGTCCGCATGGAGGTCGGAGGCCGGGGCAGGGATGGAGAGGTCCTCGAAGGCCACCGGGATGCCGTACTTGTGCAGACCGTTCACCGCGCCCTGGCAACCCTCCTGGGACTGGGCGACGTTGTAGGCGAGCACCGCCACGGCGCGGGCGTGGTGCTGCTCGGCCAGGAAGACCGGCTGGATCTGCGGCGAGGTGAAATTGATGTACGAGCCGTTGTGGCCGAACATGGTCGGACCGGCCATCCACTGGGGGTTCACGTTCAGGCCGAAGGTGGGGACGTGGTTGGCCGCCAGGAAGGTGCCACCGGTGAACGACGGCGTGGCCACTCCGACCACCGCGAACACGTGGTCCTGCTGCACCAGGGTCCGGGCCTGGCTGGCGTCGATCGACGGGCTCGACTGGTCGTCGAGCGCGTAGGCGAGGTCGATCTTGCGGCCGTTCACGCCACCCCGGGCGTTCACCATGCTGAGATAGGCCCGGACGCCGGTCACCACCGGGGCGAAGTCGGCCGGGAGCGGCCCGGACTGCGATGCCAGGGCGCCGACGACCACCCGCCTGGCGGACACGCCCGAGGTGTTGCCGGCGGGCTGGCCGGTTGCCGCCCCGGCGCCGGTGGCCACCAGGGTGCCGGCGAGGGCCGCCGCCCAGAGGGTCGGCAGGGCGATCCGGCCGGTGCGGCGGAGCCCCCGCCCGGTACCCGCCCGCCGGGTCCGAGCTGCGCGGTGCACCGGAGGCGGCTCCGGCTGCCCTCCTGTGACGTCGGCCTCCATTGGACCATGGTGGGCCTCATCGGGCTCCCGGACCAGAGCCGAAGGTCCTGCACCGCACCGGTCCTGCACTGCACCGGTCCTGCACTGCACCGGTCCTGCACTGCACTGCACTGCACTGCACTGCACCCCCCACGCGCACCCCCCACGCGCTGACGCTGGGGGCTCGCTGGTCGAGCTCCGAGGGGTCATCGGTGGTCGTCGGCAAGGGCACGAGGCCTCCCCGAGCGAGTCCGCCGTGGCGCTCCACGTCGAGCCGGCCCGTCAAGGTCGTTCACCGACTCGATGAGCCGGCGACGCAGCTTCAAGAACCGGGCACCGGCGGCGAGGGGTCCGGGACGAGCGTGCGGGCCACGTCGCGGATCGACACGATGCCGACCAGCTCCCCCTCGTCGATGACCGGGAGATGCCGGACCTTCGCCAGGAGCATGATCTCGAGCGCCGTGATCGCCCTGTCGCCGGGAGTGAGGTAGCGCGGGTCGGTCGTCACGACGTGGCTGACCGTCATCTCGTCCGGGTCGGCGCCCCCGGCCAGGGCCCGGACGAGATCGCGCTCCGACACGATCCCGGCCACCTCGGGCCCGTCCATGATGGCGAGCGTGCCGACGTCGGCCGCGCCCAGGGCCCGGGCGGCCTCGCGGAGCGTCGCCGAGGGCTCGATCGAGACCACCGAGGGCCGCATCACCACGCCGATCCCCTCATCCCGTCCGCGTCCTCCCATGGGCGCATCCTGAGCCGCGGGGGTCCCTCGGCTCCAGAGGCGAAGGTCCCACCGGGTTGCCATCGTGCGCCTGGTCGGCGACGCCTTGGCCGAGATCGCCGGTGCGGGCGACCGACGACCTGCGCGTTCGCACCGGTAGAGCGACGCCCGCCGAGCCGGGCCGCCGCCTGCCGTGGAGCGCCGGGGTCCGGCAGCGGCCGCCGGGCCCTTCAACGCCGGTGGCTGTGCTGGTAGTCCCCGAGCGCCGAGCGGACCGTCACCACCCAGTGCTGGGGACCTTTGGGAACCGGCATCGGCCTGCTCGACAGGCGTAGCTCCAGCGGGGCGAGGACGTGGCGCTGCAGCTCGGCGAGGACAGCGCCTCGGTCGACCGCCGCCAACACCTCCGTCGCCAGGTACGCCCGGGCGGCCCACCACGCCCGGGTGCGGACCGGCCCCCGATCGCCACTGCCGGCGATCCGGCGAACCTCGTCTTCGGTGCCGTGTGCCAGGACGTTGGTCCACGCCCAAACCGGGACCTCGAGCGCCTGGGCGTCCAGCCAGTCGGCGTACTCCCCGAGCAGGAACGCCTGGCAGTCGGCCACCAGTTCCGCCGCCGCCAGGCGCTCCTGCGAGCCCGGCAGGGCCGGCCAGTGCCACTGCACACGTCCAAGCGACCACTGGCGGCCACCCCACCGGTTCTGTCGTCTCCTCGCGCCCAGGTCCACCGGGGCCTCCTTGCGACCTTCCCCGACCGTGGTGCAGCGGGTGCTGCGCTCCCCGAACAGCCTGGAGGATCCCGACGCCGGGCGACAGGGACCTCCGTCCCGAATGTCGTCCTCAGGCCCGGCGCGCCCTGAGGTGAAGGAACATCGGGAGCCACCGCCCGCGTTCGAGGTGCTCGGGTCCTTCCGCCGGGAGCGGCTCGGCCAGCAGCTCGACCAGCAGGCCGGCGGCGGTGATCGCCTGGCGCCAGCACTCGTGCCGCCTCGCCCCACGGCCGCCGCCCACGTCGTCGACGTCCATGAGCGAGTTGCAGGCCATCACCAGGTCGGCGCACCCCCCGGGCAGCCCGAGCCAGTTGACGGCTTCCGACTCCCAACCCTCGCTCTCCACGAGGCGCCGACCGTAGCCGAGGAGCCGAAGGCGCCGGGGCGGGCGCGGCTACGCTGCCCCCGCACCTTCGGGGGAGGGGGGAAGATGGCGGTCGTTCGAACGTCTCCGAGAGGGTTCCTCAGGGCGTGCTGGCGTGGGTGGCGCCCCGCCGCGGCCCTCGTCGTGATCCTCATCGGCTCGCTGTCGCCGCCGGCACCGGCACCGGCGGCGACCACGAAGGGGACGCCATTCCCCGCCACCGGGTACTTCTCGATCGGCCAGAGGGGCGGTCGGTCGTTCTTCGTGACCCCGACCGGCGAGCCCTTCTACTCCACCGGCGTCGATCACGTCTCGTCGGACCCCGACACCGACCGCGTCACCGGCCTGTGCCCGTACTGCCAGACCATCCAGAGCGAGTACCCGAGCACCGCAGCGTGGGCCACCGCCACGGTCGCACAACTCCGTTCGTGGGGCTTCAACAGCCTCGGGGCTTTCAGCGACAACAGCACCTTCGCCGGCCAGATGCCCTACAGCGTCCAGCTGAGCATGGCGAGCGGTGACGACTGGTTCGCCCCTTCGTTCGTCACGAACGCCGACGAGGTCGCGGCCACCGAGGTGGCCCCGCTGGCGAACGACCCCAACCTCATCGGCTGGTACACCGACAGCGAGCTCGACTGGGGACCGAACGGAAGCGACCTCGAGACCCAGCTCGCCCACTACCTGGCACTCCCGGCCGGCTCGCCTGGCCTGGCCGTCGCCCAGAAGTACGTCGGGAACCCGAACGGGTTCGTCTACGCCCTGGCCACCCGGTACTTCCAGGTCACCACGGCGGCCATCCGGATGTACGACCCGCACCACCTGATCCTCGGCGTCAAGGCCGAGGCCCAGGAGATCCAGCCTCAGCTGCTGCGGGCGGCCCGGCCCTACGTCGACGTCTTCAGCATCGACGACTATCAGCTCCTGCCCGGGGTCGCCCAGCTCATCGACCAGCTCTGGCCACAGTACCTGCCGGTCACCGCAACGTTCGGCAACTTCGAGAAGTACGTGAAGCGGCCGATCATGGTCGGCGAGTACTCGTTCATCGCCAGCACGCCCCAGACCCCGGACACCGTGCCCGGCGTCTACCCCGTCTACCCCGATCAAACGGCGCGGGCTGCGGCGTACACCGACTACATCGCCCCGTTGTACGAGCACGCCCCCTGGGTCGTCGGCGACGAGTGGTTCGAGTACGTGGACGAGCCGCAGGGGGGGCGGTTCGACGGCGAGAACGACAACTTCGGACTGGTGGACGTCGAGAACCAGCCCTATCAGGACCTGGTGACCCAGATGGAGATCATGCACTCCATCGCGCCCGACCGCGTCGACCGCAGCGGTCCGTCCTGCGACTCGTGGGCCGACACCTCCACCGAGGTCAGGTGCACGGCGTACCTCCCCAAGGCCTCGTATCCGCTGAGCATCTTCAGCACCGCCCTGCCCGACGCCGTCGAGGGGACGTGGTACTCGAGCTACGTCATCACGATCGGCGGCAGGCCGAAGTACTCGTTCGCCTTGGCCAACGGCAGCGTGTTGCCAGAGGGGCTGGCGCTCGATCCGAAGACGGGCCGCGTCTTCGGCGATCCCAAGGTGTTCGGAACCTTCAGCTTCACGGTGACGGCAACCGATTCGACGGCCCCAGCGCCGCAGACAGCCGTCCAGACCGAATCGATCACCATCGCCCCGAGGGCGGTGGTGATCGCGACGACCACGCTCCGCCACGCAGTCGTCGGGAAGCCGTTCTCCCAGACCCTGGTGGCAAGGGGGGGGCAGGCTCCCTACACGTGGACGTCGAGCGGCGCCCTGCCGCCGGGAGTGACCCTCGGTGCCGACGGCACGATCCAGGGAGTGCCCACGACCACCGGGAGCTACACGTTCACCGCCGAGGTCACCGACTCGTACCACCCGCCGAGCACCGCCACCGAGCGCTTGACGCTCTCGGTGGTCGCCAACTCCTAGCGCCTCGATCCACTCGCCCCGGACCCTCGGTCGACGGCGCCGGAGGTCGCCTTCATGCGATCTCGGCCAGCTCCTGTTCCAGGCGGGCCTGGTAGTGGTCGGCCAGGGCCGCCAGAGCCGAGGGGGCATCACCGGAGAACGAGGGGCCGTGCATGAGCGCCAGGGTTGAAGGCTGCAGATCGGCCAGCCGGCGGATGGTGGGTGCCGTGCGTGGAGTGAGCGATGTGGCCCTCATCACCTCCTCGAGGGCGATCGCCGGGCCGACGATGTCGCCGGTGGTGGTGGGCGCGTCTCCGGTCTGGGTGAACAGGTCCCCGCACAGCAGCGTCCCGGTCGTCTCCTCGAACAGCAGACCGGCATCCCAGCCGTGCGGGACGTGCGGCGTGTCGGCCCAGCGAACCCGCTTGCCGCCGAGGTCGAGGGCCTCTCCGTCGGCCATCGAGCGCGGCGGCCGTATGGCCTGGTCGTTACCCGAGAGCATGGTGCCGATCGCTCCGACGGCGAGCTCGGCCCGGGCCGCCACCGCCAGCCAGTCGTTCAGGGCGCCCGACTCGTCGGCTTCCCAGTGGCCGAAGGCGACCCAGCGGAGAGTGCCGACGGGAACGACGGTGTTGACGGCGCCAGAGACGGTCCCGAACATGGCCTTCGGCCCGGTGTGGAAGAGCAGGGGCTCGTCGCCGCTGACGAGGAACTGGTTGAACGTGAAGCCGCCGGGGACAGCGTCGGTCAAAGTCGACAGGCGGTAGATGCCGTCGGCGATCTCGGTGACAGTGGTTTCCATCAGAGGGGAGCTCCCTTTCGAACAGGTCGGTGCCGGTGCTGCGACCACGGGCCCGCTCGGCGACCATGTCCTCGATGAGACGGCCCACGCTGCATCGACGATCTCCGCCTTGGTTGCCGCTCGGCGTTCGCAACGCCTCTCACGGGATCAGCGCATGATCGGTAGAAGCTAACCGAGGTGGGCACTCCAACGGCGGGCGCCGCCACCGGCGACCGATCACTGGGCGCCCATCTCGAGGGAGAGCGGGGTGGACGGCGCCTCACCGGAAGTCGCGCGAGGACGGCACCGGTGCCCCGAGCGACAGCGCTTCCACCCGCTCGGCGGTGACGTTGACGACGTCTTGACCGAGCTCGAGCCGACCGCTGACCACGAGCGCCGGGGCGTGGCGGGCGACGTGGCGCCACCGGGCCCACGCCCCGACCGAGAAGACCACGTTCACATGGCCGGTCTCGTCCTCGAGGTTGACGAACACCGCCCCCCGGGCCGTCTCGGGATGCTGGCGGTGGGTGACCACCCCGGCCACCAGCACCCGGCTGGCGGCGTCGGCACCGGCCAGCTCGGCCGCCGGCAGCACGCCACGGGCCTCGAGCACCGGCCGGGCGAGCTCCATGGCGGTCCGCTCGGGGGTGAGCCCCAGCGACCACAGGTCGTCGCCCACCACCTCGAGCGGGGTCGGTGCCGGCAACGGCGGTGCCTCGGTCCCGGTGACGATGCCCGGCAGGCGGTCGGCGGTCGCCTGGGCGGCGGCACCGGCCGCCCACAGCAGCCGGCGCCGGGCCGGCGTGGCGGTGGCCGAGGCGGGCGGCACCCCTTCGGGGTCGAGAGCGCCGGCGGCGGCCAGGGTCTCGAGCTGCGCCCGGCTCACCCCGGCCCGGCGCACCAGGTCCTGCTGGCCACGCCACGGCCGCCCCTCGGCGATGCGGGTGGCGATCTCGTCGCCCAGACCTCGCACGCCCGAGAGCCCGAGGCGCAGCGCCGGTCGATCCTCCGGGCCACCGTCGCCCTCCAGGGTGGCGCCGGCCCGGCTGCGGTCGACGTGGGGCCGGCGCACCTCCACCCCGTGGCGGCGGGCGTCGGCCACCAGGCTCTGCGGCGACCAGAAGCCCATCGGCTGGGCGTTGAGCAGGGCGGCGAAGAAGGCCGCCGGGTAGTGCAGCTTCACCCACGACGACGAGTAGACGAGGTGGGCAAACGACACCGAGTGCGACTCGGGGAAGCCGAAGTTGGCGAAGGCCGCCAGGGCGGCGTAGATGGCGTCGGCCGTCTCGCCTTCGATCCCGTTCCCCGCCATCCCGGCGTAGAGGCGGTCGCGCAGGGCGGCCATCCGCTCGCCCGAGCGCTTGGCCGCCATCGCCTGGCGGAGGGCGTCGGACTCGGCGGCGTCGAAGCCGGCCACCGCCGTCGCCATCTCCATCAGCTGCTCCTGGAAGAGCGGCACCCCGAGCGTCCGCTTCAGGATCGGCTCGAGCAGCGGGTGCAGATAGGTCACCTCCTCGAGGCCGCGCCGGCGGCGGATGAACGGGTTGACGGCGTGGCCCTGGATCGGCCCCGGCCGGATGAGGGCCACCTCGATCACGAGGTCGTAGAAGCAGCGGGGCTGGACCCGTGGGAGGGTCCCCATCTGGGCCCGGCTCTCGACCTGGAAGACCCCGACGGTGTCGGCCCGGCAGAGCAGGTCGTAGACCTCGGGCTCCTGCGGGAGCCGGCCGAGGTCGAGCTCGACCCCGTGGTGCTCCCACACGAGGTCCACCATCGCGTGCAGCGCCTCGAGCATCCCGAGGCCGAGCAGGTCGAACTTGACCAACCCGATGGCGGCGCAGTCGTCCTTGTCCCACTGCAGCACCGTCCGCCCCGGCATCCGGCCCCACTCGACCGGGCAGACCTCCACCACCGGGCGGTCGCAGATCACCATGCCAGCGGAGTGGATGCCGAGGTGCCTCGGGCGGTCGAGCACCTCGGCCACGAGCTCGGCCACGAGCGGCGGGAGCGGTCCGGGGTCGCCGGCCGACCGGTCGCCGGCGCCCTGCTCCGACGGCGGGTCCTGCGGCGGGCGGGCGGCGCCGGGCGGGGTGGCGTCGACCGCCGACCCCAGCACCTGGGCGTCACCGGCCCCCCGGTGCCCGCGGTCCACGCCGGCGGCCCACCGGTCGACCTGCTCGGGCGAGTAGCCGAGCGCCTTGCCGACGTCCCGGATGGCCGACCGGGGCCGGTAGGTGATGACGTTGGCCACCTGGGCGGCATGGCGCCGGCCGTAGCGCTCGTAGACGTACTGGATCACCTCCTCGCGCCGCCCCGACTCGATGTCGACGTCGATGTCCGGCGGCCCGTCGCGAGCCGGCGACAGGAAGCGCTCGAAGAGCAGCCCGAGATCGACGGCGTCGACGTCGGTGACCCCGAGGGCGTAGCAGACGGCCGAGTTGGCGGCCGAGCCGCGGCCCTGGCAGAAGATCCCGAGCCGACGGCAGACCTCGGCGATGTCCCACACCACCAGGAAGTAGCCGGCGTACCCGAGCGCGCCGATGACCGACAGCTCGTGGTCGATCTGCGCCCAGGCGCCGGGCACCCGCTCCTTTGCGCGCTCGCCGTAGCGGCGGGTGGCCCCGGCGTGGGCGAGCTCGGCCAGGTAGCTCTGCTCGTCGTGGCCGGGCGGGACCGGGAAGTCGGGGAGGCGCGGCGCCACCAGGCGGAGGTCGAAGGCGCACTCCTCCCCGACCTCGGCCGCCCGGGCGACCACTCCGGGCCAGCGGGTGAACCGGCGCTCCTGCTCGGCACCGGAGCGGAGGCAGGACAGCGGGGCGGCCGGCAGCCATCCCTCGAGCTCGGCCAGTGGCCGGCGGGCCCGTACGGCGGCCAGGGTGGTGCAGCGCCGGTAGCCGGCAGCGGTGGCGTAGTGGACGTTGTTCGTCGCCACGAGGTCCACCCCCGCCCGGGTGGCCAGGACCGCCAGGGCATCGTTGCGGGCGGTGTCGAGCGGGTCGCCGTGGTCCCACAGCTCGACCGCCAGCGCCGACCGGCCGAAGGCCTCGGCCAACCGGTCGAGCTCCCGGCCGGCGGCCGACGGGCCGGCGGCGAGCAGGGCGGCCGGGACCGGGCCCTTGCGGCAGCCGGTCAGCACCCGCCAGTGACCGCCGTGGGCCTCCGCCAGCTGGGCCAGGGTGAGCAGCGGGCGGCCCTTCTCCCCGCCGGCCAGGTGCGCCTCGGCCAGCACGGTCGACAGCCGCCGGTAGCCCTCGGGGTCCCGGGCCAGCACCACCAGGTGACTGCCGACCGGGTCCGGCTCCCCGGTGCGCGGCCCCGACGGCGCCAGGGTCACCTCGGCCCCGAAGACGGTCGGCAAACCGAAGGCCCGCGCCGCCTCGGCGAAACGGACCGCTCCGTAGAAGCCGCCGTGGTCGGTCAGGGCCAGCGCGACGAGGCCGAGCCGGTGGGCGGTGGCCACCAGCTCCTCCGGATCGCTCGCCCCGTCGAGGAAGCTGAACCCCGAGTGGGCGTGCAGCTCGGCGTACACCGCGCCCGGGCTCACGCCGCGTCGTCCTTCGCCACTAGTCGTACCGCCCTTCGAGCCACCACCGGCCGCCCTCGGCCGCCAGCAGGACCGCCGCCTCGGCGCCGTCCACCACCTGCAGCCGGGCGCGACGCCGGCGTCCCGACCACCACCGCTCGCTGGCCGGCCATGGACCGGCCCACCGGCGCACCGGTCGCCACGGACCGCCGGCCACCGACAGCCGGGCCGGGGCGTCGCTCAGCAGGCCGCTGCCGCCCACCCGCACCGGGCGCCCTGCCCGGTCGACCAGGTCCACCGCCAGCGGGTGGGTCAGCACCACGACCGGGGACGGCGGCGGCAGCCGGCCCGGCCACGGCGCAGCGGGCCGCCCGGTCGATCGGCCGCCGTGGCGGCGGCCCTCCGGACGGCTGCCCCACGGCACCAGGCGTCCGCGGCCGGCCGGGTCGCGCCCGTCGTCGAGCCGCCCGGCGAGCACCGCCTCCGGCCCGAGCCGCGATTGCAGCCTCGCCACCGCCTGCGCCGCCCGGACGTCGCCGGCCGAGGCGCCTCCGAAGAAGCCGGTCTGCGGGGTGACCTCCGGCAGCTCCCCGCGCACCTCGCGCAGGCGGCGGACGACCGACGGGTCCCGCACGCCCGGGAGCTCGCCGACCTCGGCCCTGGCCACCCGGTGGCAGAGCACCGCCTCGCCGCCGAAGCGGGCCAGCACGTGGCGGGCCGGCAGGGCAGCGAACTGGCCCAGGGTGTGGATTCCCAGCCGCTGGAGGGTCACCGCCAGGTCGGGGCGTCGCAGGACGGCGAGCGACCAGGTCGCCAGGAAGTCCCGGGTCTCGCCCGGCGCCACGACCACCCCCGCCCGGGCGGCCAGCAGGGCGGCGAACAGGCCGTCGGCCACGCCGACCTGCACCGGCCCGGTACCGCCGAGAACGGCGTTCACCGCCAGCCCGAGCTGGTCGACCAACCGCTCCTCGCCGCCGAAGAACCGGCTCGGACCGCGCGCCGGCAACGTGCAGATGCCGAGGGCGACCGGCTCCACCCACGGGCAGAACTCGTCGACCGCCCTCAGGACGAGCGAGAACCGCCGGGCTTCCTCACCTCGTTCCCCCTCGTGCTGGAGGAGCGGACAGCACAGCGCCACCAACCGGTCCATCGTCGGCCGACCCTCACGTCCGGGCCGGTGTGGCCGCGGCCGATGTGGTGGCGAGGACGGTGGTGCTCGACCTGCCCGCCGTCACCGTCCCGTCTGAGGACGGGAGCCAGAGCCGGTGGACGGTCGGCGGCTCCGCCGGACGCCGGGCGGTGGCGATCACCGCCACCCGGCGACCCAGGAGACGACCGTGGCCCTCGCCCGCGCCCTCCCATGCGACGTCGCCCACCGTGAGGGTGACGTCGCGCTCGGACGGCCATCGACTGGCGTCCTCGGCCAGCACCACCAGGGCGGTCCGCCGCTCCCGGGCCCGGGCGGTCAGTCGGCGGGCGGCCTGGACCCGGATCCCCGGGGGGCGGACCACCACCGCCTCGACCGCCCCGAGCAGCTCGCCGGCGGCGTCGGCCCAGGCGCCGGCCGGCCGGGGCACGAACACCACCCGCCGCAGGTCCAGCCCGAGCTCGACCGCCGCCACCACTCCCGGATCGGCCACACCGACCGCCGCGCACCATCCCCCGGTGGCCGAGACCGCCGACAGCAGGGCGAGGGCCAGCGTGGTGGTGCCCGCCCCCGAGCTCCCGGCCACCAGGGTGGTGCTCCCCCGCCGCAGAGCGCCGTCGGGAAAGAGCGGCACCAGCGCTGCCGGGAGCGGGAGCAGGCGGGAGGCCGCCGAGCTGACCGGCCGGGCCCGGGCAGCCAGCTCGGCCGGCAGGGCCGGCCTTCTGCGGACACCCTGACCGACGGATGCGAACATATGTTCGACTATACCGACGGGCTGTGCCCGGCGCACCTGGCGCTCGCCGGTGGGTCGTCTCTAGGAGGTCGTCAGCGGATCACGCCGGCGGAGACCCGAGGAACGGCCGGGTCGGCGGACGGTGACGTCGGGGGCTCAGGGGCGCTCGGGCACCGGCACGTTCGGCATCGGGTGGGCGTCGGGCAACCCGGTGACGGTGGCGTAGACGTCCTCGGGGACGAGCGTGGGGGTGTCCTTGTTGAGCACCTCGCCCCGGAAGAAGGCCGGCCGGACCGCGGCGAATGCCACCATCAGCACCACCCCGACGACGAGGGTGAGGATGTCGATGATGAAGACGCCGCCCACGTGCCAGTGGGGAGGGAAGGTCATGTGCCAGCTGGTGTAGCTGTTCACCGGGTTCCAGTAGTGGTACAGGCTGAACACGAGAGCGCCGAACAGCATCAGGCCGCCGAGCACCGGCAGGATGCCCCGCAGCCAGAGGTTGCGGGCGCTGGCACGCAGCGTGCGGCGGTAGTACCAGGCGGATGAGAAGCCGGTGAGCCCGTAGTAGAAGGCGATCATCACCCCGAGGGCCGACACCGAGTCGGCGATCACCGTGCCGGCCGAGATGTAGTTCATGATCACGTAGAGGACGATCGAGACGCCGCCCATGGCCACCGTCGAGACGGTCGGCGTCAAGTGCTTGCCGTGGATCCGGCCGAAGGCCTTCGGGATCGACTTGTAGGTCGCCATCGAGAGCGTGGTCCGGGCGGTCGGGAGAATGGTCGTCTGCGTGGAGGCCGCAGCCGAGCTCAGCACCATGAGCAGCAGCAGGTGGCTCAGGACGCTCCCGAAGCCCGAGGTGCCGAAGATCGCGTGGCCGAGCACCGACAGCACGTCACCCTGGTTGGCGGTGTTGCCCAGCCCGATGCCCTTGGTGCCGATGCCGGCGAACGACTGCACCGACAGCACCACCAGCGCGTAGGTGGCCAGCAGGACCACGGTGGAGAGCACGGCGGCTCGCCCGGGGATCCTCGCCGGGTCGGCCGTCTCCTCGTTGACCGACACCGTCGTGTCCCAGCCCCAGTAGATGAAGACCATCAGCAGCGCGCCGTTGACGAAGGCCGACGGGCTCTCGCCGAACGGGTTGAACCACGACCAGCTCGGCGTCAGGTGGCCCACCGGCGCCGAGCCAGTCCCCACCTTGACCAACGCCACGATCGAAAGCACCAGGAGCATCGTCAGCTCGATGCCGAGCAGAGCCTTCTGCATGTTGGCCGAGACCTCGATGCCCCGGTAGCAGATGTAGGTCATCGCCACGATCCACCCGATGCCGACCAGCAGCACCCACCCGCTGCTCGGGTCCGAGCCGATGCCGTGGGCGTTGAAGAGGAGGAAGACGTACTGGCCGGCGATCTGGGCCAGGCTGGCCATCACCAGCACGTCGGCCGCCACGATCCCCCAGCCGCCGGCCCAGCCGGTCCTCGGGCCGAACGCCCTCGTGGCCCACGTGAACGTGGTCCCGCAGTCCGGGTCGGCCTTGTTCATCTCGTTGTAGGCGAAGGCGATGAACAACATCGGGACGAACGCGAGGATCGTGACGATCGGCGACTTGACACCGATCGTCACCACCACGAAGCCGAGCGTGGCCGCCAGGCTGTAGGCGGGGGCGGTCGAGGCGACGCCCACCACCGTGCTCGAGATGAGCCCGAGGGCACCGCGCTTGAGGCCCTTGTCGGCCGCCGGGTTGACCGACCCGTTCCCGGGTGGGCCGCCGAAAGCGCTCTCGATGCTCCCGCCGGTCTTCGGCGGGGTGATCCCCTCGGTGGTCATCGTCGCCCCTCTCCCCTGCACGACGGCCGATCGCACGGCCGATCCCGATCACCGATCGCCCGGACCCGCCGGGTTCGTCTTGATTGTGACACATCACCGTCGCTTTTCGGCGTGTCGGTTCGGATCGTCGCCGCAAACGGTATCCCGGTCGGCGAGTGCGTGCCCGGCGCCGGGCGAACGGGTCCGCCCTAGCCTGGTGGCGCCATGTGCGGGCGCTTCTCCCTCTCCACCCCACCGAAGCGGCTGGCCCGTCTCTTCGACGCCGAGCTGGCCGACGGCGTCGACCCCGACGGCGCGCCGCACTGGAACGTGGCGCCGACCGACGACGTGCTGGCCCTGCGGGTCCTCCGGCACGACGGCGAGGACCGCCGGATCCTCGACCGGTTCCGATGGGGTCTCGTGCCATCCTGGGCCAAGGACCTCGCCGAGGGGGCCCGCCAGTTCAACGCCCGGGCCGAGTCGGTGGCCGACCGACCGGCTTTCCGGTCGGCGTTCGCCGCCCGGAGGGCCGCCGTCCTCGCCGACGGGTTCTACGAGTGGCGCAAGGCACGCGGCGCCAGCCAACCGTTCTACTTCTGGCGGGCCGACGGCGAGCCGATCGCCTTCGCCGGCCTCTGGGAGCGCTGGCGTGACCCGAGGCGGGCGGACGACCCCGGCGGGTGGGTGCTCACGTGCACGCTGATCACCGCGCCCGCCGGGGCCGACGTCGAGGACGTCCACGATCGCATGCCGGTGATCCTCGAGCGCCCGATGCTCGGCACCTGGCTCGACCCGGCGACCACCGATCGCCACGAGCTCGAGGCAATGCTCCGGCCGTCGCCGGAGGGGACGTTGTCCCGCCACCGGGTCGACCGGCGCGTCGGCAACGTCGCCAACGACGGTCCCGACTTGATCGAGCCGATCGGCGACGGCGACGGCGACGGCGGTGACGCGGCCCAGCCGACGCTCTTCGACGCCGGCGACGCCCGGACAAGGTGAGCGGCAGCGGAGGCGCGTCGCACAGGCGGCGGCTTATGACTCTGGGCCGGCACGAGGTCACGGCCGTGCGGGGGGTGCAACGCCCGCAACCCCCGTGCCGGCGGGCCACTGTACCTCTGCCGTCACCGCCGCCACAGGCTTACGAGTCGCCGAGCACGGCGGGCAACCCACTCGACACCGCAACGAAACAACGCCGTAAAGCGGCCCGGTGCCGGTCGGCCGCTAACCGGCGAGGATCGACGACAGCAGGACCGGGTCGATGTTGCGGCCGGTGACGAGCACGGCGGTGGTGCCGGCGTCGGAGCGGAACCGCCCGGAGAAGACGGCGGCGGCGGCGGCGGCGCCGGCACCTTCGGCGACCAGCCCGTGCTCGACCGCCAGAAACCGGATGGCAATGCGGATCTGCTCCTCGCTCACGCTCACCATCGTCACGCCGTGGCGCACGACGATGGCGACCGTCACCGAACCGGGCTCGAGGTTGCCGGCCAACCCGTCGGCGATCGTCTCGCCGACCACCACCGGGACGGCCTCGCCGGCGGCGACGGCGGCCGACATCGTGCGGTTCACGTCGGGCTCGACCCCGACGATGCGGACCCCGGTACCCTCGGTGGCCAGCGCGATCCCCGAGACGAGGCCACCGCCGCCGACCGGGACGACCACGGTCGTGAGGTCGGGCAGCTGGGCGAGCAGCTCGGTGGCGACGGTGGCCTGACCGGCGATCACGTCGGGGTCGTTGTAGGGCGAGACGAAGCGGCCGCCGTGCGCCTCGGCGATGGCCATCGCCGACCGCTCGGCCTCGTCGTAGCCGTCGCCGTCGCGGACCAGTTCGACGTCATAGGCGGCGAGTGCCCGCACCTTGGCCTCGGAGGCGTGGCGCGGCACCACGACGGTGGCATCGGCCCCGAGCCGGTCGGCGGCATAGGCCACGCCGAGCCCGTGGTTGCCGGCCGAGGCGGCGACCAGGGGCGTCCCGGGCTGGCGCCGCTGGGCGGCGGCCACCGCGGCGAGACCCCCGCGCACCTTGAACGACCCGGTGGGCTGGAGCGTCTCGAGCTTCAACCAGACGCCGGGGCCGAGCAACGGCGACGGGACGACCGGCGTCGACCGGAGCGTCCGACCGACCACCTCGGCCGCCGCCTCGAGGTCGGCGGCATCGGGCAGGGCAACGGTTCGCATCCACAACAGTCTCCCCCACCGCGCCGGGCCTACAGTCGACCCATGACGCCGGTGGCTGCGTACAGGGTCGACGAACTGGAGGTCTGCATCTACCCCTCTCCGGTCGAGCTGGCGGCGGCGGCCGCCGAACAGGCGGCGGCGGCCATCGCCCGGGCGGTCGAGCAGCGGGGGGTCGCCAACGCCATGTTCGCCACCGGCAACTCGCAACTGGCGTTCGTCGCCCAGCTGGTCGCCACCCCCGGCGTCCCCTGGGACGACGTCGTCGTGTTCCACATGGACGAGTACGTCGGCATCGACCCGGCGCACCCGGCCGGCTTCGCCCGCTGGATCCGGCAACGGCTGGTGGAGCCCACCCGCCCGAGAGCGGCCCACCTGATCGACGCGCTGGCCGAGCCGACCGCCGAGTGCGCCCGCTACGCCGGCCTCCTGGCCGACCACCCGCTCGACCTGTGCTGCCTCGGCATCGGCGAGAACGGGCACCTGGCCTTCAACGACCCCGGGGTGGCGCGCTTCGACGACCCAGTCGACGTCAAGGTGGTCGAGCTCGACGCCGACTGCCGACGCCAGCAGGTGAGCGAGGGCCACTTCCCGACCGTCGACGACGTGCCGGCTCAGGCGGTCACCGTGACCGTGCCGGCGCTGTTGCGGGCGACCACCGTCGTCGCCGTCGTCCCCGAGGCCCGGAAGGCCGAGCCGGTCCGCCGTGCGCTCGAGGGACCGGTCGGCCCCGACTGCCCGGCATCGGCGCTGCGGCGGAGCGCCGGCGCCACCCTCTACCTCGACACCGACTCCGCCGCACTCCTCGGGCCGCCGGCCAGCCACTGATCGAGGAACGGGAGCGCCTCGGTCCCGTCCCAGCGGTGGTCGCCGTCGAACACCGCATGGACCAGCCGATCGGGGGCGCCGAGCCGGCGGTAGACACGGGCGAGCTGGCCGACCGACTCGTTGGCGGCGGCCAGCGGGAAGAGGAGGTCGTCGGTGCCGGTCTCGACCAGCAGCGGCCGCGGCGCCACGAGGGCGCCGAGGTCGACGTGCTCGAGGCGGCCGAGCATCCCGAAGAGGACCTGGGAGCCGCACATGTTCCACGGCATCTTGTGGGACTCGGCCCACGACGAGAAGTACCCGCTCACCACGGCCGCCGCCACCCGCTGGTCGACGGCGGCCAGGAACAGCGTCATCGTGGCGCCGTAGGAGAGTCCGGCGGCGCCGATCCGTCCGGGGTCCACCAGCGGGTGGCCGGCCAGGACGTCGAGGCAGCGTCGGAGGTCCCAGAGGTTCTGGGTGATCGGGTTCCAGCCGTCCATCACGGCGTGGACGAGGTTGGTGTCGCAGGCGTAGTGGTCCGGCGGGTTCCAGTCGGCCCGCTCCCCGAAGCACCGGAGGTCGGGTGCCAGCACGACGTGGCCGCGCCGGACGAGCTGCACTGCGTAGTCACCGTTCGGCGCCTCGGTGGTGGCCAGCCCGCACACGAGGGACTTGCCGGGGCCGTGGCCGTGGACGGCCAGCACGGCCGAGCCGGGACCGCTCCGCCCCTCGGGCACCAGCAGGTAGGCCGGCACCGACATGTCGGCCTCGGTGTCGAAGACCACCTTCTCCCGGCGGTAGCCGTCGCAGCCGACCGACTCGACCACCTCGAGGTCGAGCGGGACCGGTGACGGCGCCTGTCCGAGGAGCTCCTCGAGCCGCCGGCGCCGGGCGTCCCGCCACCCCGGCAGGGCGTCGTCGGGCTGCGCCGCCAGCGGGTCCTCGTGGGCCGTGGCCGCCAGCCGGGTCATCCACTGGAACCACGGAGAGAAGTTCCGGGTCCGCCGGCCGGTCGTCGGCTCGTCGGCGCTCGTCGTCATCGACCCCCCTCCCTCCCCCGGCGACCCGGCGCCGCCGGTGGCACAATTCCCCCGTGGCTACCACGACCGGGCTCGACGTGCGCCCCCTCACCCCCAAGATCGGCGCCGAGATCCACGGGCTCGACCTGTCGCGCCCCCTCGGGGACGAGACGGTGGCGGCCGTGCGGGCCGCCTTCAACGAGCACCACGTCGTGTTCTTCCGCGACCAGTCGCTGACGCCGGAGCAGCAGGCGGCCTTCGCCGCACAGTTCGGCGAGGTGACCGAGGCCCACCCGGTGATCCCGTCGATCACCGAGCACCCCAAGGTGCTGGCGATCGACGGCGCCGGCGATCGGGCGAGCTGGTGGCACACCGACGTCACGTTCACCCAGACGCCGGCGCTCGGCTCGATCCTCTACATGCTCGACTGCCCGACGACCGGCGGCGACACGATGTGGTCGAGCCTCCAGGACGCCTACGACGGGCTGGCGCCGGCGCTCCGCCAGATGTGCGACCAGCTGCTCGCCATCCACCACGACCCCTGGTTCGCCGCCGAGGTCGACGAGCGGGGCGGCTACGAGTGGAACGGCCAGCGGCACGAGAAGCTGCTGCCCGCCCTCCACCCGGTGGTCCGGACCCATCCCGAGAACGGCCGCAACGGCCTCTTCGTCAACGGCCAGTTCACCCAGTCGATCCTCGGCTTCTCGAAGCTCGAGAGCAACGCCGTCCTCGAGCTCCTCTACCACCACTGCGAGAAGCCGGAGTACACCTGCCGCTTCCGCTGGATGCCCGGGTCGGTCGCCTTCTGGGACAACCGGGCCACGCTCCACTACGCCCTCGACGACTACGGCACGCAGCGGCGCTACGCCCACCGGGTGACCCTGCGCGGCGACAAGCCCTACGGCCCGGCGCTGCCCCCGGACTGACCGGTCCTCACCGATGTCCGCGGCCAGCGCGACGGCCGCCGGCGGGGACCGGGGGCAAACGCGGGATACTTGCGCCATGGCACCGACCGACCCCGTCCCCGAAGCCGACCACCTCGAGCAGGAGGCGCCGCCGAGCGTCGACCCGTACCGGCGCGCCCCCGAGCACCTGGCCGCCGAGGAGCCCGAGGCCGACGTGCTCGAGCAGGAGCTCCCACTCGACGTCGACGAGGACGACCGGCTGCTGCCCGACGCCGAGCGCGTCGAGCCACCCGGGAAGCCCGAGGCCGACTGGCTCGAGGAGGAAGCCGGCCGCTGATCAGCCGGCCGGCAGCGGCTGCCAGCCGCTCACCACCTGCCAGCAGGTGCCCTGCGGCTTGTGGTTGGTCTTGAGGACGCAGGCGTTCTTGCCGACGTTGTTGTGGAGGCGCACCACCTGGTACTCGGTCGGCCCGGCGTACTTGTCGGGGCCGAAGCTCCAGACCGGCGAGTAGCCACCCGGGAAGTCGGTCACCTTGGCCATCGCCTCGAGGAAGGTCCGGCGGTTGAGGTCACGACCGGCCGCCTTGGCGGCGGCGGCGAAGAGCCGGATGGTGGTGCACCAGGCCTGGATCGGCCCCTGCTCCTCGATGTAGGGGACCTTCTCGGAGGCCCCCGGGATCGGCCCGGGGTGGACGGCGTGCCAGGTGTCGTAGCAGCTGCGGACCCCCGGGTCGTAGCCGCCCTCGCTCTCGGGGCGGTTGTCGTCGAACCCGCCGAGCGTCTCGGTGGTGACGCCCTCCTGGCCGTTGAGCGCCTTGTCGTAGGGCACCGGGATGAGGCCCAGGGCCGATTCGATCGAGTCCTCGTAGTCGGAGAGCAACAGCTTCGGGAAGTACTGCTGCTGGGTCTCGGCCTGCAGGACCGGGAAGAAGACGTTGAACGGGATGAGCGGGATCACCGACGTGTCGCCGGCCAGCTTCAGCTTGGCCACCACGAGCGGCGCCTGCGACTGGGTGGTGGCGGTCTCCGACGGGTCGGCGGCGATGGTCTCGACCGTCGGGTCGACGTGGTGGGCCCGCAGCAGCGGCAGGAGGTAGTCGTTCAGCGCCAGCTGGTCGCTCTGGCGGTCGCCGACGAGCACCCCGACCTTGCGACCGCCGCCGAGCAGGTGGGCACGCAGCCCCCACTGGACGGTGGCGGCCAGGACCTGCGCCTGGTTGGGACCGGTCCACCACAGGTACGGGGCACCGAGCTTGGTCCAGGTCGGGATGGTGGTCCACGCGCTGATGAGCGGCGTGTGCCCCTCCTGGGTGATGCAGAGCTGGCTGTCCTCGGCCCAGGCGCCGATGCCGTCGAGCACGGCGAAGGCGGCCGGCGAGCCCTCCGTCCAGTCCTTGCACAGCGCCCGCATCTCGGTGGCGTTGGTCGGGTCGTAGAAGGTGGCGATCGGGTTGATCTTGCGGCCGTTGATCCCGCCGGTGCTGTTGATGGCGTCCACGAAGACATGGATGGCCTTGACCTGCTGGCCGTACTCGGCGTCCTCGGCGAACCCGAGCTTCCCCGAGAGGCTGTTCAGGTTGACCACCGGGAAGACCACGTTGATCGACGTGGCGGTGACCCCCCGGGTGCTGGCCGGGATCGAGCTCTCCGGCGTGCCGCCACCGGTCGCCGCCCCCGCCCTCGGGCTGCCGGCGAGCCACACCACCAGCCCGGCCAGGACCGCCACCGCCACCGCCACCGTCCGCACCCGCGTGGCGAGCGGGCGACGTCGGAACCGGCGCACGCCCCTTTGGACCGGCCCGAGCGCCGACCGCCGGTCACCGGTTGTCGCCATCGTCGCCTCCCTCCCCGGCCGTCGCTCGGCGCGGACCGGACACCACCAGTGCCTCGTCGCTCGCCCCGAGGTACGCCGCCAGCGCCCGCGGGTCGCGGCGGACGACCTCGGGGGTGCCGGTCGAGACGACCCGGCCGGTCTCCATGACCACCACTGACGAGCACAGCTCGAAGACCATCGGGACGTCGTGCTCGACCAGCACGACGGTGGTGTCGAGCAGCTCGTGGAGCCTCCGCAGCAACGGCACGAAGGCCTCCGCCTCGCGCTGGGCGATGCCGGCCGTCGGCTCGTCGAGCAGCAGGAGCCGCGGGCGCGAGAGGACGACCGACGCCAGGTCGACCACCCGGCGGGTCCCGGTCGAGATCTCGGTGATCCGGTGGTGCCGGAACGGCGCGAGGCCGAAGGCGGCGATCATCTCGTCGACCGCCGCCCCCTTTTTCCGCTCGGCCCGCCGGGCCCAGGGCAGCCGCAGCGTGCTCGAGAGCACACCGACCGGCCGGCGGACGTCCTCGGCGAGCAGCAGGGTGTCCTCGACCGACAGCTCGGGGAAGAGCCGGCAGTCCTGGAAGGAGCGGACGACGCCGCACGCCTGGCGCTGCTCGGGGAGGTAGCCGAGCACGTCCTCGCCGTCGACGCGGATCGAGCCGGCGCTCGGCCGGACGAGCCCCGACACGGCGTCGAGAACGGTCGTCTTGCCCGAGCCGTTCGGTCCGACGAGCCCGACGATCGAGCCCGGCGGAGCGGTCAGCGAGGCGCCGTCGACCGCCCGGACACCGCCGAAGGAGACGACGAGACCGTCCACCTCGAGCCCGGCGGGGGCGCCCGGGGAGGCCATCAGCCCATCACCTCGCGCACCGCCACCGGCTCGGCCCCCTCGAGCTCCTCGAGCACCGACGCCCGCCCCCTCGACGCCCGGCGCAGGCTCCGCAGGCCGGTGGCCGCCAGGTCGCCGAGCTGGTGGAGCACGTCGGCCAAGCCACCGGGCAGGTACAGGATGAACGCCAGGATCCCGAACCCGCTCGCCAGGAACTGCACGGAGGAGTTGGCGCCGAAGGCCGCCGGGAGGCCGACCAGGTACAGGGCTCCGAGCAAGGCGCCCTCGATCGAGCCGAGGCCGCCGATCACGACCATCGACACCACCAGGAACCCCTGCGACGGGTCGAAGGTGCCGGTGCCGAACCGCTCGGTGGCGAAGGCGAAGCAGACGCCGGCGTAGCCGGCCATGAACCCGCTGAGGGCGAAGGCGAGCAGCTTCGTCCGGACCACCGTGACCCCCATCGCCCCGGCCGCCACCTCGTTGTCGCGCACCGAGACCAGCCGGCGGGCGACGCCGCGGTCGCGCCAGACGCGCACGGCGGCGATCGTCACGACGAGGACGGCCAGCGAGAACCAGGCGAAGGCTCGCTCCGAACCGAGCGACAGCCCGAGGAAGGCGGGCCTCGTCACGAGGGTCGACTGGGGGACCGGCAGCCCGAGGCAGACCTGTCGGTGGATCAGCGGCACGGTGGTGCACGGCGTGGCGAGCACGCACTCTTGCATGAAGAGGGCGAACCCCAACGTGCTCACCGCCAGGTAGAGACCGCGCACCCGGAGCGCCGGGAGGCCGACGAGCACCGCCACCACGGCGGTGACGGCGCCGGCGAACGGGAGCAGCAGGACGAGCGGCACGCTCCCGCCGAGGTGGGCCGCCATCGAGGCGCCGACGGCCACCAGCCCGAACTGCCCGAGCGAGACCTGCCCGGCCCAGCCGGTGAGCACGGTGAGCGACAGGGCGACGACGGCGAAGATGCAGATCTGGGAGATGAGGAAGGAGTTGCCCGGGCTGACGACCAGCGGCAGCAGCGCCACCACCACCAGGGCGGTGAGGGCGCCCGTCTGCCCGACCCGCCGGCGCAGGAGGTCGTCGGTCCGGCGCACCGTCGTCGAGCCGTAGAGCCACGACGACAGCTCGAGGCCGCGTGGTCCCTTCTGGAGCGCCGCCACCCGCACGAGCAGCACTCCCAGCAGCAGGGCGAAGAGGATCAGCTCGATCGACGCCCCGCTCGAGATGTTCCACTGCAGCCACTCGTAGACGACGCCGACGCCGACGCCGGCCACGAAGGCCACCGTGAGGTTGACCATGGCCCCGACGAGGGCGGCGGTGAGCGCCAGCACCAGGAGGTCGGGGCTCAGCACCTGGGTGAGGACGCTCGACTGCCCGGGGGCCGAGAGGATGGCGGTGAAGGCGGAGAGGACGCCGGCGAGCGTCCAGATGACGGTCGAGGTCCGCCGGACCCAGACACCGGACAGCCGCGCCGAGTCGGAGTTCTCCGACATGGCCCGCATCGCCAGTCCCCACGGGGTGAACTTCACGAAGGCGGCCACGCCGAGCGCCACCAGCGGCGCCACGATGAGGGCCATCACCTCGCCGGGGGTGAAGATGAACGACCCGAGGCTGAACGAGAGGTCGAAGGGGACCGGGAACGGCTTGAAGAGGTTCTTCGGTCGGAGGAACGGCAGGAGGGTCAACACGTAGAGAGCCTGCGACAGCCCGATGGTGGCCACCATCACGAGGACGCGCGGACGGTTGAAGATCCGCCGCAGGAGCAGCTCGCTCAGCCCGCCGACCGCCGCCGCCAGCGCCAGGCCGAGCGCGAGGGCGAACCAGTAGTTGAAGTGGAAGTCGTAGTAGCACTTCACGACGAAGACCGCCGCCACCACCCCGAGCTGGCCCTGGGCGAAGTTGAGGACCCGGTTGGTCCGGTACACGAGGACGAGGCCGACCGCCAGCAATCCGTATCCCAGGCCGGCGATCGCCCCCTGGAGGAACACGAAGTTGGGGAACGACACCGCCGTCATCGCGCGGTCACCCCAGCTCGGTGGCGGCGGACGCCAGGAAGACCGGCCGAAGTAGGTCGTCGCGGTGCAACAACTCCGACGTCGGGCCGTCGAAGCGGACCTCGCCGCGCTCCAAGAAGATCGAGCGCTCGGCCAGGCTGAGGGCGCGGTTCACGCTCTGCTCGACCAGCACGACCGTCGTGCCGGCGGCGTTCACCTCGCGCACGGTGGCCATCAGCCGATCGACGGTCTTCGGGGCGAGGCCGAGCGAGAGCTCGTCGATCATCAACAGGCGCGGCCGGGTGAGCATCACCCGCGCCAGGGCGAGCATCTGCTGCTCGCCGCCCGACAGGGCGCCGGCGCGGCGGTCGAGCAGCCCGTGCAGCTCGGGGAACCGGTCGAGGGCGTCGTCCATGGCGGCGCGCCACCGGGCGCCGTCGCTGCGGAGCTGGTGGCCGCCGATGCGGAGGTTCTCGCGCACGCTCAGGCCGGGGAACGTCATCTTGCCACCGGCCAAAAGCGCCACACCCTCGGCGAGCAGCTGCTCGGGCTCCAAGAAGGTGACGTTCATGCCGAAGACCCGGATCACCCCGCGGTGAGGGTGCTGGAGGCCGGCGACCGTCCGCAACAGCGTCGATTTCCCGGCGCCGTTGGTCCCGAGGAGCGCCACCATCTCGCCTTCGGGGACCTCGAGCTGCACGTCGAACAGCACCTGGTTGGTGCCGTAGTAGACGTCGAGGTTGTGCACCTGGAGGGCCGGGATCGCACCACCGGCTTGGCGTCGCTTGCCCTCGGCGTAGCGCTCGAGGACGTCTTCGATCACCAGTGTGATGTCGCCGCGGACATGACGGGACCCGGCGTAGAGGAGCACCCCCCCGACGGCGCAGACCGGTCCGATCATCGTGAGGGCGGTGGTGACGCCGACGGCGTCGGCGAAGGCCCCGAGGACGACGGCCCCGGCGAAGCCGCCGAAGACCAGGCCGTAGACGCCGAACATGGCGAAGGTGATCGACCGCACCTCCGGCGGTGCCGTCGCTGCCAGCGTCTGGAAGATCGAGATCGACAGCGGCGCCACCGCCACGTTGGCCAGGAACTGCAGCGCCACCACCAGCCAGAGCGAGGGCATGTAGAGCGAGGCGGCGAACAGCCCGCCGTAGAGGACGATGCACGCGGCGGCCAGCTTGAGCGGCGCCTGCGGGGCCCGGCGGAACAGCCGGTCGCCGGCGGCGTAGGCCACCGGGATCCCGACGAAGGCGGCGAGGCCGATGATCACGTAGATGTGCCCGCGGGCCCCGGTGCCCTGGTGCCACACCCGGAAGAAGTAGATCGACCCGAAGAGCGGCACGCCGGTCCCTGCGAAGCCGAGGATGGCCACCGCCACCAGCTCGTAGTAGAGCGAGCGGATCCGCAGGATCCGGGTGACGGCCGAGCCGAGCAGGACCTTGGGGGCGCCCTCCTGCTGCGAGTGGACGTCCATGCCCGACGCCTTCAGGATGTGGCTCGATTCGTTCGCTCCCTTGGCCGGCTCCCCGAGCCGGTAGAGCAGCGCCAGGCCGACCGGGAGGCCGGCCAGGGCCACCAGCAACGACCAGCGCCAGTCGTGGGTGGTGGCGGCGATCAGGGTCATCACGCCGACCCCGACCGTCTGGGCGAGCGGGTCGGAGATGTTGCGCCAGGCGAACACCCGGGCGCGGGCCTGGGTGGGGTAGGCGTCGGCCAGGTACGAGTTCATCACGGTGTCGGAGGTCCCGAAGGCCACCGCCGCCACGAGGTAGAGGAAGGCGAACCACCAGACGTTCGGAGAGAGGGCCATGAACGGGGCCACCACCGCGAACACGAGCAGGGTGACGGCGGTGACGACCTTGCGACTGCCGCGGTCGCCGGCCACGGCCACCGGCAGCCCCCAGGCGATCTGGGCCACCGCCGCCACGAAGGTGAGGGCGCCGAGCCCGGCGAGGCTGAGCCGGAACGAGTGCTGGATGTTCGGCCCGAGCACGCCGAGTCCGTTGCTGAACATCCCGGGCACGAAGGCCGCCGCCGTCATCAGCGCCAGTGGCGCCACCCCTCCGGCACGCAGGATGCCCATGAGCGACGGCGGCTTGCCCTCCCCGGTGCCGGGGACGAGCGCGAGGTCGGCCACGGCGCGCTGGTCGCGGTGGTGGGCGACCGCCTCGCGGAGCAGCTCGTCGGGGACGGTGAACTCGAACAGTCCCGCCTCGGGCATCCGGGGCAGCCTATCTCTGACATCACTGTCAGTGATCGGCGCCATCGCCGCTCACACCGGGCCGTCGCCGTCGGCCACCGTCGCCGGACCTTCGGGGAGCACTGCCAGCGTGGCCCCCGGGCCTGCGGCGGCGAGGGCGTCGGCGACCGCCGCCGACATGTCGCCCACCGGCCGGAGGTGGGCACGGAGGACCTCGGCGTCGTCGAGCCCCCCGGCGTACAGCCAAACCGCCGCCCGGCCGAGCACGCGGCCGAGCACCTGGGCCTGCCAGCGGTCCGGCGAGGGCTCGCCGCCGTCTTCGGCGAGCTCGGCCGGCGAGCCGGCGGCCCGGAGGTGGGCGTCGAACGCCCCGCCGGTCGGCGTGCCGTCGCAGCAGGCAGCCGCCATGACGATCGTCCCGCCGGGGCGCACCAGGCGCTCGGCCGCCGCCATTCCCTTGACCGACTGGTAGAGGTTGCGGTCGAGGGGGTGCCCGCCGTTGGTCGTGACGACCACGTCGAAGCGCGCTCGGACCGGGCGGACGGCGGTGTTGGCGACGAAGCGACAGGCGTCGGCGTGGCCGTCGGGCAGCGGGGCTGCCCGGACCGACGTCAGCTGCCGACGGCGGTTGACCGTCACGTCGACCGAGAGCTGCGGTGGGTCGAGAGCGGTGGCGGCCCGGACGAAGTCGTGGACCGGGTTGCCCTCGATCCGCAGAAAGGTGGCGCCGGGGTCGGCGATCCTGCGCGGGCTGTGGGCGGCCAGCACCGTCTCGGTGGCGGCCAGCCCCGGGCAGACCCCCTTGGGCCCTCCGCTGAAGCCGGCGAAGAAGTGCGGTTCGACCAGCCCGACGCAGAGCCGTACGTGCGACGAGACGTACCGGCGGTCGAGCAGCACCGGCGTCCCGTCGACCCGGCCGACCATCACGTGGCTGCCGTCGTCGGCCCGGTGCTGGTGCACCCGGTAACGACCGGCGACCTCCTCCCCGAGCATCTCGGTGAGCTCGGCGTCGGACGCCGGCTGGTGGGTGCCGGTGGCGCACAGCAGCTCCACCCGCGCCGGTCCGGCCCCGAGGCGCTCGAGCTCGGCCAGCAACGGCGCCAGCACCGTCTTGTTCGGCATCGGGCGGGTGGCGTCGGGGAAGACGACGGCCACCGAGCCGTCGGCCGCCACCAGACGGTCGAGCGGCGGTCCGGCGAGCGGCGCTCGCAGCGCTCGCAGCACCGCCCCCTCCTCGTCGTCGAGCCCGGCCGGCTCGACCGGTGCGACGACGGTGGCGTCGTCGGGGACCTCGACGTCGAGCCGGTGTCGTCCGTAGGCGAGCCCGACCCGCATCACGCGACCATCACGCTGGCGAGCCGGCCGGCAGGGCGACCAGCGCGCGGGCGATCAGCTCGGCCGAGCCCTGCTGGCGCCGGTAGGCCTCGACGGCCGAGGGGTCGGGTGCGATCTCGGCCACCACCGGGTCGAGCCGTTCGAGGTCGAGCGGGTGGCCGGTGGCGGCCGCCGCCAGCAGGGCGGCACCGGCCGACGCCGCCTCGCCGGAGCGCCGCCGCACCGCCGGCAACCCGGTGACGGCCGTCAGCACGTCGACCCACAACCCGATGCCGGCCCCTGCGCCACCCAGGGCGAGCCCGACGACACCGCCCCGGCGGCCGCCGGCGACCAGCTGGAGGCATCGGGAGACGTCCCATGCGACCGACTCGACGACGGCCCGGGCGACGTCCCCGGCATCGTGGGCGGTGCCGACCCCGACGAAGCCCGCCCTGGCGTCACTTTGCCACCACGGCGCCCGCGCGCCGTCGAGCCACGGCACGGCGGTGATCCCTCGGGCGCCCGGCGGGCTTCCAGCCGCCAGCTCCATCAGCTCGTCGGGGTCGCGGCCGACGAGGCGCCCGAGCCACGCCAGGAACGAGCCGGCGGCCGAGAGGCCGCCCTCGAGCACCCACCCCGTCGGCGCCCCACGGGTGAGCACCGAGCCCCGCGGCGGCGGGTCGGGGCGACGGTGGACCGGAACCGACACGTTCGCCGTCGTGCCCCAGCTGACCATCGGGTGGCTGATGGCCGCCCCCGACCCGAGCACCTCGCACTGGCGGTCGCCGGCGCCGACCACCACCGGGATGCCGCGGGAAAGGCCGAGCTCGGCGGCCGGCACCGCTCGCAGCGCGCCGGCGACGGTGGTGGGCGCCACCACCGGTGGCAGGAGGTGGGAGAGGCCGGGGGCGAGCAGGTCGACCAGGCGGCCGCGCAGGTCGTAGAGACCGCTGCGCGACGCGAGGGTGCTGTCGGTGACGACCTCCCCGGTCATGCGCCAGACGACGAGGTCCCGTGGCGAGAGAAGCCAGCGGCTGGAGGCCAGGCGTCCGGGCTCGTTGGAGCGCAGCCAGGCGAGCTTGGCCGCCACCGAGCCTCCGTCGAGTGGCACGCCGGTCTGCCGCACGACGGCGTCCTGCCCGCCGAGCGCCGCCGTCAGGGCCGCCGCCTCGACCACCGCCCGGCGGTCGGACCAGATGATCCCCTTGCCGATCGGCTCGGCCGAGTCGGTGAGCGGGACGAAGGTCTGGCGGGCGCCCGAGCAGCCGATCACCTCGACCTTGCCGAAGGCGGCCGGCGCCTCGGCCCTGGCCTCGGCACAGGCCACCACCACCGAGGTCCACCAGCTGAACGGGTCCTGCTCGGCCCATCCGAGCTGGGGGTGCGACGTCGCCACCTCCGCTCGGGCCAGGGCGAGAAGACCGTGGTCCCCCCACACCGCCACCTTGGTGACGCTGGTGCCGAAGTCGATGGTGAGGATCACCGGGCGTGGACCAACCCGGCGACCGCCGCCGCCATGGCGCCGGGATCGGGGTCCATGAAGACCGTCCGGCCGATCGCCATGCCGGCGCCGCCACCGGCCATCACGTCGGTGACCTCGCCGAGCACCGGGCGGTCCGCGCCGCCGGAATGCGGGCCGCCGAGGAAGAGGACCGGGACCCCGACGCTCGCCACCACCCGGGCGACCGCCTCGACGCGGCGCTCCCCCGACGGCTCGTCGGGCACCGGGACCTTGAGCAGCGGGGCCCCGAGGTCGTGGGCGATCACCGCCGCCCGGACGATCGAGTCGGTGTCGCGGGCCATCCGCCGGTCGCGCCAGCCGAACACCTCGACGAGGGCCTCGAGCCCGGCCGCCTGGGCCGCCTCGAGCACCCGACCGAGCAGCTCGAGCGCCCCGGCGGTCAGCGGGTCGGCGTCGTCGATCCGCGTCATGTGCTTCACCCCGCTGCACCCGTCGGCCGCCGCCCGCTCGACGCTGGCCACCAGCCGGTCGTCGAGCTCGAACACCGTGCCGGCCAGCCCGGTGCGGTTGAGCGACAGATAGGTGCGGTGCGCTGGCCCCAGCGCCCCCGACCTCCGCAGGTCGGCCAGCGGCTGGGCGCTGGCCAGCACCCCGTCGCAGTGGGCGACGGCGGCGGTGAGCGCTGCGAGGTACTCGTCGTAGCGCTCGACGGTGAGGACGCCCCGGGCCCGATGGTCGGCGGCCAAGAGGAGCGCCGGGACCCGGAGGCCGCCGACGTCGTCGGGTACCGGCGCGCCAGTCACTCGATGCCGGCCAACGAGAACATCACCTTGGCCACCGCCGAGCAGTCCTCCCGCCCGTAGCCGGCGGCGGCGGCGGCGGTGAGCACCTGCCGGGCGACGGCGGTGGCCGCCAGCGGGACACCCGCCTCGGCGGCGTACCCCAGCGCCAGGTCGAGGTCCTTCGCCATCAGGTCGACCATGAAGCCGGGACGCCAGCCGTTGCTGGCCGGGCTCTCGGCAATGACCCCTGGCACCGGCAGCCTCGTCCGCACCGCCACGCAGTCGCCGGTCGAGTGGAGGAGCACCTCGAGCAGCTGCGCCGGGTCGACGCCGGACTTGACGGCCATCGCCGTCGCCTCGGCCATGCCTTGGAGCTGGGCGGCGTAGATCACGTTGTTGCAGAGCTTCACCACCTGGCCCATCCCGGGGCCGCCGACGTGGACGATGAGCCCGGCGAACGGCTCGAGCGCCGGGCGTGCTGCCGCCACGACGTCGGCGTCGCCGCCGACCATGACCGTCAGCGTGCCGCGCTCGGCGCCGATCGTCCCACCCGAGACCGGTGCGTCGAGGTACCGGCCACCGGCGTCGGCCACCCGCCGGTGGCACCGGCGTTCGACCTCCGGGTCGATCGTCGAGCAGTCGACCACGACGAGACCGCCGGCCAGGCTCGGCACCATCGCGTCGAGCACCTCCTCGACCTGCGGCGAGCTCGGCACGCACAGCACGACCACTTCGGCCTCGCTCGCCATCTCGGCCGGCGTACGCGCCACCGCCCCCAGCGCCACTGCCCTCTCGACCGGTCCGGGGCTGCGCGAGGCCACCGTCACCTGGTGGCCGGCCGCCACCAGGTGACCGGCCATCGGCAGGCCCATCGCACCGAGCCCGATGAATCCGATCCGCATTGGCTCCTCCTTGGCTGGCGTGGCGGTCAGGAGAACTGGGGCAGCCAGCGGGCCGTGCCGGCCAGCAGCTCGTCGGCCATCGACGCCACCTCCGCGAGGTCGCAGCGCCCCGCCAGCGGGTCGAGATCGAAGGCCGAGACCGCCAGCCGCCGGTCGCCGGACAGCGCGGCGGCCACCGTCATCTCCTGGACCGCCGAGTGCCGCCGGAGCAGCTCGGCGAAGGGTGGCGGGGCCGACGAGCGGTCCCGACCGACGATCCCGTCGCCGTCGACGACGCAGATCGACTCGACCACCACCGCCTCTGGCAGGTCGACGCATTGCCCTGCGTTGGGGATGTTCGCCGGCAGCTCCCGCCGGGTCCCGGTGAGCAGCGAGTCGATCACCGGCGCCGGCAGCTCCCCCGACGGCCACGTCTGCAGCTCCTTCTCGCCGGCCAACCAGGCGTCGACGTCGGCCACGTACTCGCGTTGGTGGCGCTCCCGCTGGGCGATCGTCGTCAGCTCGATGTTGTACGAGGCGCCCCAGCCCGACGGCTCGGTCAGCACCGAGGGGAGGAACTCCGCTACGTGCCGGTCTCCGGCAGCCGGCACCGCGCCCCAACGGTCGAAGAGGCTGAGCGAGAGAAGGTGGCGCCGGACGAAGTCGGCTCTGGAGAACGGTGGCGCCTCCTCCGTCGGCTCGGCGACCAGCGCCTGCGGGCCGCCCCGCTCCTCGATCATCTCGCGCAGCAGGTCGAAGCCGTCCTCGCCGTCCACCTCCAGGGCGGTGATGACCGGCAGATGGTTGACCCCCTCGACCACCGGACGGATCACCTCGGCGGGCTTTCCGAGGGCGATCGCCAGGTCGAGGCACCAGTTGCCGACCTCGTGACAGAGGCCGACCACCCGGATCCCCGTCTCGCGGGCCACCGCCCGGGTCAGTGGGGTCATCGGGTTGGTGATGTTGAGCAGCCAGGCATCGGGGCACAGCGCCTCCATGTCGCGCGCCACCCCCACCAGCACCGGGATGTTCCGCAGCGCCCGGTTGATCCCACCGGGTCCGACGGTGTCGCCGACCGACTGACGAACCCCGTGCCGGGCCGGGACGTCGAGGTCGACCGCCATGCTCTCGAAGCCCCCGGTCGAGATGGTGACGATGACGAAGTCTGCCCCCTCCAGGGCCTCCTTCTGGTCGGTGGTGACGGCGATCGTCGCCTTGGCGGCCAGCGCCGCGTCCACCCGCTCGGCGAGGGCCGCCATCTTGGGCAGCGGCTCGGGGTCGACGTCCTCGAGCACCAGCCGCATCCCGCGCAGCGACGGCGTGCCGAGGAGGTCGGCCAGCAGCTCGGGCGTCCACTGGTAGCTGCCGCCGCCGATGATCGTCACCTGCATGGCGTCTCCCTCCCCCACCGATCCCGGCCCCGGCGGCAGGCCGTCGGCGACCGCCCCCGGACCGCTCCGGCACCGGCGGTCAGTGTAAGGCAGCTGCGAGGACCTTCTCGGCCCAGAAGTCGGCGTACGGGTTGTCGTTGTAGGCGGCGATCTCCCGGTAGCCGGCGGCGAGGTAGAGCCGCTTGGCGTGGGGCTGCCGAGGCCCTGTGTCGAGCCGCAGCACCTCGAAGCCGAGCCGGCACCCCTCCTCCTCGAGCGCCCGCAACAGTGCCCCGGCGACCCCCCGCCCACGCCAGGCCGGCTCGACGTACATCCGCTTGATCTCCGCCGTCGTCTCGTCGAGCCGCCGGAGGCCACCGCCGGCGACGACCCCGGCGCTCAGGTTGGCGACCAGGTACGCCCCGCCCGGTGGGGTCAGCTCGCCCGGATCGAGGGCCGGGCGCTGCAGGCGGTCAACGGTCCCGTAGACGGCGTTCAGCTCCGCCGTCATCGCCTCGAGCAGCCCGGCCGCCGGCGGGCGACGGGGGTCCGCCGGCTCGAAGGCAAGGTCGTCCAGCTCGCAGCGCTCCCCGCCGGGTCCCACCCGGCGGAGACTACGAGGTCGTCGAGGAGATCATCGAGCGGGGGGCGGCTCCGGCGGGCCCTCGGTCGGTGCCGTCGTTGTCCCGGCTGCGGCCTCCGGCGGCGGCGCCACCGAGTCGGCCGGGACCGTCGTCGCGGTCACCGCCGCAGGGTCGGTGGCCCCCGGCTCGCCGAGGCCGGGGTCGGCGGCAACCGGCACGGCCCGAAGGTGGGAGCGCTCGACCGGGCCGGTGGCTGGCGCCATCGCGGCGGCGTGCGCCCGGTGGCGGATCGACCATCCGACGGCTATCCCCCCGCAGAGCGCCAGCAGGACACCGGGCCCGTACGAGGCACCGATCCGATCGGCCAAGACGTGCAACGGCGAACCGCTGTGGAAGTAGGCGACGCCGTGCACGACCGGCCACGAGGTCGGCCCGATCACGAACCAACCACCGCAGGCCAACAGGACGGTCCCGAGCACGAGCAACCGGAGACGACCGCGGCCGGCGATCACCCCCCGGGCGCTGCCCATGAGGAGCAGCCCGACCAGGACGGCAACGGCACCTGGCGCCACCGCCAGCAGGCCGTGGGCCTCGCTCCAGTGCCAGGACGACCGCCCTGCCGGACGGTACCCGAAGGTCGGCCCGACGAAGGGCGCGAGCCCGCCCCAGGCCCCGAGGAGCACGGTCACCAGCCCGAGGAGGACCAGGCTGAAACCCCCGGCCTTCGGCACGTCCGTCCGACGTTCGCCTGCGAGGTCTCCGGTCGTGACCGGAGACAGCGTCGTGGTCTCGAGTGCGCTCATGTCATCGCCTCCGCCGACCGCGCCACGCTTCACCTCGCAGCCGACGGCCGCTGCCCTACCCCCGAGTCGCCGGACGGAAACGGAAACGGTGGCGCCCCCCACGCCGCGCCGCCCGGGCCGAGCGAGCGTCGCCGGAGGGGCGGCACAACGTCGGCCGGACCCCGGCGCTGAGCGTCCACGTCTACTCGCCGCCGCTGGACGGCCGCCCCGTGGGTGCCAGAGGGTCCTCAGCGCGCAGCGGCGCCGATCCGAGACGAAGGGGGATTTCGTAGGTCGTCCTGGCCGCCCCCGTTCTGATGGTGACGGGATCGCAGCCTTTCAGGCGTGACGTGGGCAGTCAGCACGTGACGGGCGGCACCCGGCCGCCCGGGCGGGGGCGACGCCGCCTGGCAGCGATCCTCCCTGGTCGACGTCAGCGGCGTGCCGGCGGGACTCCGGTCTCGCCGCCGGGCGACTCGGGCGACTCGGGCGACCTCAGGGCGGAGGGCGTGCGGTTCCAGGCGTGGGGCACCCGACCGATCATCCCGCGCGGCAAGATCGTCTGGTTCGAGCTGCCGGTGGACATCCCAGGCGAGCGGGCCGGGCTGGCCGTCGTCCCCACGGAGCTCGACGAGTGGCCGGCGGTGCTCGGCCACCCGGCCGGCGCCGACTTCGAGAGCTCGCCGACGATGACGGTGCGCCTGCTCGGCGTGCCGATCGAGGCGATGCGGCGCTGCCTCGAGCACTACGAGGCGCTCTGGCGCGAGCTGCAGCTCATCGAAGAGGGGGCGCCGGACGGCCGGACCCGGCTGCCACGGCGCACCTCGTGGCCAAGGTCGGCGAGCTGGTGGTCCGGTACGGCTCGCTCGGGTTGGGAGGAGACCGACAATTTCACTCGGCGTTGGCCCACGAGGCTGCGGTGGCCGACCTCGAGCTGTGCCTCCCGATCGACGTCGGCTCGGTGTGGGGGCGCTCCGATCGCCTGCTCGACGAAGCCGACGCCGTCTGCCGCTCGGCCGACCTCATCACTCTTCCGGCCAGCGCCGAACAGGTGGCGCTTCGGAAGTGGTTCCTCGAGGAGCTCTTTCGGCAGGCCGCCGGCGACCTGCCGGTGCGGTGGGCCGATAGCCAGTGGGCCCGCGCTGTGGCCGGCGACGGACGCGCCGCCCCGATCGGCTGACCGACGGCGCCGCCCAGAGCAACGGTCAGAGACCTGCCGGGCCGGTGCCGGCGGCGGCCGCGACAAGATCTGGGGCGATGGGCGACGCCTGGTCGACAGAGGGGAACCACCGCGGCGGCCGGCGCGTGGTGCAGGCGCTCGCGCTGGCGACTTTCCTGCAGTGGATCGGCGCCGGGGCGATCCTGCCGTTGCTGCCGGTCTACCTGCGCCAGCACCGGGGATCCGACGCCGTGGTCGGCGCCGTGATGTCGGCCTTCTTCGCCGCCGGGCTCGTGCTCCAGTACCCGGCAGGCCGATTGGCGGACCGGGTGGGCCGGCGGGTCGTCCTCGTGGGCGGGCTGGTGCTCTACGCGGTGGCGAGTGCCGGGTTCCTGCCCGACCCGGCCCCGTCGGTGGACATCGCCCTGCGGGCCCTCCAGGGGGCGGGGGCGGGAGCGTCGACCGTGGCGGCGCTGGCCATGGTGGCCTCGGCGGTGCCGGTCCAGCGCCGGGGGCGGGCGTTCGGCGCCATCTACGGCGCCCAGCTCGGCGGCCTGGCGATCGGTCCGCTCGTCGGCAGCCTGGTCGGCGTGCGGTCGATGGGCACCCTCTTCGCCGCTGCCGGGTCGGCCGCCGTCGTGGCCTGCCTACCGATCCTGCTCGGCGCAGCGGTGCCGGCGAGTCCCGCACCGGCCGTCGCACCCGCCGGCCAAGTGCCGCCGGAGGCGCAGGCCGCCGACACCTGGGCCCTCGTGCGTCTGGCCCGCCGCCGTGGCGAGGTCGGTTGGCTGGTGCTGGCCGACCGGGCGGCGCTGGGCGCCGTGCTGGTGGCCGCCGCCCTCGGGCTCACCTCCGGCGTCTACGAGGCCTGCTGGACGCTGCTGCTCCACCACCGGGGGGCCGCCGACTGGGAGATCGGCCTCAGTTGGACCCTGTTCGCACTCCCGTTCGCCGCCATGTCGGGGCCCGGCGGTTGGCTGGCCGACCACCTCGACCGGCGATGGCTCGGAGCCGGTGCGCTCGCCTGGTCGGTCGGCTTCTGCGCCCTGTACCCGTTCCTCGGCGACGTCACCCTGCTCGTCACGCTCGGCTGCGTCGAAGCGCTCGGCTTCGCCGTGGCGATGCCGTCGGCCCAGTCGCTGCTGACCGAGCAGGCGCCGGCCGGGGAGCACGGGCGCGCCCAGGGTTTGTTCTCGACCGCCCAGACCGGGACGACCGCCCTGGCGGCGGCGAGCGGCGGGGCGCTCTTCGGGGTGGCGGTGTGGCTCCCGTTCGTCGCCGGCGCCGTCGGCGCCTTCCTCCTGCTCGCCGCCGTCGGGGTCGCCTGGGCGCCGGTCCCCGGCCGGGTCGGCGCCCACGACCATCCCGAAGGACCCGGTGGCGGCCGCGTCCTCCCGGCCGCCGACCGTGGGTGATCCCCGCGGGGGCCCGGCGCGTCACCGACCCCGAACCCGCAACAGCAGGGCCGCCGCCGGGAATGTTTTTCGTCGACCGTTCGTTTACCGGTGTGGACGACGGGTAGAGCGCCGCTCGGGCACCGGAGCGCCGCTGGACGCCTCGGCGGCGACGGTTCAGGGCATGAGGAGGAGCCCGGTGCACCTGCCGGTCGTGCCGCCCGTGTCGACGGCTGCGGGCGCCGGCCCCTCTACCCCCCCTCCGGGGGGCCGGGCCCGCAGACGTCTACAGGGCAACGCCGTCGGCGGTCGCCGGACCGTTCGGCTCGTCGGGCTCGAACAGCCCGGCCGACGCCAGGACCTCGAGGACCGTGTCGAGCGCTTCGGGGCGGTCGAGCGCCGAGGGTGAGACGGCTTGCGCCATCGGCAGACCGAGCAGGATGCGGCGGAGCGGGACCTCGATCTTCTTGCCGTTGATCGTCCGTGGCAACGCCGGGACGGCGAGCACACGGTCGGGGACGTGGCGGGGTGAGAGCTGTCGGCGCAGCCGGTGGCGGATCTCCTCCTCGAGCGAGTCGGGGAGTCTCGCCGGCAGCGGCCGGTCGCCGGGCTCGTCGCCGGGGCGCCCGGGGACGACGAGGAGCACGAGCTCGCCCTGTCGTCCGAGCTCGCTGGTGTCGACCACCAGGCTGTCGGCGACGCCGTCGATGACGTCGAGCACCCGGTAGAACTCGGCCGTCCCCATGCGGACGCCGCCACGGTTCAAGGTGGCGTCGGAACGCCCGTAGACGACGCTGCTGCCGACAGGAGTGAGCTTCACCCAGTCGCCGTGCCGCCAGACGCCGTCGTAGGCGGCGAAATAGCTCTCGTGGAGGCGCCGGCCGTCGTCACCCCACAGCATGATCGGCATCGACGGCATCGGCTCGGTCACCACCAGCTCGCCGACGGTCCCGACGACCGGGCGGCCGGTCTCGTCGTAGGCCTCGACCTTGGCGCCGAGGGCCGAGCACTGCAGCTCGCCGGCCCGCACTGGCAGGAGGGGGCAGCTGGTGAGGAAGCCGGTGCAGACGTCGGTGCCGCCGGAGACCGACGCCACGAGGACGTCGTCGCCGACCTCGGCGGTCGCCCAGGCGAACCCGGCGGGCGACAGCGGCGAGCCGGTGGAGCCGACGGTCCGCACCGCTCTCGGGGACGCCTCGAGGCGCGGCGAGAGCCCGGCCGCCCGGCAGGACTCGACGAAGGCGGCGCTCGTACCGAAGAAGGTCACCCCCTCGTCGGCGGCCAGCCGCCAGAGCGCGCCGAGGTCCGGCCAGCGCGGGCTGCCGTCGTAGGCCACCACGGTGGCGCCGGCCAGGAGACCACCGACGAGGTAGTTCCACATCATCCAGCCGGTGGTCGAGAACCAGAAGAACCGGTCACCCGAGCCGAGGTCGCTGTGGAAAGCGAGCGACTTGAGGTGCTCGAGGACGATCCCGCCGTGGCCGTGGACGATCGGCTTCGGCAAGCCGGTGGTCCCCGACGAGTAGAGGATCCACAGCGGGTGGTCGAAGGCCACCGCCTCGGGCCGCAGCGGCGCCGGCTCGGCCAGCAGCTCGGACCAGTCGATCCGTCGGGCGCCCGGCGGCGGCGGTCCGAGCCGGTCGATCCCGGCACCGGGAACGACGACGGTGGCCGCCAGCCCGGACAGGGCGTGCTCGAGGGCGGCGACCTTCGTGCTCATGTCGAACTGTCGGCCGCCGTAGCGGTAACCGGTGACGGCGACGAGCACGGTCGGCTCGATCTGCCCGAACCGGTCGATCACGCCCTCGGCCCCGAACTCCGGTGCGCAGCTCGACCAGACGGCGCCGATCGATGCGGTGGCGAGCAGGCCGACGACCGCCTCGATCCCGTTGGGCACGACCGCCGCCACCCGGTCACCCCGGCCGACGCCGAGTCGTCGCAATCCGGCGGCGGCGGCGCCGGCGGCCGCCCGGAGCTCGCCGAAGGTCATCTCCCGGCGGCCACCGTCCTCGTCCCGGGCCACCACCGCCGTCCGGCCGTCGGGATGGCGGCCGATCGCGTCGGCGTAGTTGAGCCGGAGCTCGGGGAACCAGCGGGCACCTTCGGCCCGCCGGCCGCGCACGAGCACCGGGCCGCCGGCGTCGGGGCCGACGGCGAAGTACCGGCGGATCGCCTCCCAGAACCCCTCGAGGTCGGTGACCGACCATCGCCACAGCTCGTCGTAGGAGGCGAACGACCCGCGACCTTCGGCACCGAGCCACCCGAGGAAGGCGGTGATCCTGGCCGCCGCCACCCGCTCGGGCGTCGGCTCCCACAAGACGGCGCCCTCCTCGACCGGCCCTCCTCCCGTCCTGCCCGCTGGCACCGAACTGGCAGTGTAGGGCCGTCCCGCCACCAGTCCCGGGGGGCATGGGAGGTCGACGCCGATGGGCAACACCGCCGTTCGTGGCAGGCCGCGCCGGCCGGCACCGCCGGCAGGGATCCTGCTCACGCCGGGGGCCGGGGCCTCTGCCGACCACCCGTCGCTGCTCGCCCTCGAGTCGTCGCTGACCGCCGTCGGGGTGGCGGCCCGGCGGATCGACTTCCCCTACCGGCTGGCCGGCCGCCGGGCGCCCGACCGGCCGGCGGTGCTGGTGGCGGCGGTGGTGACCGGGGCCGAGGAACTGGCCGAGGACCTCGGTGTGCCGATCGGGTCGATCGCCGTCGGCGGCCGTTCGATGGGCGGACGGATGTGCTCGATGGCGGTGGCCGACGGACTGGCCGCCGCCGCTCTCGTCCTCGTCAGCTACCCGCTGCACCCGCCCGGCCATCCCGAGAAGCGGCGGACCGACCACTTCCCCCGCCTCGGCATCCCCTGCCTGTTCGTCTCGGGCACCCGCGACGCCTTCGGCACCCCGGCCGAGCTCGAGGCGGCGACGGCGGCCATTCCCGGCCCGGTCACCCACCGCTGGATCGAGGGCGGCGACCACGGCCTGCGACGGCGCGACGGCGAGGTCGCCGAGATCGTCGCCCGCTGGATCGCCGGCCGGTTCGACGCCTAGCGCGCCGGGCGCCCGGGCGGCGCCGCCCCCCGGGGGCGACCGGGGCGACCGGGTGCCTCGGCCGGCCGATCGGCCGGGGCGACGGCGGCGAGGAGCTCGATCATCTCGCGCCGCTCGGCGGCCGACAGCGCCCTGGTGGCCCGCGCCGTCACCTCGGTGGCCCGCGCTCGCCCGGTGGCCAGCCGCTCCCGGCCCTGATCGGTCAGGTCGAGCAGGACCACTCGCCGATCGGTCGGATGGGGGCGCCGCTCGACGAGGCCGGCGGCGACCAACCCGTCGACGAGGTCGGTGGTCGACCTCGGGACGACGGCCATCGCCTCGCTCAGCTGGCCCATGGGCACCGGACCCTCCGCCAGGAGCCTCAGCAGCTTCAGCCTCGCCAGCGAGAGGCCGTCAGCCCGCAGGCACGCGTCGACGGCCGTCCGGACCCTGTGCCCGGCCGCCAGGAGTGCATCGACCAAGTCGTCACCGGTGTCGGGGCGCACCGAGGTCCAATATAGTGAGGAACCTCACAGTGAGGTGGTTCAGCTTGGGCGAGTCGGGCACTCGGATCAGCCAGAAGGTCGCCGTCTCGGTCGTCTTCGTGGCAGCGATGTTCATGAGCATCATGGACACGACGATCGTCAACGTCGCCCTGCCGACGATCGGGCGCTCCTTCCACGTGCCGGCCACCTCGGTCGACACGGTGTCGATCTATTTCCTCGTGAGCTTGGCGGTGTTCATCCCGGCTTCGGGGTGGCTGGGGGATCGCTTCGGCGGCAAACGGGTGCTGCTGGTGGCGATCGTCGTCTTCACCGGCGGCTCGGCCCTCTGCGGCCTGGCGGGCTCGCTCGACCAGCTGGTGCTGTTCCGCATCGTCCAAGGGGTGGGCGGCGGGATGCTCGCGCCGGTGGGGATGGCGATGCTCTTCCGCACCTTCCCCCCCGAGGAGCGCATCCGTGCCTCGAGCATCCTCACGGTGCCGACCACGCTTGCGCCGGCGCTCGGACCGGTGCTCGGCGGGCTGCTCGTCACCGACCTCTCCTGGCGCTGGGTCTTCTACGTCAACGTCCCGATCGGGATCGCCGCCCTCGTCTTCGGGTTCCTCTTCGTCGAGCACGACGTCAGCCACCGCCCGGGGCGTTTCGACATCGCCGGGTTCCTCCTCGCAGGAGCAGGGCTCGGCACGCTGATGTACGGGGTCTCGGAGGGACCGATCCAGGGCTGGCACACCACGGTGGTGCTGGCGACGATCGCCGCCGGTGTCGCCGTGCTGGCGGCGGCGGTGGCGGTCGAGCTACGGGTGTCCGATCCGATGATCGACCTGCGCCTGCTGGCCAACCGGCTCTTTCGGGTCTCGAACATCGTCATGGTGCTCGGCTCGGCGGCTTTCCTCGGCACGCTCTACGTCGTCTCGCTCTTCTTCCAGGACGGCCGCGGCCTGTCGGCGCTCGGCTCGGGTCTCAGCACCTTCCCAGAGGCGATCGGCGTGATGAGCGGGGCCCAGGTCGCCAGCCGGGTGCTGTACCCGATGCTCGGGCCGCGGCGCCACGTCGTCGGGGGCCTGGTCGGGGTGGCGGCCGCCATCGGCCTGATGGCCCTGGTCGGGCCCGCGACCAACCTCTGGTGGATGCGGGTCCTCATGTACCTGATGGGCTTCGCCATGGCCCAGGTCTTCGTGCCGATCCAGGCGGCGGCCTTCGCCACCGTCACGCCGGCCGCCACCGGACGGGCCTCGACCATGTTCAACGCCGTCCGTCAGCTCGGGAGCGCCGCCGGGGTGGCCGTCTTCACCACCGCCGTGGTGGCCGTCGGGGCGACGGTCCGGGTCGGCGACGTCGTTCGGCCGAACCTGGCCGCCTACCACGCCGCCTTCCTGGTGGCGGCCGGACTGGCGGCCGTCGGGGCCGTGGCGGCCCTCGCCATCTCCGACGTCGACGCGGCCGCCACGATCCCGCATCGCCGACGGCGCGCCCCCCGGCCGCAGGGGCTCGTGCTCGACGCCTCGACCGCCGAGATCGGCGCCGGCTGAGCCAGCACCGCCCCGCCGGCTGCCGGTTCGCCCCGGACAAGACGTCGTCCGTACACTGGTGGTCCGGCTCGAGGAGGACCATGACCGCCCAGATCCCGCTCGTCGACTACCTGGTGCTCGGCGACCAGCCGCATCTCGTCGCCCACGAGTGCACGTCCTGCGGTGCCCGGTTCTTCGACCGCCGCAACGCCTGCGCCAGCTGCGGTGGGCGGGAGTTCACCCGGGCCGACGTGCCGACCGAGGGCGAGGTGCGTGCGTTCACCATCGTCGCCTTCGCCGCCCCCGGCATCCCGGTGCCGTTCGTAGCGGCGGTGGTCGACTGCGGAGGGACGAGCGTCCGGGCGAACGTGGTCAACGTCGACCCCGACCCCGATCACGTCTCGCTCGGGATGAAGGTGCGCCTGGCCACCTACTCGATGGGCACCGACGAGGCGGGCATTGAAGCCGTCGGCTTCGGTTTCGAGCCCGTGTCCTGACGACGACCGCTTGCGACCAAGGAGCAGCCATGAGCAGCGACGATCTCTGGATCCTCGGCATCTACATGACCAAGTTCGGCAAGCACCCCGACAAGGACATCGTCGACCTCGCGAGTGAGGCAGCCCTCGGCGCCCTCGACGACGGCGGGGTCGCGATGCGGGAGATGGGCGTGCTCGCCGCCGGGAACCTGGTGGGCGGGAACCACGTCGGCCAGATGGTGCAGAAGCAGATCGGCCAGACCGGCATCCCGGTCTACAACGTCGCCAACGCCTGTGCCACCGGGGCCACCGCCCTCCGGGTCGCCTGCATGGCGGTCAAGGCCGGCGAGGCCGAGATGGCGCTGGCGGTCGGGGTCGAGAAGCTCTCCGGCGCCGGGCTCCTGGCCGGGGGGTCCCGCAAGGATGCGTCGCCGAACTGGACGCCCGAGGGCCGCTACGGAGCGGTGGCGCCGATCGACGGCCGGATCGGCACCGAGACGATGCCCGGGGTGTTCGCCCAGGTCGGGATGGAGTACGGGCACCGCTACGGGGGCACGAGCTTCGAGCTGTTCGCCCGGATCGCCGAGAAGAACCACGCCCACTCGACGCTGAACCCCAAGGCCGCCTACCAGAAGCGGTTCACCCTCGAGGAGATCATGAACGACGTGATGATCTCCTACCCGAACACCCGGCCGATGTGCTCGGCCAACTGCGACGGCGCCGCCGCCGCCGTGGTGGTGAGCGGGGCGACGCTGAAGACGCTCTCGCTCGAGCAGCAGCGGCGGGCCGTCAAGATCGCCGCCTCGGTCCTGACCACCGACCCCTGGGAGGAGGGGTGCCAGGTGCTGCCGAACGTGAACACCCTCACCCGCAACGCCGCCGCCCAGGCCTACGAGATGGCCGGCGTCGCTCCGTCCGACCTCGACCTGGTCGAGTTGCACGACTGCTTCGCCACCGCCGAGCTCGTGCACTACGACAACCTGATGCTCTGCGAGACCGGGGGGGCGGTGGACTTCTTCCAGTCCGGTGCCCCGTGGCGTGACGGCGGGACGCCGGTCAACGTGTCCGGCGGCCTCGAGTCCAAGGGCCACCCGATCGCCGCCACCGGGATCGCCAACATCTGGGAGGTCGCCACCCACCTCCGCGGCGAGGCCGGTGACCGCCAGATCGAAGGGGCCCGGGTCGGCCTGGCCCATGTCATCGGGCTCGGCTCGGCCTGCGGCGTCCACATCCTCGAGCGCTCGGCCGCCTGAGCCACGGCCACCCCGGCGGCCCGGCTCCGGTCGGCCCGGCTCCGGTCGGTTCAGAGCAGGAGGAGCCGGGCGAACCGGCGGGCGGTCAACGCCAGCCCGCAGGCCCCCATCATCGCCAGGTAGGCGGCGTGGCCGACGAGAGACCAGTCGAAGATGCCGAGGTCGAAGCCGCGCATGAGCGCCACGCCCTGATAGAGCGGCGTGCAGCGCACGACCGCCTGGAGCCAGCCGGGATAGACGGCCAGCGGGTAGAAGGTCGCCGAGAAGAGGAACAGCGGGATCACCGCCAGCGACACCATGTCGAAGTCCTGCCAGGTGCGCATGTAGGTCGTGCCGGCCATCCCGCCGGCGGCGAAGGCGAAGCCGATCAGGAGGGCGCCCGGGTAGCACAGGACCGCCCACGGCGAGCTGACGTAGCCGAGCCCGGCCATGACGCAGAGGAAGGCCCCCGAGTAGAGGGCGCCGCGGATCAGCGACCAGCTGAGCTCGCCCAGGGCGATGTCGCCGACCCCGAGCGGCGTCGAGAGGATGGCGTCGTAGGTCTTGGCGATCTTCAGCTTGAAGAAGATGTTGAAGGTCGAGTCGAACATGGCGCCGTTCATCGCCGACGACGCCAGGAGGCCGGGCGCCACGAAGCTGGCGTAGGCGACCACCCGCCCGGCGACGTGCAGCGGCGGGACCAGCCGGTTCAGGCCGACGCCGATCGACAACAGGTAGAAGAACGGCTCGAAGAACCCCGAGACGAGGAAGATCCACCCTCGCCGGTAGACGACGAGGTTGCGCTCGACGATCCGGCGGGCCCGGCGACTGCCGAGGAGCGCCGACGGCGTCAGCCGCAGCGGGAGCGACGCCGACGCCGGGAACGAGGGCGGGACCGGGACTTCGGCACCGCCCTCCTCGTTCAACCCAGGATGGAGGCTCACCGGACCCTCCTCACACCACCAGCCGCCGGGTGAAGGTCCGCCGCGCCACGAGGTAGCCGAGCCCGGCCAGGGCGACCAGGTAGAGGGCGTGGCCGAGCGCCGGCCACAGCGAGAGGTCGCCGAGCACCAGGCCGCGGCAGAGGGCGACCCCGTGGAAGAGCGGCGTGGCGTCGGCCACCGGCTGGAGCCAACCCGGCAGCTGGGTCACCGGGAAGAACGTGCCGGAGAAGAGGAACAGGGGGATCAGGCCGAACCGGTAGATGGTGGTGAAGCCGACGTCCTTGTCCTGGGTGGCGGCGAAGGCGGCGATCGGCGCGGCGAACGCCGTGCCGGTGGCGATGGCGGCCGGCAGGGCGAGGACGGCCAGCGGCGACCGGACGACACCGAAGGCGGCGACCACCACCAGGTAGATCACCGAGACGATCGCCAGCCGGGCGGCGATCCAGGCGAGGTGGCCGCGTAGCACGTCGAGCACCCGCAGCGGCGTGGCGAGCATGGCGAAGTAGGTCCGCATCCACTTGATCCCGGCCATCACCGGGTACATCGCGTCGTTGGCGCCGATCTGCATCGCCGTCGCCGCCAGCAGGCCCGGGGCGATGAAGTCGAGGTAGCGGACGCCGCCGACGCGGTGGTGGATCAGCGAGCCGAGCCCGACGCCGATCGCCGCCAGGTAGAGCACCGGGTACAAGAAGCTGGTCGTGATCGAGCTGCGCCACGTCCGCTTGTACTGGTAGGCCCAGTAGCCGAAGGCCCGCAGCCACAGCGGGGTGGCCATCCGGGCTCGCCCCCCGACGGTCGTGCCGCCGAGCACCGACCCGGTGCCCGCCGACCCGGCACCCGCCGACCCGGTACCCGCCGCCGCCCCCACGCCCGTCAGTCGACCAGGGTGCGGCCGGTGAGCCGGAGGAAGACGTCCTCCAGGGTCGCTCGGCGCACCAGCGCGCTCTCGGGGGTGAAGCCGGCGGCATGGACGCGCGCCAGGGCGGCGTCGCCGTCGGTCGTGTAGAGCAGGAGCCGGTCCGGCAGCACCTCGCTGCGGTCGGCCAGCCCGGCCAGCTGCTCCGCCACCGCCTCGTGCTCGCCGGAGCGGAAGCGGAGCTCGACGACCTCGCGGGTCGAGTAGCGCTCGATCAGCTCCCTCGGTGTCCCCTCGGCGGCGAACCGACCGTGGTCCATCACCACCAGCCGATCGCAGAGCTGTTCGGCCTCGTCCATGTAGTGGGTCGTGATGACCAGCGTCGTGCCCTGCTGCTTGAGCCGGTACAGCCGGTCCCACAGCAGGTGACGCGCCTGGGGATCGAGGCCGGTGGTCGGCTCGTCGAGGATCAAGAGGTCCGGGTCGGAGATGAGCGAGCGGGCGATGGTCAACCGTCGCTTCATCCCCCCCGAGAGCGGGTCCACCCGGTCGTCGGCGCGCTCGGTCAGCTGGGCGAACTCCAGCAGCTGCTCGGCTCGGCGGCGGATGAGCGGGCGGGGCAGGTCGAAGTAACGCCCGTAGATCATGAGGTTGTCGAGCACGGTCAGCTCGAGGTCGAGCGAGTCCTCCTGCGGGACGAGGCCGATCCGGGCCCTGATCCGGGGGCCGTCGACCGCCGGGTCCATGCCGAGCACCCGCAGCGACCCGTCGGTCACCGGCGACGTGCAGGAGATCATCTTCATCGTCGATGTCTTCCCCGCGCCGTTGGGGCCGAGGAAGCCGAACGACTCCCCGCGGGCGATCTCGAAGTCCACCGAGTCGACCGCCACGAAATCACCGAACCGTTTCGTCAGCCCGCGAGCCACCACCATCGGCTCTTCGACCGCCATCGGACCAAGGGCAGCGGGCGCGGCGGTCGACGGCTGTGGAGATGGAGTCACCGACCGCCACGCTATCGGTCGGCAGCCCGGCTCTCCGTTGGCTACGGGGCCGGCGGGCCCCGCAGCACCAGCTGTCCGGTCCCCCCGGCACGAAGCGCCATGGCCAGGGCGACGCACGACCCGTCGGCGGCGCAGGCGACGCTGGTGACCGTCCCGATCGAGGTCGAGCCGGTCCCGACGCCCGAGACCGGCTCGACCATCCAGGTCCGCCCGGCGTCGGTGGTCGACTCGACGACCCCCGTCAGGACCGCTCCCCCGCCGCCGGCCAGCTGCTGGCCGGTGGCCCAGCAGGACGACAGGCCGACGCAGCTGAGGGCGGTCAGCAGCGCCGGCTTGCCGGTGAACGGCGCCGTCGGCTGCCAGGTCCGACCTCCGTCGACGCTCGAGATGGCGGCCGTCGGCGACTGGCCGACCGTGGGGGCGCCGGGCACCACTGCCGGCACCAGGGCGGTGCACGCGTCGCTCGCCCCGCACGACACCGACCAGACCGTGCCCGCCGGCAAGCCGCTCGGAAGGGCAGCGGCGGCCCACGTGGCGCCGCCGTCGGTCGAGTAGAGCGCCGCCGGCGTGGCGCTCCCGGTGGCGTCGAAACCGCCCAGCACGCACCCGTCCGGCGACGGGCACCCGAGACCGGTCGACTGCCGCGGGACGAAGCCGGCGGGCAGTTGCGTCGTGGCCCAGTCGAGGCCGCCGTCGGCCGTCACGGCCGAGACCGCCGGCGCCGACCCGCCGTCGGCCGAGAGGCCGAGGCCGACGGCGACGCAGTGGACGAGATCGGTGCAGGCGAGGTCGGTGACCCGACCGACGGCCGGCGGCAGCCGCCAGGCCGACCAGGTCGACCCGCCGTCCTCGGTGACGAGCACCTCGGCGACCCCGCCGTTCGGGCTGCTGGCACCGGCGGGCAGGTCGGTCTCGCCAGCCACCGCGCAGCTCGACGAAGACGGGCAGCTCAGCCCGGAGGTCAGCCACACCCCGGGCGGAATGGCGGTGGCCGACCAGCTCCCGCCGCCGTCGGTGCTGCCTTCGACCGGTGCGCCTGCACGGGCGATGGTGGCGGCGTAGCAACGACCGGGCGACGGGCAGGCGACCGTCGGCGCCACCGTCGCCGGCGCGCTCGGTTGGGCCTGCCAGCCGGGTGGGTCGATGTACCCGGCCAACCTCCAGCCGCCGGCCCGGGCCGGCCGGCCGGGTCCGCCCAGCGCCACCGCGGTGAGGACGCCGGCCAGGACGACGACGGCCGCCGCGGCCGCCACCCGGCGCGCACCCCACTGGGTGGTGGCAACGCCGACGGGGGTCCGCCCGGCGGCGGGCGACCGGAACCAGCGGGCACCGCCTTCGGCCGGCCGACCGGCCGGCACCGGCACCGGCGCCCAGGCGTCGGCGGGGAGCACCGCCAGGCGGTCGATCAGGGTGGCCAGCACCGGCACGAGCGCCACCGTGTCCGCCGCCCCGTGGTGGCGGGCGTCGATGTAGGCGTCGACCAACCGGACCTCGTCGAGCGGGGTGGTGCTCATGCGGCGCCCCAGCCCCCGGCCGCTATCTCGCCGCGCAGCGCCAGCACCGCCCGGTGCTGGATCTGGCGGACCGCCTCGGGCGAGCGCCCCCACTCGCTCCCGATCTCTGCTGCCGACCTCCCCTCGATCACCCGCAGGCGGAGCACCTCGCGATAGCGGGGCGGCAGGTGGCGGATGGCGTTGAGGAGCACCTGGCGATCGTCGGCCGCCAGCACCGCCGCCTCGGGCGCCGGTCCGGTCGCCGGTCCGTCGGGGACCTCCTGCTCCAAGGCCGGACGGCACCGCTCCCGGCGCCACCGGTCCCGGAGCAGGTTGCGGGCGATCTGCGCCAGGTAGGCGTGGAAGGGGGCGTCGGTGACCACGAAGCGCGGCAGGCTGGCGATCGCCCTGGTGAACACCTCCTGGGTGACCTCCTCGGCCTCCTCGGGATCGCCGACCGACGCCCTGACGATGCGGAGCACGGCGTCCCACTCGCGCCGGCAGAGCCGGTCGAGCGCCCGCTCGTCCCCCCGGCACGCCTCCTCGACGAGGGCGCGGTCCTCCCGGCGGGAGGTGCCCCGCACCGATCGCCGGTGCCCGCCCGGGCGTTGGCCGGTCGCCGGGCGCTCGTCGGACCAGCGGAGCGGAGCGCCGTCCCCGGGGCCGTCGGCGAGCAAGGACAGCACCGAGTCGAGCAGCGAGGGGCTGGGGGTCAACGACGTCGTCATGCCCTGGACCAACGTGTTGGTCCAGCCGGTGTGACAACGCGTGGGGCGCGAGGCCGGTGGGCACCGGGGGCTGTGGCTGGTCACGGCGGGGGCTCCTCGGCGTCGAGGAGGTCGCGCAGTGCCCGGAGCGCCCGGTGCTGGATCTGGCGGACCGACTCGGCGCGCCGGCCGAGCGCCTGGCCGACCTCCTCGGCGGACTGGCCCTCGACGACCCGGCGCCGCAGCACCTCGCGCTGGAGCGCCCCGAGCCGGCCGAGCGCCCGGCGCAGCGACTCCTCCTCGCTCCGGCCGACCGCCTGGTCCTCGGGGCCGGCGTCCGGGTCGGCCACGTCGGCCGGGTCCGACGGCGTCGGCGGCGCCAGCGCCGCCCCCCGGCCGGCGGCCCGCCCGGGGGCGG
>Ga0080006_1242626_pt1 | contig 58329 bp, 56 predicted proteins | sample RS3BMetagenome_FD_69209 | JGI IMG/M metagenome (GOLD analysis project Ga0080006, IMG submission 69209) | Ferric oxide microbial mat and aquatic microbial communities from Rainbow Spring, Yellowstone National Park, USA - RS3B (SPADES... ...
GTGTGAGGGCAGCATATACAAGGCTTGGTAAGGGGAAAGAATTTGCACTTGAGGTAAAGGGTCTCGAGCCTCCTGCTTACGATATAAGGGGAATAAAGGGAATGGCACTTGCAGAGGCAGTATCTGTAAGGGGTGCATGCCATCTTACTGCAGGTGTATATGGAACAGAGCTTGTTGGAAAATGGTGGAAATTTGAGAATGTAGACAGGTTTAGCGCAAAGGGGAAGGGTTTTGAGGTGAAGATGCACGAGGATTTCATGAGTGTTTATGATTCTCTGGGTATTTGTAAATTCTCCAGGCACATGTTTTTCATAGATGGCCTAGTAGATATTTTGAATGCATATACAGAGTTTGATTTCTCAGTTTCAGAATTGCTAGTGGCGGGTGAAAGGATCTATAATGTTGAAAGAGCCTTCAACGTAAGGGAAGGATTTACAAGAAAGGATGATTATCTTCCTGAGAGGGTAATGAGGGATCCAATACCCAAGGGTGTATCCAAGGGTTCATTTGTGAAAAAAGAAGAACTAGAATCCATGCTAGATGAATACTACCAGGCAAGGGGATGGAGCATGGATGGAATTCCAACAAAGGCAAAATTGCATGAGCTTGAACTTGATGAAATAGGAAATGAGATTGGTGCAGGTCACTGATCCCCTATCGTAGTAAAAGAAAGCTTTTCAAAATTAATTATTTTTTCCCATTTTTTCTTACATTCACACTCTGGCAAATTTTCAATTATTTCGGGATCCTGTTCGAAGGAAAAATCCTCAATTGCTCTTATTATATAATCATCGCATCCCTTGCAGTTATGTGCACCCCTGAGACTTCCAGGTGCCGTCGGGAAAGAAACAACCTTTTTAAGGTTTGATGTTCTTTTCAATACCTCAACTACACTCCAAAGCCAGGGTGGTCTATAGTATCCTTCATTCCAAAGTCTTTCAACAAGTGTAAAATTTTGAACGTTGACAGGGTTAAGTGAGATTATATCGGATACATTTGAAGAAAATATTGCTGAATTTATGGAATCTTCTATGGCCTGATGTTCAGTTAGGAATGGGGGCTTTAAAAGTATGTATGTTTTGATGGAAAAACCCCTATTTTTTGCCATACTTGCCCTCTCCAGGTATAACAATGATGTAAAGCCCTTATTTATTGAGTATTTTAAAACATTATCATTTGAGCTTTCAAGACCTATTGCAATCATCAACCTTTCTTTAAAATCACCTAATCTATCAAGGTTATCTTCATTTATAAACTCAGGCCTGGTTTCAATTATTATTCTCTCAGCCTCTGGGAAAGACTCTATTATTTTTACCTGAGTATCTGGATCTATTTCATTTGGGTCCAGGAAGCTACCAGAATTATAAATCTTTACTACCTCCTCACCACTGTAGAATTTTCTTGCCTTTTCCACTTGGGTTATTATGTTTTTTCCACTAACGGGCGTTGGATTTGTATCAGAAAAATATCCACACATGGAGCATCCAGAATGGTAAAACCAGAAACATCCATGTGTTCTCAGGACAAGAACAAAAGACCTTTTTTTACCCTTGAATGGCTCGTATTCCTTCCATGTTGCAACATAATCCTCTGGTCTTTCTTCCCTTTTTGCCCTTGCCCTGATCTCCCTTATCTGATCTATCATTTCACCACTTTTTCATTTATTTCCATTATCTTTTTCCTCAGTTCATCAACCTCTTGCCTAAGATTCCTTATTTCTTCCCTTTCCCTTTTACCCTCTATGATATCATTAATAGTTTTTCTTATACTCCTTTTAATATGGGCATCCTGTTCAGAAATAAATGCATCCTCAAGCTCCCTAATGGATTCCATAAGACCTATATTTGCAATGGCCTGGACTGCCGCCCTCCTTACCTGTAGATAAGGATCCCTTAAATATTTGTAGAGCCAAGGAAGCAACTCCTTATTCCCTTCACCAATCTTTCCAAGAGCCAACACTGCTGAGGATCTTAACAATACATGTTTACCTAACTTTGAATTCTCAATCAAAATATCCTTGCCCCTGATGTCCCTAAGCTCTCCCAGGCCCCTCATTACACCCTGTCTTATAGTTTCGTTCCAAGAATCCTTTGAAAGACCATCTCTTAAGATTTCAAAACTCTTTTCATGTCTTATTTTTCCAACACTTTCATAGGCCTTTGAAATTGCCAGGTATTTTGTTTCATTTCTTATTATATCCTCAAGTGCTTTCAATGCCTCCTCACTACCAATAAAGTTTCCTAGGGCCTCAGATATCGCTGCTCTCACCCTTGAATCTACCAGTTTATTCCCTGAGAGACTTTCCTTTATTTTTATCAAGGCCCTTAGGGCGCCTTCTGTCTTCATTTTACCAAGGTTAATTATAGCCTCCCTTCTTACTGCCCAGAAATTTTCACCAAGTGCTTGTTCCATTAGGCATTCTATTGCATCACTTCCACCCATTTTTGAAAGAGCAGACATACCCTCTATCTTTTCCATTGTATTCCCATACCTTATCTGATGTATGAGCATTCTTTGTGTCCTTTCAAATTTAATTTCTTTCAGAATAGTATTTTCAGGATCTATTGATATTGCATCTGGCATATCCATCTGAAAATTAAAGTCCTGTTTTCTTTCGCTTACCCTTATTTCCTTCACTTCTCTTTTCTCACCATGATAAAAGGCAATTTTTAACTTAAAAATAAAAACATCAGGTATCTCTTTCCCACCCTGCTTTTGTTCAAAAGTTAGTTTCAAAATGTTTTTGGAATTATCATATGTATAGGAGACATCAAGCACAGGATGCCCAGCATGGAAAATCCATTGATCAAAGAAAAATTCCATTGATTTGCCTGTTTTTTCTTTAAGCAAATTTATGAAATCATAAGTATCAATGCTCTTCCCAGTAAATGTATTTAGGTATGAATTTATAAAACTCCAAAACTTTTCATCACTCAATTCATCCCTGAGCATATGCAGTACCCTAGATGCCTTTTCATAAAGGTGCCTATCAAAAAGTTCCCCGGGATATTGGTATATATTTGTCACTATGGGTCTGGCATAATCTGAAGAAAACTCATTTTTGTAGTTCAACTCATCCTGATATAGTTCGTAAAGAAAATCATCATAACCGAGAAAATGTTCAAAATAAACAGCATTCATATATGTAGCAAAACCCTCATTCAGCCATGCATGTGACCAATCTCTGCAGGTAATCATATCCCCGAACCACTGATGTGCAAGCTCATGTGAAACAAGGCCCTCACTCATATAGTCATTATGTGCCTTTTCATCATGTAATGTAAACTCTGTAAGTGTTGTTGCATTTATATTTTCCATTCCTCCAACTATGAAGTCATTAACCACCACCTGTGAATACTTTTGGTAGGGGTATGGAAATCTTATTATCCTTGAAAAATGTCTTATCATATCGGGGGTATTGATGAAGCTTCTTTTTATAAAATTCCTCATTTCTTCGGGAACTATGTAATGTAGTTTAATATTATCGATCTCGTCCTCATAAACAAAAAATTTTCCTGCTGCTATAGAGGTAAGGTAAATTGGATGGGGAAAGTTTTCCCTCCAGTGCATTATTCTTTTTCCATCCTTGTATTCGTCATTAACAAGAGTTCCATTTGAAATTGCATAAAATTCACTAGGGATTGTTATCCTTATCTCCGTGGTGCTCCTTTCATTTGGAAAATCGTAGCATACCAGCCAGTATCTTGTGTCCTCATCCTCACCCTGGCTCCATAGCTGTAAGGGCTTTTTTGGATAATATTCATCAGGGCCAATAAAGAAGATTCCCCTCTTTGGCTTTGCAGAATATTCAATCTCAAGGTCAATATTAGAATCTTTTTTAATCCTTTTAGGAAGAAAAATAACAATATTCCTACCATTATAATTGAATTTGCATTCTATGGAATCATACTTTACATGGTTTATGTTCATCTCATATGCATCAAGTTCTACGGTCTCAAGATCATCATATATTGCCTTTAAAGTTATTTTCTCAAACCCCACTATTTTTCTTTCTTTAAAGTCGGGATAGAGATCAACAAATATATGAACCTGCTTGAAATTTCTGTCCCTTTCATATTTTTTCCTATAGTCTGGAAATGCAAATGGTTTGTATTCTTCCTCAAAATCGTATATCATAAAATAAAGAAAAGAAAAATGCTATTTATTCTTTATTGATTTTTTGAAGGGAATAATGCCTTGCATATATTATAAGGTCTGCAACATTTATTCCGGTAGGGCATTCCGCAAGACACCTCATACATGTATTGCAAGTAAAAAGAGAATCAATGGCATCATTAATATTAAAATTCTCTTCAAGCATAGATCTTATCAAAGTTACTCTTGCCCTTGGGCTATAATATTCCAGCTTTCCATGGGCATTCCAGCTAGGGCATACATAAACGCAAAATCCGCATCTTATGCATTTCTGACTTTCATTTCTAAGTATTTCCAAGACATCCATTTTAATCACCGCCATTCAGAACCTCAACAATGTCCATGATTTTTGCATCGCCCTTTGAGAAGTAATTCCCTACCCTGAAGAGCATGAGGCAAGCGGGACAGGAGGTAACAACATTTTTTTCACCTGTGGATATTAACTCATTAAGTCTTATCTGTGATTGTCTTACTGATCCAATTGGATCCTGATATTCAGTGGCGCCACCATCGCACCTTGTTTTATCCCTGTTGTTTGGGGGATCTATTACCTTGAAACCTGCACCTCTCATCAGATTTCTTGGTTCTTCTGTTAATTTCCAATGCCTTGCAAGAAAACAGGGATCATGGTAAACCACTTGGCCAACAATATCCATTCTTTCTTTTGGCTTTAAAACTTCTACAATATGCCTTACATCAAAATCGAAATCATTTACAAAGGTAGGATAGAATAATTTGAAAACTATCCCAGAAATAGGATCCATTGTTATTATCCTTTTTACCCCAAGGGATTTCAACTTCTCGCTCACCTTTAAAGCATGATCCTTAAATTCATCAAGAAAACCAAATGTATGGAGAACCACCCCTGAGTCTGGTTCATCCTCCCCTAGGTAAGCAAAATCAATATCACCATTCATCAGTACCTTTACACCCTTTCTTAAAACATTTTCATAAAGCGCTACCCTTTCCTCAACACCTCCAGCAATCTCCCTTAGAGTTTTTAGAACATCTGATGAAATGCCTGCAATACTTCCCAGCCTTGCTACTGGAGATCTAATTATCCTTATTAGGTCCTTCATATTTTTTTCATATCCTAGATATTTAGCCTTATCAAGCCAATTCAATAAAGTTGAAAATTCAAGTCCATTTTTCTTTACAACATATTCCAGCATAAGGGCAGTCTCAGCATAACCCATATAAGGATACATTCCAGCGTAGAATATGGTCTCACCTCTCTTTTTTAGTCCTAGTCCTTTGCTCCATTCCGAGAGATCCTTTGGATCAATTCCTGCAGGATTTCCATATCTTAGCTGAGTTTCCTTAACAAAATTTGCAATAGCTAATATATCTTCTGCTTTATTTATCATTTTTGTCACCCCAGTGCATATTTGTCTGGATTAAGTATATTCTTAGGGTCGAATATCTTTTTAATCTCCTTCATCAGCTTGTACATTGGCATCTGTCCTCTTACCTGAAACTGTTTTATGAGTACATCTTCTTTCAACTTTCCAATACCATGCTCTGCAGACACTGTACCACCAAGTTCAATTGCAAGAAGATTTATTTCCTCCGCAGCCTTTTCTGCCCTTTCCCATTCTTCTTTATTGTTTGGATCAGCACCAATGTTAGGGTGAAGGTTTCCATCACCCGCATGACCTACAGTTGCTATGAAAACATTGTACTTTTTCCTAATTTTATCAACACCTATAAGTGCCTCCTTTATCCTTGAAAGAGGAACTGCAATATCCCCATCTATAAACCCTGGATAAAGCCTACCTGGTGCTGTAAAGGCTACCCTTCTTACATCCATGATCCTCTCCATTTCAGAAGGTGTTTCTGGTCTTATTATCTGAGCAGCATGTGTCTCCTGCATTATTTTGATTACCTTATCGGCTATGGAATCAACACCGTTCTTTGGCCCATCTACATCTACAAGAACCATTCCACCTGGAAGTTCAGGATAACTAAAGCCCTTTACCTTGTTGGCTGCCTCGACACCCTCTTTATCAGCAAACTCAAGTATTAAGGGGTTGATTCCCTCCCTTCTAATCCTGAATATTGCCTCTCCAGCATCATCCAGGGTATTGAAAAATCCTGCAATTCTTACTATTTTCTCTGGTAAAGGCATGATCTTTAGCCAGGCCTTTGTAATTATTGCAAGTGTCCCTTCACTTCCTACTATCAATCCGAGAAGATCATAACCTGCCCTGTTTTTATAAGTACTTTCACCAAAGTAGGTAACAGTACCATCAGATAAAACCACTTCTATCTTTAGAACCCAGTCTCTCATAACACCATACCTTGCACCCCTCATTCCACCTGCATTTTCAGCAAGTGCTCCACCAATAGTTGCAACCCTTGCACTTGCAGGATCGGGAGGAAAGAAAAATCCATATTTCTTACATTCATTGTCAACATCAAGAACAGTTGCACCAACCTCTGCCTCAACTATACCATCATCAATATTTACCTTGATCTTATCAAGACCTCTTAGATCAAGAACAATCCCACCCTTTGTAGGTGCCACTGCCCCTGTTACGCTAGATCCACTCCCTCTTGTTACAACAGGTATTGAATAATTATATGCTATTTTCAATATCTTCGATACCTGTTCCCTTTCTGTAACATGTATAATTAAATCTGGTGTTCCCTTATGAGAATCAACAGCACCATATTCAAAAATCTTCATGCTTGCCTCATCCATAATTATGTTTTCCCGCCCCACTGCCCTAGCCAGTTCATCAACAATTTTTTTATCCATAAATATAGTAAAAAAATCTATCTATTTAATTCTTTTAAAAATAATTAAAATATTGGAAAAATTTCAAATTTATTAAATAAAAAAACAAAATTTTTTATATATCAATTTCCTTATTCGAAAAAGGTGGTTTAATGTTTGCACAACCTTTGAACCCGTTTGGAAATCTAGTGATTACAATGCTTGTGGCCTTGGTTCCAATAATTGTTGTCCTCGGCCTGCTTGCCGGTCTGAGACTTTCAGCCTGGATTACTGCAATAATTTCCTCAATTATTACATTTCTGGTAGCATTGCTCTGGGGTGTTCCTGCAGACAACCTTTTCCATGCTTATGTTTATGGTCTGGCCACAGGCTTCTGGGCTATAGATTGGATCGTTATATGGGGAATTATAATATTGAATACTTTGGTAGCGAGTGGTCATTTTGATAAGTTCAGGGATTGGCTGATTCATTCTGCCACTAGAGATGTTAGAATACAGGCAATATTGATAGCATGGTCATTCGGTGCACTCATTGAAGGGCTTGTGGGCTTTGGTTCTCCATGGGCCTACGTGGTACCTATATTGATAAGCCTTGGTGTTGTTGACCTTGAGGCGATAAGGGTAGCAGCCCTTGCCAATAATGCGCCAGTTTCTTATGGAGCACTTGGAGCGCCAATAATTATGCTCGCTGCAGTTACAGGATTGCCACTACTGAATCTTTCAGCAAGTGTGGGTAGAATTGTGGCACTTCTTGCACTATTTCCTCCATGGATCCTAATTTATCTAGTATCAGGAAAGGAGGGCATTAAGGAGGCATGGCCTCTAGCAATAGTTGCATCCCTCAGCTATATACTCGGACAATTTCCCACATCCAATTACATTGGGCCTTATCTTCCAGATATAGTTGGTTCATTGACATCATTTGCAATAATCCTTGCATTTGTTCATTTCTGGAAACCAAAACATTTGAGGGGTTTTGGTGGAAAGATACTCGAAGAAAAGGAGTTAAGGAGCAGTGATGTAAAATACACAGCAGGTCAGGTGGCATGGCTATTCCTTCCATTCATAATTCTTATTATAGTGGTGGTATTGGGTACAGGCCCCTGGTCTCCACTACCAAAGATTGTTTTACAGGTATTTTCAGTAAAGGCAATATCATCGATTACACATAAAACTATGGCTGTGGCATTCACATTTTCACCCTTTGTAGGTGGAACATTCATATTAATTTCCTGGCTAATTATACTAGCAATACTCAGACCAAAATTTGATAAATTCAAGGAAAGCATGAAGAAATCTTTTAATCAGCTATGGGGTGCTATTATAACAGCCATGTTTATGGTAGCTCTAGCAAATACATTTAATTATTCAGGTATGGCTGGATCACTGGCTTATGCGTTTTCTCAGGTGGGATGGATATTCATTCTTCTAGCTCCAATACTCGGCTGGATAGGCGTCGCCCTTTCTGGCAGTAATACCTCAGCAAACGCAATGTTTGGATATCTGCAGGTTTCAGTTGGACGCATTCTTGGATTTCCTCCATATTTATTACCCTCACTCGGATCAGTGGGTGCAGAGATAGGTAAACCTGTTGCACCACAGACTGCCAGTGTTGGTGTTTCCACATCAAAATACCTTAGAAAAGAAGGGGATGTAATAAGGCACAACATGGGCTGGACACTGATAATTCTATTCTATCTTATCTTATTAGGTGTTATATACCTTATCTTTATGCCCTGGGCTATGGAGTTCTAAAACCTTTCCCTTTTTATTTTTAATATTAAATTAGGTATATCTATTTTCATTGGGCAAACTTCTTTGCATCTACCGCACTGTAGACAAAAATAGGAAAGATCCCTTGCCACCGATATTTTTCCTGTTATTGCTGTCCAGGGTATACCTATTGCTGCCGTATATATTTCTCCCCATGCACCATCCACCTCCCTGAATATGGGACATGAAAGCTGGCAGGAACCGCATTTGATGCAATAGAGAGTCTCCTTTAGTGAAATATCTCCAATTCTACCATTGTCAACTATTATTAGATGCAACTCCTTTGGTCCATTTTTGGGTTCCTTAGGAACACCATTTATAATGTGTATATATGTTGTATTTTTAAAACCAGCATAGACTGTCTGGACAATGCTCGCCTTTATAGCATCCTTTAAAGAGGGATAAATCTTTTCTATTGATGTAATTACAACTAACTTTTCAGGTAGTGTGGATGATAGCGCACCGTTTCCCTCATTTGTAATGAATACTATGGATCCTGTATCAATTGAAAGTGCATTTGCACCGGTAATACCAACATCCGCACTAAGAAATTTTTCCCTCATAAAACCCCTTACCCCCAACACCATCGATACTACATCATCCATTCTTTCCTTTATAACAGGATAAAGTACATTTCTTGCCCTTCCTTCAGTCATATTTACAGCCGGAGTTACCATGTGTGCGGGTTTTCCATTTACAAGCTGAACAAGAAATTCACCTAAGTCAGTTTCGTAAACATTAATACCGTTCATTTCTAAAAATTGCCTCAATTCTATCTCTTCACCCACTAGGCTTTTACTTTTTACGACAGTAGATTTTTTTCCAATTATTTTTAAAATTATTTTTTTAGCCTCTTCACCATCCTTTGCAAAATAAATATATTTACCCTCCCCTTCAAATGATTTTTTAAAATCTTCAAAACTCTTTATAGGATCTAAAAGTAATTTTCTCTTAATTTCTTTTATTTCCTTAGCCCAATCCTCAGCATAGGGATGCCTTTTGATTGCATCCAATCTGTTTTTCATCTCCTCCCTTGTGGCCTCCCTAGAACCATTCCTTAGATCCTCATCCTTTAAAGAAATAATTATTTTTTTATGAACATCTTGAAACATGAAATCACCTTATCAAAAAAACATAAAGCTCCTTTGGTCCATGTGATGGCCTTACTATTTTCTTTTCTATATCCCCTGTTTTACTAGGTCCCTGAATTATTTGTATTGTTGCTGGCAATTCATTCATGGAATTTATTATATAATCTAGAGCTTCAATTAGACCCGGAAATATCTTTTCAGGATAGGCTATAGCTATATGTATTTCGGGTAGAAAGGCTGCAAAACTTTTCATATAATTGTAATCCACAAGTATTATTGACCCTGATTCTGCAGCCAAAGCGTCAGCATTTGTAATACCAATATTAATATTCTTTATTTTATTTTTGAGATCCCTATCATCTTTCATTTTATCGAGTGAAATTGATTTTATATCACTTTTAATAATCTCATTTTCAATTGATTCATCAAGACCTGCAAACATTATTTCATTACCTTTTGATATTTTTTTTATTTCATTTATCAATTCAATCCTATTAACAAATTTGAAAAAACCTCCGTTTTCTTCTATGGAATTTTTAAATAAAGTTATGGGATCTTCCATAAATTGAATAGAGAAAATTGTTATATAAAAATTTTAACACAATTGCATTCATTAATTAAATGATAAAATATTTAAAATGAAAATTTCGGATACCTAGTGAAATCCTTTTTAAAAAATTATTTATTATATTTTCCTTCAGTTTAATTATCCATTTGATCTTTTTTCCGTGAGTTTTGTCATTAAATGAAGGAAATTATCTTGATGATATCTCTATATATGGGAAATTATTTCAGGATATGACAACTAGGCTATTTCAGATAAAAATTTAAATATTGAAATATCATCAAAGCATTTATGAGAAAAATTTTGATGATTCCGGGACCAATAGAGTATGAACAAAATGTTTTGAGTACCCTTGCAATGCCAACAATCGCACATACTTCAAAGGAGTTCCTTGGAATTTTCAAGGAAACATTAGAAAAGACAATGAAGGTTTTTAATGCAAAGGAGGGTCTACCCTTTGCATTGTCAGGATCTGGAACTCTCGCCATGGAGATAGGTACTGTGAATTTTATAAAAAAGGATTCAAACGTGCTCGTTGTAAACACGGGATATTTTGGAGATAGGTTTGTAGATCTTTTCAGTAGATTTACTAAAAATGTAGATATATATAAACCACCATTGGGTGATGCTGCAGATCCTAAGGTAGTATACGAAAAGGTAAGTGGAAATAAATACGATCTTGTTACAGTTACTCATGTGGATACAAGCACTGGTGTAAGAAATAATGTTAAGGAGATAGCAAAATATTTCAAGGATCTTGATACAGTTCTCGTTGTTGATGGTGTTTGTTCAATAGGTGGTGAGGAATTCGACATGGGATGGGGTGCCGATGTTGCATTTACAGCAAGCCAAAAGGCATTGGGAGCACCACCAGGCCTTGCTGTTGGTGTAGTGGGTCCAAAGGCACTCAAGGTAATGGAAAAAAATCCACCTCTTTCATTCTTTTCAGATCTCCGAAAATGGCAGGGTGTTTTCAAAAACATGCTTGAACTAAAGCCTGGTTATTTTGGAACACCAAATGTTAATTTAATAACAGCCTTAAATGTTAGTCTAACAAACATAATGAATGAGGGAATGGAGAAAAGAATAAAAAGGCACGAGATTATAGCAGAAAGTTTCAGGGCAGGTATAAATGCCTTAGGCTTGAAGATGATTCCTAACGGTGCTTATGCCAACACACTATCGGTCCAATATCTTCCAGAGAATGTAAAACAGGCACAGTTTTTGCAAGATGCAGAGAGATATGGGGCAGTGTTTGCTGGTGGTCTTATTCCTGAAATAAAGGAAAAATATTTCAGGATAGGTCATATGGGATCCGTTAGTTCCTCAGAGGTAATGATATCAATAGGTGCAATAGAAAGAGCGCTTAAAAAGAATGGATACAGTGTTAAACTAGGTACTGGCCTATCTGCTGCACAGGAAGTTTTGGCGAAATACGATTTTGGCATTCCATTTTAAATAAATTTAAATATTTCCATTACATTTTTTTTATATGCGCTTATTAGTTTTAGCTCTGGTCCTTTTACTTTTGGTACCATCCTTCCCAATGTCAAGTTCACAGTCAAATAATACACCAGTCTGGTTTTTTCAGGGTGCATATTTAAATTATACAAATGTGATTATTCAAAATTCATCAAAGGAAAGTTTTGTAAATGTATCATATAAGATTTTATCAATAAATGGAATCTATTTCACATATCAGGTTACTCCTGGAGAACTTAAAAAATCAAATTATACGGTTGATGCAAGCCTCAATGATCTTAATGGATTCCCTGCAATTAATTCCACGGAGTTATCAATGTTAAATAAAGGAAACGCATCGTTTCTGAGGATTATTAAGCTGCCATTTACTTATGTAAACGTGACAGTAAAAACAAATATAATGGCATATACTTCAGAGGGTGTGGTATCTTCTGATCTGGTGATTGTAAGGATAACATCAAGTCTTGTTAAAAATATTTATGAAGTTACATATACAAATTATTCTACATACTCAGGTGTTCTTCTTAATATGAAGATAATATTTGGAAATCAGACAAAATATGTAAGTAATCTTGTTTCTACCAACGTACCGCTTGGCATACTTACCTGGCCACAGATTATTGCAGAGATAGTTGGTTTTGTTCTCATCATTATTATTGTGATTTATTTTCTGAGAAGATATAGAAGACTAAGGGTTAGATAATCTCTAGAGCATCCCTCACCTCTGCCCTCTTTAACCTTGATAGATTTGAAAGGCATATTGGGCACCATACAAGGACATTATTTTTTCCAGTACTTAGAAGCTCATCCATTCTTGAATTTGCAATTGCAGTGGCCAGCCTTGGTGAAATTAGTTCTATTGGTCCTCCACAACATCCACTTTCTTTTCCTGAATGCTGAGGCTTTGACGCATTAGTTTCATATTTTATATCAAGGTACCTGTTCAGATAACAGGATTCATGGTCAACATAGTTTGATACATCACCAGGTTTAATAAATTCTGTATAATGATGTACATCAGGTTCAAATTTTGGATCCACTTCCTTATAAGCAACCTTTATGGCATAGGTGGTATGAGGATCTATGGTAATGAGTCTTCTATTACCTATTATTGAAATCATTTTTTTTGCATAATCTTCAAAAAATTTACTACCCATCTCATAAAAAATTATACCTGTGTAATAATCTATAGAAAAGTCATAACCAATGTCCACCCTTTCACTTAATTTCTTATATGCATTTATCACTATTCTATTGTACCTTTCCTTTTCCTTAGGTTTTATCGTATGCCATATCAGTCCCTTTATGTAGGGATATAGATTGAAAAATTTTTCCTCTATGTTTTCAAGCCTTTCCATAATGTTTCTCAGGGATTCTAGATAGGGAGTGATCTGGTAGAGTTGTCCTGTAAAAAGAAAGTATTCGTGATTCAATGAATCATCTATTATTCTTTCCCTCTTTATTCCTAGGGGCATAAGATCATTCAATGATTCCTTGGCGATCAAATCTATGAAATCAGGTAGATCCATGTTTGATGTAAAAGAAATGGTAATAGATAAATCTTCCAAATTTTTAGAAAAAAATATTATTATAAGGAAAACATTGAGGAATATATGCAAAAGATTAAAGATCTATTCAGTGAAAAATTTGTGGACAATGAGATAGAAACTAGGGGCTGGATCTATAGATGGAGGGAGAGCGGAAAGATTATTTTCATAATCCTGAGGGATTCCACAGGAATTATTCAGGTAACGGTATCAAAGGACATGGTAGGGGAAGAAGATTTTAATTCAGCAAAATCTGCAGGCATTGAAAGTTCTGTGATTGTCTCAGGAATTCTTAAAAGGGATGAGAGGGCCCCTGGAGGATTCGAGGTTCTTGCAAAAAAATTTGTTTTAGTTGGTAAAAGCCTGAATTTTCCAATTACTAAGGACAAGAGTGATGAGTTCCTGCTTGATATGAGACATCTTTGGCTCAGATCGAGGGAGATGACTGCAATACTCAAGATCAGATCTACAGTTTTTGAATTTCTTCATGATTTTTTCAAGAGGGAAGGGTATTATGAGGTACAGGCTCCTATGTTTGTAAGTTCCGCTGTAGAGGGAGGATCCACTCTGTTTGAGGTTCCATATTTTGGAAGAAAAGCTTATCTCACCCAGAGCTCACAGTTTTATCTTGAAACATTTATATTCTCACTAGAGAATGTTTATACAGTTGCACCAAGTTTTAGGGCGGAAAAATCAAGGACAAGAAGGCATCTGACAGAATTTTGGCATTGTGAGGCAGAAGTAGCGTGGATTGGGAACGATGAGATGATGAAAATTGAAGAAAGAATGATAATGCATATTTTGGATGGTGTTTTAAAAAATAATAAAGAGGAGCTAATATTATTAAAAAGAGATATTTCTAAGCTTGAGGATATTACACTTCCATTTAACAGGATGGAATATGCAGACATAATAAAGCTTGGAAAGGATGTAGGGCTTGACCTGGATTATGGCTCAGATCTTGGAGCGGACGAGGAATATGCAATTACACAGAAATTTGAGAAACCAACATTTGTTATACATTTTCCGAAGGAAATAAAGCCATTCTACCACAGGCCAGATCCTCAAAATCCATCCGTTGTTCTTAACCATGACCTTTTAGCCCCTGAAGGTTATGGTGAGATAATTGGTGGTGGAGAAAGAATATTTGATTTAAATGAACTCCTACAGAGGATTAAGGAGGAAAGACTTAATCCAGAGGATTATTCCTGGTATATTGATTTAAGAAAATATGGATCTGTACCACATTCAGGTTTTGGTCTCGGTATAGATAGGCTCGTATGGTGGATTGCAGGCCTTGAGCATATTAAATATGCTGTTCCTTATCCAAGAAATGTAAGGAGGCTGGTACCATGAGGGAATATCCAATCAAAAAGAACCATCAGGTAGATGAAAAAAGGATATACGAACTTATGCTTGATCTCTTCGGAAAAGCCTCAAGAGATGGTGAATACATCGTTTCCTCATATGGGTCTTTGGATTTTATAAGGGTTAAATTTTCAAATAAAAGGCTGTACGTGGAAACAAAATCAAACTCCAGGAAAGACTTATATGAAGAAACAATCTCAAAATATAACAAATTCGTAGAGATGGCTACAGGTTATACAGCCGCAGAAAGAAAAAAGATGCTTACCAAATCATAGCCCGAGTGGGGTAGTATGGATTATCCTGGAGGCCTGCGGAGCCTCTGACCCGGGTTCAAATCCCGGCTCGGGCATATGCACAAAAATTGATGAAATAATTGACCACCCTGAGATAAAATTTTAAAGAATTCAAGCTTTTGCCATACCTAAAAGTGTAATTATACCTAATAATAAAATGATCAATCCTAAAATATATTTGAGTTTATTATTCTCTGAAATCCTCGTTATATGTGTTCCCAGGAATGGTGATATTATACTTGCCATTGCTCCAGTAATGAGCATATCGATTGGTGGGGGGGAATGTATAATAGACCATGTAATAAAACCAGCAAATGTTATTAGTGAGACTGATGTTAATGTAATTCCTATAGAACTCTTACCATCTACTCCAATTATTGTCTGCCCTCCTGTAACGATTGGACCGTAACCACCCCCAGTCAGACCTTTATTAAATGCACTAATTATTCCTATTATTGAGGCCTTAAACCATGTAAATCTAACCCTAAATCTTATAATAATTAGAATGCCAATAACAGTCACCATTATTCCTATATAATATCTAACTATTATCGATGGTAAAGAGGCTCCCATAATACTAGCCGCAATTACACTTAACACTCCTGTTATTCCAAAAATCATAAATCTTTTTGAATCATGAGTTTTATAACTGCTTAAATCAATATTTTTAAGTCTATGATGTAAAAGTGTACTCTCAAAACCTAATATTGACTGAGAGAAAAGAATAGTTGGTACTGCAATTTTTGTTGAAATTCCTATTAAAATAAGTATAGGAGTACCTATTGTACCGTAACCCTGACCAAAAGCACTATCTATTATGCCTAACAAGAATAAAATAATAAACAATTCTATTAGAAAGTAAATATCCATTTTCGGCAAAGTAAATTAAAAATATATTATATATTTTTCTATTCCATTGTTTTGTTTCATTAAATTTTTATAATAATATTCTGTGTTTTGAATTTAAAAATTTTCATAAAAATTTAATTTTGAAAAGTTTATATAGAGAAAAAATATTACTACTTATGGTGGTAATTACCAAATGAGGTGATAAAATGTCTGACCCATTAGTAATAGGAAAGGCAATAGTTCCCCTGATGTTTGCTGGGGCCTTTGTTCTAACGGCATTCGGTGCACTCCATTTGAATCCAGAGAGAAATAGGGTATCTGCAATAGCTGCGGGTTTAGTAGCATTTATTGGTGGTGTATTTTTTATAATAAATGTGGTGATGTTCCAAGCACTATCTATGTTAGGACCTATATCTAACTATGTTGCCGGTCTAGCTACCATGTATGGTCTATTCTTCATTATGGTAGGTCTGATGAATATATTTGGAGTAAAGGCAAATATAATGGCGCCAATAGCAATATTAATAGGATGGATTACCCTTGCTTATGCCCTATTCTGGATATGGGGATTCCCGGACTATGGTCTAGGTTCTTGGTACTACCATGCTAGCATTGCTATTGTATGGTTTATAACAATGAATATGGCTGGCTTTTTCTTGGCGGGAAAATTACCAGAGAAATACCTTGGTGTGATGTGCCTTATTGCGGCGGTTTATACATTTGCCATACCTGGATTTTTGTGGGCGCTAGGACCAGGAGCTCAGGGGCCATTTTGAGGTGATAAATATGGATGCAGCGACGGCTGGAATGATTGGTGTGGCTGTTATTGTTATAGGCTTTGGACTTGCTTGCCTTGCCATTTATTATCTATTGACAAACAAGAACATTGACGCAAGCAATGAGACAGGGATTTTCAAATTTTCCAAAAAACAATAATTTTTTTTTTGAAAAAATGTAAATAAAAGTTTTTAATTAGAAATTATGATGAAATCTAAAAAATTAAAAGAGGATGAATTTCTTTTGAACCTATATACTTTTGATTTAAATAATTATGAAGCGAGAGTATATGAGACACTTCTTAATCTGGGAGAAACTACCGCCTGGCAGATAGCACTACAAAGTAACGTGCCTCAGGCAAAGATCTATGAAGTTCTTTCATCACTTGAAAGCAAGGGATTTGTTGAAAGATCTGTAGGAAGACCTTTGAAGTTTAGGCCTATTGAGCCAGAGATCTCTTTACCACAGGCAATTGAAAAGTTCAAATCTGAATATTCAAAGAAGCTAGAACTTATGGAAAGGGCCTTTAAGGAGATAAAGGAGAAATATAAATCAAGGAAGAATGAATCCATGTCCTTTATATGGACTATAAAGGGAAGGGATAAGGTTTTTGCAAAGGCAAAGGATATGATAGACAATGCAAAAAAAGAAGTATTAATTGCAGGACATAGACCCCTGAGGGCACTTAACTGCATGGATACACTAGGTAATCTTGCTTTAAACAAGGATGTAAAAATAAGGGTATTGGGTAATTTTTCACAGGATTGCATTGACTTCATGAAAATGGCTAATATTGAATATAAAGTAGTAAACTCATTTTATGAATATATGATAATTGTTGATGAAAGGGAACTTATACTGGCCATATCCCAGCCGGATGGGGAGCTATATGGTATAGATGTTTTCGCAAAGGAATGCATAATGGCAAATAAAAATCATTTTGAATTCCTTTGGATGTCAGAAGGTAAATTATAATTTTTTTTAAAAATTTTAAATATTCTTTAGAGTGCTTCGTAAAAATTCTATCTAAGGATACTACTTACCATTATCTGCTCCCCTTCTTTTAACTGGATGATTGCTTCATTTGATATTCCTTTTAGCCCTTTATAGGGCTGAAATTGTTTTCAGCCATGTCAGGCTCTTTTCTATATGATGTATTTATATCCCTGTCTATGGTTAGACCACATTTATCACAGTGAAAGATCCCCCAATGTTCTATTCGGGTCAATGACACACATACTCAGCATTTTTAGTATTCCTTGATAGCTCTATCATTGGTAAACCTTCTCAAGCTCCATTATATTTGATCCGAAGTCTAAATTATTAGAGGAATTTATTAAAAAAACTACATTAATTAAAATAAAATTTGGTAATTTGATCTGCTCTATTGATAAAATAATTTTCATAAATCTAAATTAATAATAAAATTTTTAATATACAACATTCATAAAATAAAAAAATTTGAAATCACTTTTAAAAAGAATTTCCAATGAGCTTTTTTTTAGAGAAAAACTTTTTATATTTTTAATTTATTACTACTATTAGTGGTAAAGAAGGTGATATCATGGCAGAGGGAAATTATATTGAGGTAAAATTAAAGGATGGGACTACCAAAAAAATACAAATTGATGAGGATGGTTTTATAAAGGATCCTAAGGACTGGTGTGAAGAGTTTGTTATGGCCGTGGCTAGGGAGGAAGGAATAGATACCTTAACAGAAGAGCACTGGAAGGTAATTAGATATCTAAGGGATTATTATTTGCAATATGACAGTTGTCCACCAATAAGAATGCTTGTTAAAAATACAGGTTATGATCTTAAAAAGATTTATCAGCTTTTTCCAACCGGACCTGCAAAGGGTGCCTGCAGGTTGGCCGGAGCTCCAAAGCCAACGGGGTGCGTATAAATGATATATGCTGTATGTCCTAACTGTGGTTATGCCATAGACGTTTTTAAGGAAGAGGAATTAAAATCTCCCATCAGAGAAAAAAGACTTAAGTATTTACTTTCCAGGGATCAAGTATGCCCCAACTGTGTAACAACAATTGGAAAATGCCAAAGAGTGGATGCATCGGAGAATGAAATACCAATTTTGAAGGTCCAGATTAAAGAGGAGGAAAAGGACCCGTTGATTAAATTCGCCAGAGAGCGTGGTTATGTAATCATAACCGATTATACTTTGAAGGATTTCAGGGGTGAAAAGTAATGAATGATCCGGATGAGGTAGTAAAAGGTTTAGAAATTATAAAGGAATTAAAAAAGGGACCTTGGCCTAGCTATATAACAGAAACAGAAAAAACAAGGTATCCACTAAAATTGTACGCAGCCTCACTTTATTTAAAAAGGGATCTATGGACTACAGGGGGCTATGTTTCTGTACCTGGGGTTCCTACGGGTATATTGATGAGAGTTACTAGCAGACCCGATATTGGTGAAAGTGCAAATGTTGTGAGAGTATATTTACCCTCTGGAAATTTTGTTACAAGCAAAATGCTGAGAAATTTGGCAGATTTTGCCGATAAGTATGGTGTATCAATGGTTCATGCAATCACTACAAGTGAAGATTTTGAAATACCTGGAATACCTAAGGAAAAGATAAGAGATTTTGTAGCAGAATTCAGGGCTACAGGAATGGAGGTAGGATCCACAGGCGATGCATTCAGGAATACGACAACCTGTGTTGGTCCTGCATTGTGTGAATATGCAACATTCGATACACCAAAGTTTAGGGATGATTTTTATAATAGATTCAATGATTATGCAAAATATCCAACATTTCCACATAAGTTAAAGTTAAAGATTTCAGGATGTCCATTGGATTGTGCCAGGGCATCACAAAAAGGTGATATAGCAATAATAGGTAGCTGGGAAGGTGCACCATTAATTATCAGGGAAAAACTTAAACTTTTGAGTGAAAAGGAAATGCTTGAAATTGTGAACGGATGTCCCACGGGGGCCATAAGTTTAAAAAATGGTGAGTTAAACATTGAAGGAGATCTTTGCACGCAATGTATGAAATGTGTTAAATTATCTAAAGGTTCCATATTGCCAGGTGAGAAGAAAAAATATCTTTTATACGTTGGAGGAAAATTAAGGGGTAAAAAGGGTCCTTTCACAGCAAAGCTTGTTGAGAAAATGGATGATCCATACCAGGCATTTGATATAATTGAAAGAATCATAAATGTATACATTGAAAACGCTGCAAGAAAGGAAAGGCTTGGAGATATGATATTCCGCATAGGAATGAAGAATTTCCTTGATCTTATTGAAAAGGAAGAGAAGCCATATCACATAAAGGATCTCAGGACCAATATCTTCTATAAGGTTAGTGAGGAAGAAAAAACTAAAATGTTAGAAGAATTGAAAAAATCACTGGGGGGTGAATGAATCATGGAAGGACCGCCAAGACCATATACAGAATATATACATGATATGATTAAAAGGAACATAGGTAAGTGGAAGGAGCACAGGTTTGTGGAGCCGGGAATAATGGAGCATATATCGGATAATGATAAAATATATACAATCAGGGTGGCTTCTACATCCAATGCTAGGTATAGTACAGATACAATAAGAAAATTCGCAGATCTTGCAGATAAATATTTCGATGGATATATGAGATTTACGGGTGCATTTAATCCTGAATTTTTTGCAAAAACTCTAGAAGATGCTAAAAAACTAAAGAAAGATTTGGAGAGTATGGGATTTCCAGTAGGTGGCTGGGAAAATCATCTATGGAATATAACAAGCTGTGCAGGTTATTTTCACTGTGCTCTTGCCGCTACAGATGCACCCTCTATTGCAAAAAGCCTTGGTGATGCGGTAATAAAATACTTCAATAAAGATGAGCTTCCCGCAAAATTTACCCTTGCTGTATCAGGTTGCCCAAGCGCATGTGGTGGTGCATATCTGGCAGATATAAGTATTGTGGGCATACACACAGAGATACCTATTGTTACTGAGAATATAAAATCCTGTGATTTAATGGGCACTGCAATGATATGTCCAGTGGGGGCAATACAATTAAGGCAGGCAGAAAAAACCATAGAAATTAGGGAAAACCTATGTATAGGTTGCGGCCTATGTGTAGGTGCGTGCAGTGGAATAATATTCAGGACTCCAGAAAAAACTGATGGTCATGCAGTTATTGTGGGAGGGAAGGCATCATCTATTCCACCTGGAACACAGATTGGAAGAGTGGTAATTCCATTCATACCCAATGATCCTCCCAGGTATGAGCTCACTGTGAAATCTGTTTTGAGGATAATTGAGACCTGGAAGAAAGAGGCGAAAAAGGGTGAGAGATTAATAGCCTGGATAGAGAGGATAGGCTGGGAGAAATTTTTTGAAAAAACTGGCATTCCATTCTTCAAGCAATCAATGGACGATCTTGATCTAAGATCACTCATGTTACTTAGGGAGGGCGGTGGTAAATGAAACCTAAAGAGGTAGTTGCTATCAAGGGAGTTATAGGCGCAGGTATTTTTGATACAAATGGAAAACTTATCTCCTATAGCTCAAAGACACTTTCTTCAGAGCAGGCAGATTCAACAGCCATGCTATGTGGAACAATATATTCACTTATAGAATCAATAGCCTCACTTTACTCAAGGTTTTGTGGTATAAAAATGCATCCAGTAACAAGGATTGATGTAATTTCAATGGATTTTGGAATCTCTTTAATGTGTAGTTCCAGAGGATGTACAGGAATAATATTCAACCAGAACGAGTTAGAAAGATCAAAACTGGATGAATTGCTTCAAGGGATGGTAGAGGAGATTGAATGAAATTTCCTTAATCCTTGATGCTTATTTTTATATAGCAATCACAGTATTTTTATTAGGTAGCCTTTATTATATAATTTCATGGATATTCTCGAAAAAGGGGATAACAAACACCTACCTTGGCTTTCCCAATTTATTTACATATCCTGGTCAAGTGAGTAAATGGGATGCCATAAAAAATATACTTAAGAGAATTTTTTTGTTCTCAAGTATTAAATATGATAAATCTACAAGGATAATTTCCCTTCTTTTTCATTATTCACTATGGATCATTATTTTTGCACATTTTGATCTTTTCCTTGAACCCTATCTTGTTTCCATTGGAATAGGCATTCAAACAATAGAAACTATCTCCTTTTTTGCAGGCAATACTCTTGCAATAATATTCATATTTTCAGGTTTATATCTTCTATATAGAAGGTTATCAAATGTTTATTTAAGAAAAATAAGCAATATTGACGACTATTTATCCCTGATTTTATTACTTCTCTTTGGCTTTACAGGTCTCTTGATGAGACTTCTTCTACCCTCATTTTATGCTTATAATGTTGTAGGACCATTTATTTCATCACTTTTTTCATTTCATCCCACCGATATACCAATTGCTCCAATCTTCATAACACATTTTATTCTTGCATGCACACTTGTTATATACATGCCACTCAGCAAGTTGCTGCATATGTTCTCATTCTTCACAAACCCTACACTTTACTCAATATTTCATGAGAGGTGAAATTAATGAAGTACAGTATAAGGGATATTATTCTTGAATCACCAAGCGGAAGGGGTGAGGAATGGCTAAAAAGACAGAAATCCTTAGAATGGAGTTATGAGATAAATGAAAGACTGGCAAAGGATGAGCAATTAGAAAAGATATTCCTAAAAAGGGAGGGTAAAGAAAAGGATTTTCTAGATGCCTTTTTGAAATTAGGAAATACAAAGGCACTTAGAAATTTTATGGAAACTTGTATGCACTGCGGAATCTGTATAGATAAATGTCATATGTTTATATCCACGGGTGATATTAATAATTCACCTGTTGGCAGGGCTGAACTAGTTAGAAGGATATATAAAGATCCAAGGGTGAAGAATGTGGATCTTTCAAAAATTTATTCCTATTATTACCAGTGTACTGAATGCAGAAGATGTGCGGTATTTTGTCCTAATGGAATTGATCAATCTGAAATAACCAGGAACGTGAGGAATGTCCTTACCTCCATGGGGATCATACCTGAATATGTGGTTACCACACTGGCACAGGTTTATAGGGTAGGGAATAACCTTGGATTGAATGAAAAGGCTATTGCCAGTGTGGTAAATTTTTTAGAAGATGATTTAAAGGAAGAAACTGGAAAGGAATTAAGGATCCCATTGAATTCTAAAGCGGATTTTCTACTAATACCTTCCTCCACAGACCTTTTTGTCAATACAGATACAATGAAGGGATATACGAAGGTCTTGAATGCTTTGAATAAAAAGTGGACAATATCCTCAAGGGCAACGGAGGCCGCCAACTTTGGTTTATTTGCAAGTGAGAAATATTTAAGGGATTTTGGGAATTTTGTTGTTGATGAGGCCATTTCTCTTGGTGTGAAAACAGTGTTATGGGGTGAATGTGGTCATGGATGGAGGAGTGCAAGCAACTATGTTAGATATGAACTTGCAAAAAATGGTATAGAACTAATGCACATACATCAGTTTACATTAAAGGCTCTTGAAAGAGGGCAATTAAAGGTAGATAAAAATAAAAATGATGATCTATTCAATTACCACGATCCATGTAATTATGCAAGGGGAGGAAATCTTGTCAATGAACCTAGAGAAATATTGAAAATGGTGGTAAGGGAGACTGTGGAGGCAAAGTATACAAAGGAAGAGACCTTCTGTTGCGGTGCTGGAGCGGGACTTCTGGCTGATGAAAAGAACTGGAATGAATTCAGGGCATGGGCTGGTTGGCCAGCTGTATATTATTCATGGAAAACGGGGGCTAGTTATATGATATCACCATGCGCAATAGATAAGGCACAGTTCCCATACGTAATTGATTACCATAAAGTGCCTCTAAAGATGAAGGGTCTTATGGATCTTGTTGGGTATGCATTAGAAATTTAAATTTTAAACCTCTCCAAATAATTATCTATTATCCAGTTATGCCTCATTAAATAGTAATAAAATATATCAAGAAATCTCCTTGCAATATAATATGATCTTTTTGGATATATCCTCAATGCCTCATGGTGGTAATTGCTTACCACAAAGGTGGCCTTTTTATCACCAACATAAACGGGACAGTTGGTCCTTCCATCATATACGGTGTTCTCACCATTGAGTCTTCTCAACAATGCCTTTGCTTCAAGATATGCTGTAGCGCCAGATTTTGCGGAAGGTATTGATGTAACATCCCCAAGAGCAAAAGCATCATCATAGCCCTTTATATTCAATTTTTCCTTATCTGTATTAATGAATCCATCTTCATTAATGCACTCCTTCAATATATTAGTTCCACTGAAAGGTGGTACAAGATAGGCAAAATCATATTCCAATTTTTCACCTTCAAGGGAATAAATCTCCCTTTTATTATTGTCTATCTTGTCAACATTGAAGGGTGAAATTATCTCTATGCCTTTCTCCCTCATTATAGGAGAAAGAACTTCGTCCATGATCTTTGCAGGATATGCACCAAGAAATGGAGAAACGAATTTTATTTTGAAATTTTTTCTCACTCCTTTCTTCCTTAATATTTCTTCAAGAAGTAGTGAGAACTCAACTGCGCAGGGTGGAAATTTGTATATGGGATAGGTAATTCCTATAATTATAGTTCCTTTTTTCATTGATTTTATCTTTGAATTTAATTTCAATGCTTCGTTGTATGATATGGAAAAACTACCAAATTCATCAATAACTTCCTTGAGTCCATCAATAAGCGCTGTATTTGGTAATGCACCAGTACATATTATAACCCTTTCATAGGCATATTCATTTTTATCAGTTATTATCCTTCTTTCCCCAAGGTCAATCTCTTTTACCTTTTCTCTTATCAGGTTACCAATATAAATATCCCTAATCCTTTTTTTCTTTTCTACTTTTCCATATAATGATGTATAAAGCCATGAAGGCTGGTAAATATTATATTCATTTTCTTCAATTAATGTCACATCCTTCAATTTTCTTGATATTGTTAAACCTGCTACACCACCACCTATAACAGCATTTTTTAATACTTTACTCATATAGGTGGTAAAGAATTCCTTTATTAAAAAATTTATGATTTTATGGATTTTATATAATTAATTATGAAATCTTCTAATTTTTTAATACATAAGTTTCCATTTTCACTTAGTTTGTCTGAGAAAAATTTTTCATATTTACCTATTTCACAAAGAAGAAATTTTATTTTTACCCCTCTTTTCGAAATATCATCTAAAAGGCTATTGTCAGGGAAAAGATGGGAGGACATAAAGCCTTTATTTATATTTCTAAGTTCAAGGAAATGGATGTTACCAGGATTCTTTCCCTCCATTATGTCTATTATTATTATCTCCCTTGGTAGTTCATCCTCTAAAGTGAGTGATGAAAGAAATTTGTAAAGAGAAGTGCCTACATCTATTATATCAATGAAATCGTTTGAATATTTTTCAAACCTTTCTGCAATTATAGAACCTATACCATCATCTCCAAGTATTCTGTTTCCAACGCCAAGTATCAGAATACTCTTCAATTACCTATCACCGATGTTTTAATTATCTCCCCCTTATTATTTCTTATGTTTAAATCGAATATGTGCATTCCAGTCAGCTCATGTGTAGCGCAGGCCAGGCATGGATCGTATGCCCTGTAAGCCATTTCCACCATATTCAGGAGACCTTCTTCTACCTGATCACCCTTTATGAAATATTTAGCTGCCCTTTCTATTGATAGGGACATTCTGGCTGCATTGTTCTGAGTTGCAACTATAAGATCTAGATCCTTCATTATTCCTCTTTCATCCGTTACATATTTATGTATTAAGGTTCCCCTTGGGGCCTCCACTACACCATAACCTGTCCTCTTCTCATTTACCTTCTCAGGAATATTCCTGATGTTTTTACCGTAAAGTTCTTCATTTTTAACTATTTCCTCTATTCTTTCTGCAGCATATAGTATCTCTATTACCCTTGCCCAATGATTCATTAATGTGTAATGTGCAGGCTTTTCACCAACAGTATCATAGAATTCGCCGAATGCTTGGTTAGCAAGAGGTGTGGCCATTGAATCGCTTACATTGAGCCTAGCGAGTGGTGCTACACTTATAATTCCACTATCTTTACCATCTACAAATCCCTTCCATCCAACATTCCTTAGATAAGTAAATCTAACAAAGGTCCAGGGTTCCACATGCTCAGCAAGATGTTTTTCATATTCCTCCACTGGGAATTTTGCATATTCGTTCCCTTTAGGATCGACCACCCTTATTGGGCCATCATAAAATTCATCCTGATTCTTCGAATTCACAAGACCCATGTAGTATGTCTCATGTCTATAGGCTTCATTCATAAATAGATCAAAGATATCCTTATTTTTTAAAACAACATTTTTGAATGTTTCCAATGTTTTAATTGAGAACTCCTTTGCCACCTTTGCAAGTTCTTGAAGTTTTTCCTTATCCTCAGGCTTAAGTGCCTTTGCCACTCCACCAGGCAATCCGAAAACTGGATGGACAGTCTTTCCACCAATATACTGCATCATATCCCTAACACTTTTTCTTGTTTTTATTATGTATGATGCAGTTTCAATCCCCACCTTTTTAATTATGCCAACCACATTTCTTTCCTCTCTGGGAGCCTTAGGACCTACGATTATGTCTGGACCTGCAAGTATGTAAAAATGTAACGCATGATCCTCCACCATGAAGAGATTATACATTAGTTCTCTGATCAACCTTGCAGTGGGTGTGGGCTTTACATCATAAAGACTATCCAATGCCTTAACAGAAGCAGTATGATGGGCTGTGGGACAAACACCACAAATCCTCTGTGTTATTTGAGGCATATCCTCTGAAGGTCTTCCCCTACAGAAATTCTCAAATCCTCTTAACTCATCTATAACAAGATATGCCTTATCAACATTCCCAGAGTCGTTAAGAAATATCTCTATCTTTCCATGCCCCTCTAATCTTGTGAGGGGTGAAATAGTAATCTCCTTCATTTTTTATCACCTACCCTCTTCTTGTAGAATAATGAACGTGGCAATGAATATCTATAAAATGTTCCCAGGGGATCAGGTATTTTTTCCAATGTTTTCCTTATTTCATCTAGATCCTTTGAATCCAATATACTTGCTATGTAGGAAATTGCCTTTGCCCCATAATCCTTAATACCTTCAAGCGGACCAAAACAACCGGTGCAAGGCATTCCACCCTTAATACAGAGTGAATCGCATCCACCTCTTGTGACTGGGCCAAGGCATATTACACCCTGGGCAAGATAGCATTTTTCAGGATCAAGTATTACCTCATGCGGTCTCTTAAATTCCTTCACCAGTACCTTTTCAGGTTTTGTCTTATTTAATGGACACTCATTACAAAGTGATTTTCTGCTTCCAAACACATAACCCTTTTCTGGTATCTTACCCGATAAAAGTGTATTTACGGCATCAAGGAAAACGTTGGGTGTGGGCGGGCATCCTGGAACATAGAAATCTACATCTATTACTTCATCAAGAGAATAGGGTCTTTCATAGATTTCAGGGATCTCAATCCTTACCCCATCCTCCTTGAATTCCTGTACCGGTACTACCTTATCAGGGTTAACAACAATATCACCCTTTAGGTAAACCCTTTCTATCAAGGATTCCTTATCCTTGGACACCTCAAGCCCGGGTATGCCGCCCATATAGGAACAGGCACCATATGCAATTACATACTTACTCTTTTTTCTAAAAAGTTCTGCAATCTTTCTATGCTCAGAATTTGTTATTGCTCCATTCAGGAAACATGCAACAAGTTCTCCATCTTCAAGTTTTTCAAGGTCTGAATCCTTGAAATCCAACGCAACTGGCCATATTGCAATATCAACAGCGTTAACCACATCAATTAATTTATCTGCTATATCCACCTGCGACTCCTCACAACCTCCGCAGGAGGCAAACCAGTAGAATCCTACCTTTGGCTTTCCCATTCTAATCACCCCCTTCCCTGATTGGATGTTTCAATGGACCAAGGGCCTTAATCTCCTCTGTAAATTCTGTTATTACTTTCTTGAGCTTGTCTGCTTCAGATGCAGAAATCCATTCCTGTCTCAATCTTTTAGGATCTATACCCGCCTGCTCTAGTGTTTTGCTCAAAAGTACATATTTTCTGAACCACTTGAAATTGCCATCTTCATAATGGCAATCACTGGGTGGGTGACAGCCAGAAACTATCACACCATCTGCACCATTCCTGAATGCCCACAGAATGAACTGTGGATCTACCCTTCCAGTGCACATGGTCTTTACTATCTTGACATTTGGTGCATATGTCATCCTGCTAGTTCCAGCGAGCTCGGCTGCCTGAGTAGTGCACCAGTAACAGAATATTGCAACTATTTTTGGCTCAAAATTATCATTCATTCCCTTAACACCCCCATGATTTCAGCAAATAGTTCATCATCCGTGTAATTATTTTGGGATATTGCACCTGATGGGCATACAGCATTACATGCTCCGCAGCCCTTACATAGGCCAATATTAACCTCAGCAATGTTCTTCTCCTCGTTATACGTTATTGCATTAAATGGGCATACGGAGATGCACATCTTGCATCCCGAGCATTTATTTTCATCAATTGAAATAACATTTGGTTCACTTTCAACAACCCCCCTATCCACAAGGGACATGGCTTCAGCAGCCGCAGCCTCTGCCTGTGCAACGGTATCAGGTATATCCTTTGGGAATTGTGCTGCCCCTGCTATAAACCTACCATCACTCAATGATGTAACTGGTGCAAGCTTGGGATGCTTTTCCATCAGCCATCCCTCTTTGGTACAGGTAAGATTAAGCACCTTCCTTACATCCTCCCAATCATCGTGGGGCTCTAGCCCTACGTTCAAAATTACCATGTCCACTTCCTTTTTTCTTACTCTAGATAATAATGTATCTTCAAAAATAATGGTAAGCCTGTTGTTTTCTGAGGGAATTATCGATGCCACCTCACCCCTCACAAAATTTACACCCTCAAGCATTATCTTTCTGTAGAATTCTTCATAACCCTTACCATTTGCCCTAATGTCTGTATAAAAGATCGTTACATCAGCACCAATTCTGTCCTTTATCATATGTGCATGTTTAAGACCTATCATACAACATACCCTTGAACAGTAGGCATTGAAGTTCTCATTCCTTGATCCAACACAGTTTATTATTGCCACCTCCTTTGGCACACTACCATCCTGCAGCCTTATCTCACCCCCTGTTGGCCCGGCCGAGTTTAGCATTCTTTCCATCTGTATTGTTGTGAATACGTTTGGCAATTTTCCATAACCATACTTACTGTCCCTAGAAGCATCAAAAACCTTGAAACCTGTTGCCGCTATTATTGCACCCACCTTTACATTCACTTTTTCCTCCTTCATAGAAAAATCTATTGCCTTGGTGGGGCATCCCTTAAGGCAAGTCTGAACACATTTTCCTGTCCTGAACTGAATGCAAGTTTCAGGATCTATTACCGGAACAAGGGGTATTGCCTGTGGGAATGATACATAAACAGGCTTCCTCTTTCCTATCCCCTCATCAAACTCACTAATAAACTTTGGTTCTTTGTACACACAATTTTCTATGCAGGAAAGGCAGCCAATACAAAGGTCCTCCCTCACATACCTTGGTCTTCTATTTATTGTTACGTCAAAGTTGCCAACAAAACCATCAATTTTCTCCACATCGGAATAGGTATAAAGTGTAATGTTTGGATTATTTTTAACCGCGGACATTTTTGGAGTTAATATACATGAGGCACAGTCCAGAGTGGGGAATGTTTTGTCGAACTTTGCCATGTTTCCACCTATAAAACCCTGTCTTTCTACAAGATAAACATGCTTTCCTGCATCTGCAAGAACAAGGGCTGCGGTAATCCCCGCAATACCTGCTCCAACAATTAATACATTTGAATTAACAGGATATGTTGTTGTCTCAACTGGCCTGTGATAATTTACCCTGTAAACCCCTGCCCTTATCAATGATTTTGCCTTTTCGGTAGCCTCCTCTTTATTCTCTGTTACCCAGGAATCGAATTCCCTTATACTTACCATTTGCACAAGATAGGGATTGAGTCCCCCCTTTTTTGCCGCTTCCCTGAAAGTATGTCCATGTAGTGTTTCTGTGCAGGCCGCAACAACTATCCTGTTTAAACCATATTCCTTTATATCCTTTATTATCATCTCCTGCCCTGGCTCTGAACACATAAACATATAGGTCCTTGCTATTACAACATTTTTTAGATGTGATGCATACTCCCTAACCTTTTCCACATCTACCTTCCCGGCTATGTTTGTTCCACAATGACAAATATATACACCAATCCTGTTCTCCATACTCATACCCCCTTACCAATTGATTCTAGTAATAGCTCGGATATATCCATCACCTTCAATTTACCCTCAAGCCCCGTTACCTTTATTGCATCCTCAAACATTATTGCATCTATCGGACATGTAACTAAAAGTACATTCGCACCCGTTTTACTTGCCTCAAGAACCCTTTCCTCTGCAGGTCTCACCTTTACATACTTTTTAATATAACTGTCATACCATATGCCTCCTCCACCACCGCCGCAGCAAAAACTATTTTCCCTGTTTCTGTACATTTCAACGAATTTAATGCCAGGTATTGATTCTATTATTCTTCTCGGAGCATCATAAATTCCATTTTTTCTTCCAAGGTAGCATGGGTCATGGTACGTGACAGTATAATTCAATGGATGCAGAATCTTCTTTATCTCATTTAATCTTTCATCAATCAGCTGGGTATAATGTATTACATCTTTTGAAAAATTGAATTTGGGATATTCATTTTTCAGTGAATTGAAGGCATGTGGATCCATTGTAATTATCTTTTCAAAGGAGTAATTTTTAAACTCATTTATGTTGGATTTTGCAATTTCCTCAAAAAGTCCAAATTCTCCAGCAAGCCTAACATGGTCTCCTATAGATTTCTCCTTTTCTCCAAGTATACCGAAATCTATACCCAGGATCCTGAATAATTTTGCTATGGCCTTTGTTATCTCCTGCCCTCTTAGGTCAAAGGATCCAAAGTCATCCACAATGAAGAGGTATTCAACATGCTCTCCCTTTTTCAGTACTTTCACTGGGAAACCAATGCCCTCTGACCATTTAGTTCTCTTTTTATTGCTCTCTCCAAAAGAATTCCCCATCCTATGAATGTTTGTTAATGCCTGCCCAAGTTCATCAGGTGGGTGGGAATAATTCATTGCCAGCTCCCTGAGGACTGGAATAAGCGCATCAGTAATGGGAATCTTACTCGGGCATCTTGAGGTGCAAAGGTTACACGATGTGCATAACCAGGGTGCATTGCTCTCTATTACTTCATTAACAATCTCCGCCCTAGTTGCCGTGATAATCTTCCTTGGTGTAAAATCCGTGTAAAATCCGAATGGACAAGAACCACCACAAATGCCGCATTGAATGCATTTTTTGAAATTTTCTCCATCAATAAACTCCCTCATCCTTCCCTCGAAGGATTCTAAAATCTCCCTTGAGTTTATCATCAATACCTAGAATTACATAAACATATATAATAATTTCCAATTTTTATCATTTTTTTATTTTAAAGAGTAAAATTATGTATTTAATTGAAATAAATAAAAAAGAAAATTTTATTTAGTTATATAATTTCGTCTTTTTGTGTATTAATTTCGATATTCTTAAATATAATCTCTGAAATGTCTTTTATGGAGATATCTTCTCTGTGGAGTGATTTCATTGCATCCTCAAGCATTAACATGCAAATGGGACAGGCAACCGCCACAAGGTTGACACCCTTTTCCACAATCTGTCTTCCTCTCTCTTCATTAATCCTTTTACCCTTTTCCTCCATCAGGAATCTCCCGCTTCCACCTCCGCAGCAAAAACTCTCTGTCCTGCTCTTTTCAAGTTCCAGAAGATATGTGCATTTTTCAAGAATTTCCCTTGGTGCATCATATATGCCATTGTATCTGCCCAGATAACAAGGATCATGATAAACCGCCCTTTCACCTGAGCTTTTTAACCTTATTTTACCATCCCTCAAAAGCATCTGGAGTATCTCGGTATAGTGATAAACCTTGAAATTACCTCCGAGCTGTGGGTATTCATTTTTAATTGTGTTATAGCCATGGGGGCACATGGTGATGATCTTTTCTACACCATACTTTTTCATTGCATCAATATTTTTCTTTGCAAGTGTCTGAAATAGATATTCATTACCGGATCTTCTTGCCATATCACCGCAGCATGTTTCCTCGTTGCCAAGAGTAGCAAAGCTTATTCCACATTTGTTCAAAATTTCTATAAATGCCTCGACTGCACTCCTGTATCTTGAATCATATGCCCCCATACATCCCATAAAAAGTAAATATTCCGCCTTCTGCTCCTTGAAGGTTTTTATATTCTTTGACTTTGCAAGGGAACCCCTTTTAACCGATGGAAAACCCCAAGGATTTCCAGTTCTTTCAAGGTTTTTAAATGCATCTGCGAGCTCATTTGGCATGCTCCCCTCATTCATTACAAGGTACCTTCTCATATCAACAATCTTTTGAAGGTGTTCATTATAAACAGGACAGTGTTCTATGCATGAGCCGCATGTGGTGCAAGCCCAAAGCTCTTCTGGGGTAATGGAAAGATGGTCCTGTTTTTCTGAGATTAGTGGTACTGTATCATTTTTACCTTCAAGAATAAGAGGTGCATTGTGGAATAATGAATATTTAACAGTATGTATCACATTTTTTGGATTAAGAGGTTTCTCGGTCTGATATGCTGGACAATTCTGTGTACATCTACCACACTCTGTACATGAAATACCATCTAGGTAGTCCTTCCATGTTAAATCCCTGATATCATTGACTCCAATCTTTTCAGATTTTTCAAGATCAACGTATGAAAGTTCCCCCCTAGGTCCATTATTCTTGAAGAATATGTTTGGAAATGATGCTATAAGGTGCATATGTTTTGAATATGGTATATATACAAGGAAGAATAAAATTGTACCAAGATGGAACCAATAGAAGAAATATAACCAGAATGTCTTGTCAGGCACATTCCTTACAAGGTTGGCAAAAAAAAGTGAAAGGGGCATATATGCAGGGTAAGTTCCGGCTATTGCTATCTGGAATGCCTTATAGCCCGTAATTGTTATAACAATAATTGTTACAAGTATTAAAATAAGAAGAGCATCAAATGAGTTCTCTATATAATAGGGCCTTATAACATACCTTCTGTAAAATGCCATTGCAAGTGCTATTACTATAAGGACAACGATTGCATCCTGTGCAAAGAATAATGCCTGATAAAGAGGAGTACCAAGGAACTCCCAACTAAATCCTATAATGGGTCCTAGTATGAGTTCCATTATTGAGGGAAATAGTAATATAAAGCCCCAGAAAAAAATAAAATGTGTGAAACCGGGGTAATAATTTTTATGCCTTCTGCTACAGGCCTGTGAAAGTGTATCGTAAAGCATGAAAAGGAATCTTTTCCCTGCATGATCAAACCTGTTTATATTCCTTCCAATTCTGAAATATTTATAGAGAGTATATATTCGGAGGAAAAAAAGTATAAGGGCAATGGCAAAGACTATTATTAGAGCCAGGGTAAAAATATCCATAAAAATCACTTTTTGAGTTCCTCCAGAAGAAGGGGAAGTAGGTCATTTATATCAGCTACAATTCCATAATGGGAAATCTCGAATATTGGAGCAAAGGGATCTTTATTTATTGAGATTATTGTATTGCTGTTCTTCATTCCATTTATATGGTTTGTGGCACCACTTATTCCAAGTGCTATGTAAACCTTAGGCTTTACTGTTTTTGCTGATGATCCCACTTGTCTTGTTTTTGGCAGCCATCCCATATCCACAATGGGCCTGGAACAGGATACGGCACCATTTAACATTTTTGCAAGTTCTTCTGCAATCTCTAAATTCTCCTTACTTCCAATCCCCCTTCCAACAGAAACAAGGACATCAAACTTTGTAATATCTATGTCCTCAAGGGCTGGCTTTATTATCTCAATTGGTTTTATCCTCCCCCTTGAAATTGATACATTTTTCTTTATTATGTTAGTCTGTGCCTCTTCCCTCAAGGGTGGGAAGTCCCCTGGTCTTATTGTAATAAGTACCTTGTTTCCCTCTACCTCCACCTCTTCCCTTAGCTTTCCCCCATATATCACCCTTGTGGCAAGCCATCCTTTGCCTGAAAATTTGATACTTTCACAGTATGTAATTATTGGAAAGCCCAATAAATGTGCTATGGAAGGTGCAAGGTCCATGCCCTGGGAGGTATAGGGAACTATAATAACATCTGGCGAAATTTCCTTTATCTCATTCGAAATTGCAGAGGAGTATGATTCATTATCGTAGATTTCCAGGGAAGGATCGGAAAGAAGTATCAGGTTGTCCAGACCCTTTATTGAAAGCTTTTTTGAAAACTGTTCAGGATCCTTTCCAGCAAGTATAAGTGTGAGTTTTCCTCCATTCTCCATCTTAATCTTGTTTCCTAAATAAAGCGCCTCATAAGTGGATCCACTCACATCACCATTAAAGATTTCACCCACACATACAATCTCCATCTTTATCACCTCGGCACAACACTCTTTATTATTTCAGCTACCTTTGGTGCAATCTCCTCAGGCTCACCCTTTATTATGTTTGCTGCACCCTTTGAAGGTGGAATATACAACCTCACCCTCTTCAGCTTTACATATTGCCCAGGATCGTTCACGATACTTTCAACGGGCACCTTTTTTATTGGTCTTGTTTTTGCATTCCTTATCTTTACAAATGGCGGATACCTGGGAGTGTTTATGCCACTCTGTATTGTCAATATGGAAGGAGTAGGTATCTCCAGTACCTCCTGCAATCCCTCCTCCAATTCCCTCACCACCCTTAAGACATTTCCCGATGGCTCTATTGAGGATACCAATGTAGTATAGGGTAAATCAAGTGATTTAGCAAGTAGCTGTCCTAGTAAGGAATATGAAGTGTCCGTGGACTGCGCACCAAGCAATATTAAATCAAATTTCAATTTTTTAAGAAAATCCGATAAAATCTTTGCCTTTGCATATGGATCAAGATAAACATTAGAATACTCTATAAAAATGCCATCATCCGCTCCCTTTGCATATGATTCCCAGATCATTTCATTAACATCATTCTCTATAGATGAGTCTGCAATTGTTACCACTGTTACCTTTCCACCATATTTTTCCTTTTTTAGTATTGCCTCCTCAAGTGCATATGTATCTGTTTCATTAATAAAAAATTTTAATTCTGAGGTATCCAGGCTTTTCCCATCCTCACTTATTTTAGCCTCCTCCAAAACAGGCGTTGCTTTTATCAAAACTATAATTTCCATTCTCAACACCTCAAAGGGTAAATTGATTATGAATATTTAACTATTTTGTAAAAAATTTCCATTTTTAATGATTTTAATTATTGAATTCGAAATTTTTTGTTCGAAAAAATTAAATTAAAATTTTTATAATTATAAAAAAAGATAATAATTTAACAAACTATTTAAAATAATTAACAAATTCTTGGTACAGGATCACCTATGGGTCTTTCCATTATTCTCCTCCCTCCCACCTTTGTTTCCAGAACAACATATTCAAGGTCCTTTTTTACAACTCCTATGATCTCCGCATCCTTTCCCTCCCTTGTTCCCTTAAGTGCCTTCAGGATATCTTCCGCCATCTCAGGAACAACGGCAATGACAGCCTTTCCTTCATTCCCTATCTCATATGGATCAATCCCTAGCATTTCACATGCGGATCGGACACCTTCTCTGACAGGTATTTTATCCTCCTCTACAAGTATTCCCACACCACTCTTCTCTGCCATTTCATTTAATGCATTTGAAAGTCCTCCCCTGGTAGGATCCTTTGCAGCAACCACACCACCCACCTTTAATATTTCCTCAAACATTCTATTCAGGGGTTGAACATCGCTCTTTACATCAGTTTCAAAGGAAATACCTTCCCTGGATGAAAGTACACTTATTCCATGGTCACCAATGTACCCCGTTACCAGGATTACATCACCATCCCTCAGATTTCTGTCTAAAAGCCATCTTTCCCTATGTAGGGAATAGGAATTTGCCACCTCTAAATTGTGATCCAAGTATGGAGATCGTCTTCCAATGCCAGAGGTGTTTATAATTATCCCATCTAGCTTATCATGCTCCATTACCTTAAAATCACCAGTAATTATCTTTGTACCGCTATAATCAAGAGTTTCTTTCATACTTTTTATTATTCTTTTTAGGTCCTCAAGTTCGAATCCCTCCTGAAGGATTATCCCTGATGAAAGTGCAACAGGCACAGCCCCAATAACACTTAGATCATTAACAGTTCCGGAAACCGCAAGCCTTCCTATATCACCGCCTGGAAAGAAGTAAGGCCTAACTGTATAAGAGTCTGTTGTAAATGCTATTCCATCAACCACTGAGGAATCATCCATATAGGATAACGGCACCTCGATACCATCTGTGGAGAGGTTGGAAATTATAACATCCCTTAGGAGTTTTTCCATTGAAGAACCTCCAGCGCCATGTTTCATTTCAATTTTCATTTTTATCACCCTCTGAGGTCAAATTTTTAAAGGAGCATTACTATTTAAAGTTCAGGATTCCTAATGGTATATTCTATTTATCCTTATATACCTTGGTTTTGCATAATTTAAACATATTTATACATATTCTGACATTTTTTCTCATTGATTCAATTTTTAAATTTTAATGTTGTTTATTTTAAATTAAAGAAGATTGAGAGGGTGCCTTTATGTGAAAAAATTCAGTATAGAAAAATTTTATAATTACTAAAAAATATAATTATACTTATTTGATGAAGCTAGGTATTAAATTTGGGGTGTAAAATCAAGGGAATATGAGTGAATCTTGATAATCTCTCTTCTCTAAGGTCATAATAAAAAGATACATTCCATGGGAACTAAGTTAAGAAAAAGGAATTAAGTTTGCTCTGAGAATAATGAATATCTTGCTTTAATATGAATATATATCTTTATGATGGCTTTTTAAGAACATTTATATCTTTTTTCCCTTTTTTCTTTTCTTGTGAAAATACTTGTCAAGGGTGTTGTTCAGGGAGTTGGCTTTAGACCGACAGTTGCAAGGGTGGCAAAGAGTTTAGGACTCAAGGGTTATGTAAGAAATATTGGTTCATATGTAGAAATATATGTGAATGAAAGGGAGAATGAATTTCTTGAGGAGTTGAGGAAAAGCCTGCCATCAAATGCGAGGATAGATGAAATAATAGTAGAAAATGGTACAGGGGAGTATGATGATTTTTATATTCTTGACAGTGCAAAGGGTTATAAAAATTATGAATTTCCACCAGATACAGCTATCTGTAACGATTGTTTAAGGGATCTCTTTGAACCGGGAAATAGAAGATATATGTATCCATTTACTAACTGTGCTGTTTGCGGTCCAAGATTTTCCATTACTATTGACCTCCCATATGATAGGTCAAATACATCAATGTCAAGTTTTCCCATGTGTGAAAAATGTCTTTTTGAATATAACAACATCAATGACAGGAGGTTCAATGCACAGACCATCTCCTGTCCTGATTGCGGACCATCTTATAGACTATATGATTCTAAAGGTAAGGTAATTGAAACAGATAATCCAATAATGGCTTATGCAGAAAAAATTGACAATGGTTACTTCGGTGTTTCAAAGGGCTGGGGGGGAATGCACATAAACTGTATATTATCAAAAATTAATGAATTCAGAAAATGGTACGGAAGGCCTTTCAAGCCTTTCGCAATTATGGTAAGGGATGTTGAAGTGGCGATGAAATACGCTGAAATAAATGAGGATGAAAAAAAGGTACTTGAGTCCTCAGCAAGGCCAATTGTTTTACTTAAAAAAAAGGAAGCTACACCTGAGGAGATTGCCCCAGGACTTCCATATGTTGGTATTTACCTACCATATTCTGCATTTCATCATATATTATTTAAATATTTAAAAAATGATGCAATAGTAAGCACTTCCGCAAATTTTCCTGGCGAACCAATGATAATTAAAAATGAGGATATATTTTCATTGAATGCACATTACTATATATTACACAACCTGGATATAATAAACAGAATTGATGACTCTCTTTTAAAAATTAAATCTGGAAGGACCCTTTTTATAAGAAAATCAAGAGGATACGTACCCGAAATAATAAAGGTGGGACATGGGTACAAAATAGTATCCATGGGTGCACATATGAATGCAAGGATATCAGTAAGCAGGGACGGGAAACTTTTCCTTTCACAGTACCTGGGAGATCTTTCAAGTTATTCATACCTTAAATTCCATATGGAGATGGTAAAAAAATATATGAAAATGCTTGATATTGAAGAACCTGATCTTGTGGTAATAGATAAACATCCCTCCTATGGATACAGGAAATATGTATTCGAAAATTTTCAAAATATACATGAGGTACAGCATCACCATGCACACGCAATATCACTTGCTATGGATAATTCTATTGATGAAATAGTTGCATTAACATTTGATGGTACTGGCTATGGCGATGATGGTACAATATGGGGAGGCGAGGTTCTTGTAGCGAACCCTGAATCCTATAAAAGAATAGGATCAATGGAGTATTTTCCTCTTCCTGGAAATGATATGGCAATAAGGGAGCCTGATAGGATTGTGGCATATTTCCTATCCCTTAAAGGTATTAATTATGGAAGATGGAATCCAGATTTTATTAAGAAAATTTCTAAAAGTGGAATCAGGACATCGAGTATGGGGCGCGTTTTTGATGCACTTTCAAATTTTCTTGGATTCTCAGAAAAGATGACCTATGATGGTGAGCCCGCAATGAGGCTTGAGTTACCCCTTTTAAAAGGTAGGAAATTATACGATTTTCCAAGGGTAATTAAAAAAGAGGATTGCACTAGAATAGATGTAGGTGAGATGTTTATTGCATTATCAGAGATGAGGGGTAATGAGGAGGATCTTGCATTCTCCTTTGTATACGATCTTATGGATTTCTATACGGATATCGCTATAGAGGCTGCTGATAGAAATGGTATGAATATAGGAATTACCGGTGGAGTTTCCTACAGCATTCCTTTGTTAAATATGCTGGAGGAAATGATTTTTAAAAAATCTGGAAGAATGCTTTTGATGCACAGATCCTTTCCCCCAGGTGATGCAGGTATACCCGTTGGCCAGGATGCCATAGGATCACATTATTTATAGGTATAGTTAGTAAGTAAAAGCTTTACACTCGATACCCCCTCTATAGTCCTCAGTCTCTGTGCTAATGCGGATATTTCACTATTTTTTCCCTTTACAACTATATTTTCAATACAGTTCCTTCTGTCCACGTGGATGTGAGTGGTAAATATAATCAATCCAGTATATTCATGCTGCAGATCGACAAGCCTATCATTTATATCCCCCACCTCATGGTCATATACTATTACAATTGTGCCGAAACTTTCCCCTCCCCCCTCCTTCACTGTTTCATCTATGAGCCTCTCCCTTATTATTTCCCTGATTGCTTCAGACCTGTTTTTATAGCCATATTTTTTAATAAAAGAATCAAATTTATCAAGGAGTTCAGGCTCCATTGATACCCCAAACCTTTTGATCATAAATAATAATGGTATTACGTTTTAATAAATTTATTCCAGATCATTACTCTGTAGAAAATCCCTGTCCTCCAGTATCTTCTTGGGATCCCCCTCTCTTATAATCCTTCCAGAGTTAATCACCACTATTCTCTCCACCATGCTGTTTATTATTGATAGCTCGTGTGTTGTTATTATTATGGTCTTACCATTTTTCCACATATTCTCCAGAATGGACATTATCTCTTTTCTTGATCTTGGATCAAGGTTTGCGGTCGGTTCATCAACCATTAGAACCTCTGGGTCCATAGTAAGGACTGACGCTATAGCCGCCTTCTTTTTTTCCCCATCGCTAAGGTAAAAAGGTGGTTTATTTATCAAATGATCAATCCTCAACATTCTTGAAACACTCTTTATCCTTTTTTCTATTTCATCATCATCAATTCCCATATGAAGTGGGCCAAAGGCAAGATCTTCATATACCGTTGGTGAAAAAAGCTCTACATCAGGATCCTGGAATACGAGGCCCACCCTCCTCCTGTACGGTGATATCTTCTTTAGATTTGAAATATCTTCCACCTTTTTTCCATCGAAGTATATCTCTCCCCTGCTTGGAGGTATCAGAAAATCAAGTAATTTGAGCAGTGTTGATTTCCCGGCCCCGTTTGGCCCCACTATGACCAGATACTCCCCCCTGGATATATTCAAATTTATATCACTCAAAACCATATTATCGTTGTATTTGAATGATACATTCTTTAGAACATAAAGATCCATGGTATCACCCGTGAACAAATGCAATAATTATGATCAAAATGAAAAAAGCAAGGAAAAAAATGTCATTGTATTGCATACTTTTATTCTTTTTCATGGGAACAATTTCACCCGTATATCCCCTGGATACCATGGAGTTGTACATATTTTCACCAAGTACGCTAGACCTCACAAAAATATGACCCAGAAGGTAGCTTTGCCATTTCCTGCCAATCTTTTTATTACTTTTGCACATCTTTGACTTTCTCGATAGGAATATATCGTAGACCTGGGAAACTATCAAAAAAATATACCTGTAGGTGAAGGAGATCATATTTAGAAATATATCTGGTATTTTTAGAAACTTAAGTGATCCTATTAACCTCTGAAATCCTATGCCATAATAGATGATTATCATAAAAGAAACGGCAATTGTCACCCTTAAAATAAGGATGGATGAATACCTTAATCCCTGGTAGGTAATACCAATAAATGAAAATTTATAGATGAATGGTGGCTGGCTAAAGGGATAAAAAATATAGGGCAAGGCAATTATAGCTGTAAAAAGAGGAATGAATGCAATTGATTTTATGTAGTAAGAAAGGGGTATCCTCGAGAGAACTATTAAGGATATTGAAATAGTATAAAGAATTATTAATATAAAAATATCATGAACGAGTATTGAAAGAAAAATGAATGAAATAAGCACAAGGAATGCAATAGGGGGATTTACCTTCTGTATAAATCCATTCCTTGATGAAAAATCCTCTGAGAAATAGACAGCCCTGAAATATTTCGAAAGGTCCATCAAAGTCTTTTCAATGTAATCGATCATTCTTAATTAACCTCATAAGTCCATAGGTGATTGAAATTATGATTGCAACACCAACAAGTGCTGAGATTATGTATCCAACACTGGCCAGGAGTGGAGAATCCCAGCCTGGAACGTCATAATCCTGAAGAGGTGCAAGATTCCAGAAATGATGTGGGTACCAGGATCCAATATGATCCCATTCAGCATATGCAGGTCCATAATTCCATACAAGCAGTATACCTAGGGGTGAAATTATTATAAATAGAATAAGTAATAAAATTGCCCTTTTCATAATCATCCCTCCAGGAAATTCAGCTTTGGAAGTCTAAGATATTCAGGATGTGATCTCTGGAGGTAAAGAATTACAGAAAATGAAACAACAAACTCCACAGGTCCGGCTATCAACAAATGTGCAAGGAGCATTGCAGGAACTGACAAATAAAATGTATAGGGGAAGTATCCAGGATTAATATATGGCTGAATTCCAAGCTCCATTCCACAGGCGAATGCTGCAAGATTTATACCCACATACGAAGCAATGCCCGCTGCTATGGGCATCATCTTTTCATTTTCCTTAAACAATTTCATTATTCCCCTGTAAACAAGTATACCTGAATATGGCATTACAATTGCCATATTAAATACGTTTGCCCCATATGTGGTAATGCCTCCATCACCGAACATCAGGGCCTGAATTAGGAGAGCTATGCTTACCGCTATTGTTGCCGCATAAGGACCTAAAATTATTGCAATTAATACCGCCCCCACCATGTGAACAGTAGTTCCATCTGGGACTGGCCAGTTAAACATCATTGAGATGAATGAAAATGCAGAAAGAAGGGAGATTATAGGAATTTCCTTTGCCTCAAGCTTTCTTGAGGCTTTTTTAAAGGACAAATAGAGTGCAAATATGGCAATTAAATAAAAGATTATACAAGTAGTAGGTCCCAAATAGCCATCAGGTATGTGCATTTTTTCACCTCGTGCTACCTTTTTTCATATACGTGTTACCATAATCAAAAATAATATTAATAATTTTCGTTAAAAAATTTCAGTTTTTGAAAATTAATTTTTCAATTATTTGCTCGATATTAATTCTTTCCATAATTCTATTGTTTTTTCTGCCTCTTCTTTATCCAAAATTTCTATTGCAAATCCTGCATGGACTATAACATAATCCCCCTCCTTTGCATCAACAAGGGAAATGTTTGCCTCCCTTGTTACACCCCCATAATCTATGAGTGCATGATCACCCTTAATTGATACCACTTTTCCAGGTATGCCTAGGCACATAATTGAAGAAATTAGTTAAAATATTTAAATATTGGGAACATAATCAGTAAATTTAAAATATTGATATTTTTTCTTTTTCCCATATGGAGATATTCAGGGATAGGGAGCTTGCTTCGAGAATAATTAAATACTTAAAAGAAAAATCCCTGAATATCAGAGTAATGCACGTTTGTGGCACACACCAGGATACCCTTGTGAGAAATGGTCTTGATGAAATATTTTTTAATATGGGTATAGATGTAAGGGAGGGACCTGGATGTCCAGTCTGTGTTACCACAACAAGGGAGATAGAATACGCAAAATATCTTGTGAGGAATGGTAAAACAGTTGCAGTTTTCGGTGATATGCTGAGGGCTCCAGGCCAGAAGGGATCTCTTGAAACAGAAAGGGGTAATGGAGGTAAGGTGATTGTAGTTTATAGCATCGAGGATGCTTTAAAATATGCCAAGGGACATTCAGATGAGGATGTTGTCTTTATTGGTGTGGGCTTTGAGACAACCATGCCATCGACAGCAGTAACATTATTAAATGGGCCTCCAGAGAATTTTTTTGTTCTCAGCACGCACAGGCTTACACCTCCTGCTGTAAGGGGGATTGCAGAGATGGGTAGGGTAATGCTTGATGGTATAATACTTCCCGGACACGTTTCAGCGATCATTGGATCTGAGCCTTGGGAGTTCATATCAAGGGATTATAAAATTCCACAAGTGATTGCGGGGTTTGAACCGCTTGATCTTATTATGGGTATTTTTATGCTTGTTAAACAGATTGAAAAAAAGGAAAGTAAAGTGGAGATAGAATATTCTAGGGTAGTTAAAAAAGAAGGAAATTTGAAGGCAAAAAAGATAATAGAAGATGTTTTTGAACCTGTCGATATTGAATGGAGGGGATTTCCAGTCCTTGAAAAGAGCGGTATGAAGATAAGAGAAAAATTTTCCTCACATGATGCAGAAAAATTTTTCCAGGATATATTATCTGATCTTGTCAATATAGAATTTAGGGATTCTCCAGGCTGCAGGTGCGGTGAACTAATCAGGGGAGAAATATATCCCTGGGATTGTCCTCTCTTTGGGAAAATTTGTAGACCTGAAAGTCCTGTGGGTCCTTGTATGGTATCAAGCGAAGGTGCATGTGCTATTGAATATAAATATGGAAAAATGAAGAGATTAAAGGGGGTAAATAAATATGCATGAGTGGAGCCTTGCAAATGGTATAGTGAGAACAGTCCTGCAAGAAAAGGAGAAGAATGGTGCATCTGCAATCAAGATTGTAGAGATTTCAGTGGGAGAGATATCCCAAATTGATATTGAAACACTTAGATATGCATTAGAAAATATCGCAAGGGGCACACCATTGGAAAATTCAGAAATAAGAATTGATATGGAAAGGACAGAGTTAAAATGCAGAACCTGCGGTCATATTTGGAACTTTGAAGAGAGTAAAAAATATCTTGAACCTGTGGGTGAAGAGGGAGACAATGCACTGCATTATCTTCCTGAGAGTGTATCAATTTTTGTTAAATGCCCTGTATGTCACGGACAGGATATTGAGATACTCGGAGGAAGTGGAGTAAGTGTAAAGAAGATTATAATGGAGGTAGAGGACTGATGGAGATACTTGAAACAGGAATAGATACAAGGGATTCTCTAATATCTGTTAGACTTGATTCAATAAAGAGAATAATTGTATTTGCAAGCGGTAAGGGAGGTGTTGGTAAGAGTACTCTTTCTGCACATACATCATATATCCTTTCTAAAAATTATACCACAGGAATACTTGATCTTGATTTACATGGACCTTCAATACCCCTTATACTTGGTCTCAATCAATATATGGTAAAGGAAAGCCAGGATGGAATCATACCTCCAGAAAAGAATGGATTGAAGATAATGTCCCTTGAAATTTTTATGAGGGGCAGGGGATCCCCCCTTAGGGGAAATAGTAAATATGATATAATAAAGGAGCTTTTTTCAATTACAAACTTTGGACAGCTTGACTATCTTGTTGTTGACATGCCGCCAGGTACGGGTGATGAATTCCTTGCTGCCTTAGAAATATTCGGCAATAAGGGGGAGATGATATTTATAACAGCCCCGAGTATTGTTAGCTGGCAAGTAACGAGGAGAGCAATAGAGATTGCAAGGGGTAAAATTAAGGAAAGTGGTGTAATAATTAACATGGGAAAATCAGAAACAATCCATGAGGAGTGTAAAAAACTTAGGATAAAATGCCTTGGGAACATAGATTATTATCCTTATGTTATCGATGGATCCATTGAAAATCTTGAAAAAACCGAATACCTTAAAAAATTAAATGATATTTTGATGAACTCTAGCATTATTCATTAACGAGTATTATTGGAACAGGTGAGAGTTCAATTACCTCCCTCTCAAGTTTTCCAAGGGCAAGCTCAGGTGAAAAATACCTGAATTTGTATGCGAATCCTGGCCTACCCCTTGATGCAATCATAATATCATGGGCCTTGGATTCCTCTATTATCCTGTGCACAAGGTTCTCGTCCCTTACCTCCTCTATTTCAAAGGGTACATTCATTTTTGTTGCATAATCCCTAAGGATGTTTATTGTCTTTTCATCCTTTATTTTACCAAGGTGTAATATTTTTACGCTACCTTCGAACTGCTTTGCAAAGTTTATTGAGAGCATACTTGCCCTGAATGAATACTTGCTTCCACTCGTAGGATTAAGAATCTTTTTTGTCCCAGTAAACTTTGAAAATGGTGTAATTAGCATTGTTGGAATCCTGCTCCTTTCAATAATTAATTTTGCAGTTGATCCAAGTTTTATTTGTTCAGTACCCAATTTGGAACTTGTTGTGAGAAGTATCATATTTATTTCATTTTTTGATGCATAGTTTAATATTGTTTTAGAAGGATAGCCTTTGAGAAGAACGGAATCCACCACCTTTGCATTCTTCTCCTTCAATATCTTTATCGATTCATCTATGGCCTCCTTTTCAAGGCTTTCTAGAACATCAAAGTATTCAGCAGAATAACTGGAATAAAGAAGTAATGACTCACCACTTATATCTACTACACCTATTAAATAGTATTCAGCATTTGGAAATATGGAAGTAACGAATTCAATTGCCTTACCCATCAGCGGATTTTTGTTTGTTGGTATTAAAATCCTCCTAATTTTGTTATATTCTAAAATTTCGCTCATCATTATTTATATTAATTTCTTGGATTTAATATTTTCTGAATTTTTTTACTCAAAAATTCAATTCATTAAATAAATTTGGAAACCTTGATAAACATTAATTGATGAAAAAATTATCATGGTAATTACAAATAATTTACCAGGTTATTATTAAAATATATACGATCCTTCCTTTGTTTATCTTATTTATCTTTATCTTGTAGTTTTTAAATTTAATCTTGTCCTTTATCTTCGATACATCCTCCTCAGAGATATTTCCATTGAAAAGAATGAGTGCATTATTATGGTCCTTGGAAATCCATGGGGAATCCATTGCATCATTGAGGCTTTCACCTAGAAGATCCATTCTTTCATTCAATCCAATGCCAAATCCAAGTTCACCTTTTTTTAAATAAGAAAGATCATCCAGTTGAAGGCCCTCAGAAAAATTTTCTACAAGGTTGTACAATAGTATCCCCTTCATTCTTGGTAGAGATTTCATTGGTATGTTTGGAAAAACCTTGAATAGGAAATCATTTCTAAGAATGAAATAGTGAGGAATATAAGAGCCAATTTGGGAGATAAAAGAATTAGCATTATTAATTCTGTTTCCACCTTCAAAGTTAAAAGGATAGATAAATACTCCTGTGCATTTATCACCGTAAAGCTTTCCTATTGATTTTGATGCAGAGGTACTGAATTCATCACCAATATCAGAAAGTATGAAATAATGATCATAGAACATAAAATTCTCCATTATGTCCCTGAATTTATCATCATATTCTGTGGTAATTTTTTCAGACTCTATTATATATATTAAATTTGTGGGAAGATTGAAAATGTTCTCTCCCCTTTTGTCGCTTAGAAATATTCTGGGCATTTTTATTTCATCGTTAAGGTCCCTTATCAACGTGATTGCAGGATCCCCTATTACAACAAGTAATGAATTTATCATGACTCCTCCTTCTCGCTGAAGAGCCTTTCATATAACTTTCTTAGATCCTCTACATCTATTATTTCCTTTGACTCGATTATATCCTTTATCCTCTCCTTCCTAAAGGTCCAGAGATGGATTCTCCACTGCCTCCCCTTGAGTAGATTTACCTCCATTGATTCAGTTTTTAATATGCCGCATTCCTCAAGATAATAAAATATATCCCTATCAATTGGTGTAAGAATGTTGTCAACAAGATAATCTTCAAATCCAAAGAAACCAAGGATATAATCTGTGATCTCATATATTTCAGATTCATTCATCCCTTTTTTCATCAATATTTTTGATAATGCGGCATAAAGAATGTCCCTCGTCACAATTTCAATATTAACTTCCACTTTTTGAAGATAATATATACAATATTAAAAATTTTTTCACAGAATTCATTTTTTTCAGAAAAAATATAAATATTCAATTTTACATTTAATTTTATGGATACTAAAAGGTGGGAATTTTATCTAGGTCTTGTGGCTCCAGTATTTTCACTGGTTTTCGTGTTTCTATCTACAGTAATTTCTTCAGGTTTTTCATGGACCAATAATTATTTGAGTGATATAGGTGGAGGAAAATTTGGACCGATTTCACAGGATTTATTTAATTATACATTGATCATAGGAGGCATCTTGTTAATACTATTCTCCATATTCCTTATAATAAATGTGAGGGGCAAGGGAGCACTTTTTGCATCTTCATTCATAATACTTATTGCATCAATTTCATTCACCTTGATAGGAATATTCACAGAGGGATCACCATTGCACTATTATGTTTCCATGGGCTTTTTCCTTCTTATGCCTGTTGGAATAATTGTTGCATCTTTGTATTATTACAAAAAGAACAATATATTTATGGCCTTTTCAATATTTCTGGCATTGATATCAATTCTTGTGATCCTAGAACTTCCACTTGGAATGGGAAAGGCAATCCCTGAATATGTTGAGGCAACCCTGTTGTCAATTTGGATAATATTATTCGTTTTGCTCAGGAAAATGAGACCTGAAATAAAATCAAAAAATTTGGAAGCGGCTTTGTAGAAATCCTATCTAAGGATCCTACTTACCATCATCTGCTTCCCATCTTTTGACTCGATCATTGCTTCATTTGATGGTCCTTTTAGCCCTTCATTGGGCTAATTGATGAATTTAAGTGCAAGCATTACAAAAATATTATTTAAAACATAAATATAAGGATTTCTATCAAAATTAAGGGATTATAGATGGAATTAATAGAAAAGGTACATTAATTAAAAAGAAATTTTGGTATTTGAATAGCTCGATTAATAGAATCAATTCCAGAAAGAATTTAATTATGAAATTTTTGTTATGCAACACTCACAAAATAAATAAAAAATAATTTAATAAATCATTCTTTTTAAAATGATTTCTACTAGGCTTTGGAAGCAAAAGTTTAAAATTAAATAAGTTGATAAAATATACATGGAAAGGTCTGGAATAGCTGATTTGCCCCTTCATTATGGAAAGGCACCTCCATGGCTATTTGAGAGAATGGTAAAATTATCTGGAGAAATTTCAGAATTAATAATAAATGAATTTGGAAAGCTTGAATTAATCAAAAGAATAAGCAATCCTTATTTTTTTCAGGCATTTTCAATGGTGATAGGGTTTGACTGGCATTCCTCTGGAACAACAACAGTTTTGATGGGTGCAATGAAGGAGGCACTGGACAAAAAAGATCTGGGTATATATATTGCAGGGGGTAAGGGCAAAAATGCTATTACAACCCCTAATGAAATAGCGGAAATTGCTGAGATAAAAGGAATAGAAGATAGTAAAACAAAAATTCTTCAATATTCATCAAGGATGTCCGCAAAGGTGGATAATACACTGGTCCAGGATGGTTTTTCAATATATTTTCATAGCATAATTTTCACAGAAAATGGTGAATGGGCTGTTATACAGCAAGGTATGAACGAGGAAAGAAGGTATGCAAGAAGGTATCACTGGTATGGAAAAAATGTATCATCATATGTTAATGAGCCACATTCTGGTATTTTTTCACAGGTGATACTGGAGAATGTTCTTAACCTCACATCAAGAAAAAGTGAAGAGACTAGAAAGTTTTCCCTTGATATTGTAAGGGAAGGGCCTGAAAAAATTAAAAATCTTGTGGTGGAAGGTAGTGGTTTCAAAAGACTTGAGGATTTTTCTGGAATACCTTATATAGAAATGCCCTGGAAAATAAATTGGAATGTACTTAGGGAAATATACGAATTTCAGCCGAAAAACTATGAAGAAATGGTGGCACTGAAGGGTGTTGGACCTGCAACTGTAAGGGCACTTGCATATATAGCAAACATTGTTTACGGTGCTGAGGCATCATGGGAGGATCCTGTAAAATATTCATTTGCCCTAGGTGGAAAGGACGGTGTTCCCAGGCCTGTTGATAGGAAATCATACGATGAATCAATAGAATTCTTAAAGGGTATGCTTGAGGGAATTGAGGCAAAGGAAAGAAGAGAGGCATTAAGGAGATTGAGATCCATTGTTCCCTAGTTCCCTGTTTTTTATTATTTCCTTAGCCTTCTTAATAGTTCCAGTTACCTTTAATGTAGGAACATTAAAATCGTTCAACAATGAAACAAACCTTTCCTTGTCCCAGTGCTTAACCCTAACAACAGCGTAATGTCCACTTTTAAATATAAATTGGAAATCTATTTTGAATTTTTTTGAAATTGATTTAAGAATTAATCCAAGATCTTTTACATTGTAAATTATTACGTACCTTTTTCTTCCTATTTTATCCTTTACTACCATAGATATGAAATGAAAAAATTATTTAATAAAGGTTCCCTTATACTAGAAAGGTGGTACGATGAACCTTTATGAGTTCCAGGGAAAGGAGCTGTTCAGAAAATTTGGAATTCCAGTACCTGAAGGTTATGTAATAAAGGCACCGGAGGAAATAAGGGATGACATTTTTCCTGCAGCACTTAAGGCGCAGGTACTTGTAGGTGGAAGAGGAAAGGCAGGAGGAATAAAGTTTGCAAACAATAAAGAAGAAGCAGTGAATTATGCAAGGGACCTATTATCACAGACAATCAAGGGATCAAAAGTAAAATATGTTCTTGTTGAAAGAAAAATAAACATAGAAAAAGAACTATACCTTTCAATCACCATAGACAGGGGCAAAAGGAGACCTCTGGTGATGGCAAGTACTGAGGGGGGTGTGGAAATAGAGAGCGTCGAAGAAAGTAAGATACATATGAAGTGGATAGATCCTGTTCATGGCTATTCGGCCTATATTGCAAAAATAATCTCAAAGAAGCTTAACCTATCAGGGGATCTTGGAAAGCAATTTTCTGATCTTCTTTCAAGGATGAGCAAACTCTTTGAAGAATACGATGCTGAACTTGTTGAAATAAATCCATTGGTAATAACAAAAGAAGGTAAGCTTGTTGCAGCAGACTCAAAGGTAATCGTAGATACAGATTCTCTATTCAGACACAAGGATGTACCTATAAACCTGGATGATTTGACAGAGCTTGAAAGGATTGCTAAGGAAAGCGATTATTCCTTTGTGGAGCTTGATGGTGATGTTGGTGTTATTGCAAACGGTGCAGGGCTCACAATGGCTACACTTGATTCACTCCTTCTCCACGGTTTAAGACCCAGGAATTTTCTTGATCTTGGTGGTACAGACAGTGTAGATATTGTAAAAAATGCATTCCCACTGATACTTAAGGCCAATCCAAAGATAATATTTGTTAACATATTTGGAGGTGTTACTAAGTGTGACACAGTTGCAAACGGTATCGTTATTGCAAAAAAGGAGTTTGGAATCGGGCAACCAATAGTCGTAAGGCTAAACGGTGTTCATGAAGAAGAGGGAAGGCAGATTTTAAAGGAAAATGGGATAGATGCATATTCCAATATGCCAGATGCTGTTAAAAAGGTGGCTGAGATATATGCAATGATTACTAAGGGGGTGAATTGAATGGTATACATTAATAAAAACACAAAAGTTATTGTTCAAGGTATTACTGGACATCAGGGTTCATTCCACAGTAATGAAATGATAAAGTTTGGAACAAAAGTAGTGGCAGGTGTAAGCCCTGGAAAGGCAGGGACGACTGTGAACGGTGTTCCAGTTTTTGATAGCGTAGAAGAAACACTTAATTTTGAACCAGAAGCAACCATGATCTCTGTTCCTGCCCCATATGTAAAGGATGCATTCTATGAAGCACTGGACCATGGTATAAAGGTGATTTATATTCTTACCGAACATGTTCCTGTACACGATTCAATGGCAATGGTAAATGAGGCAAGGCTAAAGAACGCTATTGTAATAGGACCTAATGGCCCTGGTATAACTGTTGTTCACGAAAAGACCAAGATAGGTATTATGCCCAACCATATTTTTAGAAAGGGTAATGTGGCAGTTATTTCAAGATCAGGAACTCTCACATATGAAATAGTAAAATCAATAACAGATTATGGTATGGGTGAAAGTACCGTAATAGGCCTAGGAGGAGATGCAATAGTAGGTCTTAGTTTCATTGATGTTCTTAAAGAGTTGAAGAAGGAAAGACAGACAAAGGCGGTAGTACTGATTGGTGAAATAGGTGGAACAGCAGAGGAAGACGCAGCTGAATATATAAGGACAGAGTTCAATAAGCCTGTGGTTGCATACATAGCAGGAAGAAGCGCTCCACCGGGCAAAAGAATGGGTCATGCAGGTGCTATAATAACCAGGGGCAAGGGAACTGCAGAAAGCAAAATAAAGGCACTTAATTCAGCCGGAGTCGATGTGGCCGATTATCCCCAGGATATACCTCTCCTGCTGGAGAAGAAGTTTAAGAAATAGTTAGCAGGGGTATCCGAGCCTGGTCAAAGGAGCGGGACTTAAGATCCCGTGTCGTAGGACTACGAGGGTTCAAATCCCTCCCCCTGCATCTCATCTTATTTTTTAACTATAATGCTCTGAGATCATCACGAACATCTTTAAAATGTAAGGATTAAAACTAATTTTTTTAAATTTACAATTCAATTAAATCTTTTCAAGAAGAGAATATTGGAAAAAGGCTTTAGGCCTTAGTTATGATCAATTGGTTAATGATCCTGTCCCTAAATATTTTTAGGAAGAAATTGCCCAGAAGAGTTATGCTTACCCTTTCAAAAATATTGTTTGTACCTGTTGCAAGAATGTTAACATTTCCCTGAATACTATCAAAAGCCTTCAATATTGATCTTTTAATAAATTCATGTTTTAAAGGATCCTCTAGAATTTCATCCAGGATAGTGAAGCCTCTATTTCTAAAAGTGGCCACCGGTATCAAAGGTAATGGGAATGTTAAAACATCATATTTCTTGAGCCTGTCCAATAGCTCTAAATTTGCAATTATGTCCTCCTCCTTTTCATCAGGGAAATTTAATATCATAGTTCCAACAACAACCCAGTTATTATCATTAAGTATACCTATCCCATTTTCTATAATATCCGGATATTCAATTGGTCTGTAGGGTAATACTTTACCTCTCATATATTTTTCAATTAACCTTGGTGATCCTGTTTCAATCCCCACCTCTATGAAAGTTTTTCTTCCACCTTCATTTATATATTCAGCCACCTGACTTATTAAATCAGGATACCTAACAGCAATAGCAGCAGTGGTAAAATCTATTGAAATTGTATGATCATCTCCATAACTTTTAACAAGGTTATAGGCCTTTTTTGTAAGCTCAATCACCTTATCAGGTCTTGGTTCAATGCCATTTGCAGAGTATCTAAAATATTCCTCGCTGTGGAGACCTATGTTCCTTATTCCCCCCTTTTCAATGTTTACCTTTATTTCCTTATCAATATGGCCATCAAATGGGAAGGACTTGATCATACCACTAAGATTCACGCTACAGAATGCACAACCTCTACCACAACCTCTCGTTACCTCCACCATTCCTCCATTACTCGGTGTAAAGATTACAGGAATATCATTCAAGTTAGCAGGCCTAGATATAAACCTTGGTGGTAATTCTATTCCTGAAAGTAAGTTTTTAAAGAATGCAGGGCCATCTGTTTCAAATTCTCCTTCAAACACATAATCTATGCCGAGCTCTTTTTGTGAATTTGTATCTGTGATCTGCCATGTTGCCGGACCTCCCACCACTATCTTGAAATTTTTTCTAAAGGTGGATCTATTGAGGAAATCAAGCACATTATGAAATGATCTAGCAATATAAGGTAATCCTTTGTAAGGAACACCTGCTAGTTTTAACATCCAATAAACAATGCCAGAGCCATAACTATATCCTAGGCCATCCATTGTATATATACCAACTACCCTAGTTCTTTCACCTATTACCTTGTAAAGTTCATAAGGGCTTGCTATAACAACATCCAAATTCATCTCCTTCAATTTTGCCTCTACCTTTGCTAATCCATAAGGCGCATGCTTAACAATACCATTTTCATCTGCCTTTACATTAAAAAATATCTTTGAAATCCTATCGTTCATTATATTTTCAGGTAATGCACTTATAAAACCTATCTGTGTGTTTCCGAAGGTATCACTTGCAATTGCTGCCTCACTGGTCAAAACAACCTCATGGCCTAGACCCTGAGGCATCATATTTGAATATTAAAAAAATAAATATTTAAAAATTATCCGAATAAAATATTAAAATTTTGTTATAATATTTTTTTGTTTATACAAAATTTGTATGTTAAGATAGAGAATATGAGACAAACCTAGTTATTTAGGCATTGCAGAAATCCCATTTAAGAATTCTACATAATATATTCGCTTCCCATCTTTTGACTGGATCATTGCTTCACTTGATGGTCCTTTTAGCCCTTCATTGGGCTGGGATCGTTTCAGTCATGTCCGACCCCTTTTTGATATATTTATTGATGCATTTATATCCCCTGTCTATTGTTAGACCACATTTATCACAGTGAAGGATCCTCCCTTGTTCTATTCGGGTCAGTGACATACATACCGAACATGTCTTGCTTGTATTCCTTTATAGTTTTATCACTAATACACCTTCCCGCACACCTTTATATTTGATCCGAAGTCTAAATTATTAGAGGAATTGATAGAAAAACTACATTAATTAAAATAAAGTTTGGTGATGTGATTAGATCGATGAATAAATCGATTCCAAAAATAAAGTAATATTGAAATTTTTGGTATATAATATTTGTAAAACAAATAAAAAATATCATTTTTTAAAAGGATTTTCACTAGGTTTAAGTAATAAAAAATTATTTAGATTTTTATGTCTGTAATTTCAATTATTAACAATTATTTAGAAGATATAATAAAAAAAATTAATAGAATTGAAGATCTACCAAGTAGTGAAGAATTAAAAAATAAAATTGATGAAATAGATAATAAAATTAAAAATATGATAAGCCAAAATAAAGAATTTAATGAAATAGGGAAATATTATAATGAATTAAGAAATATGGAAGAAAAATTATCTTTAAGAAAAAGAATTGATGCCGGTGTAACAACCTTTTTTTATTTTATCTATTCCATTACTGGATCTATCATAGGTTTAGGTTTTTCCATAGCAATATTTTTTACCACAAAAGGTTTTGTTGGACATATTTTAATTTTATTATCTATTGTTGGTTCAACTATTTCTCTTTTAATCGGATTTACCAGCTTGAAAAAAGAAAGGAACTTTACCAAGGAAATAGTTGACGATTTGAAAAAAAGGATTTTAGAAGAGAATAAAAATGAGGGCATTTAAATAAAGATTACAGATTTAAACAACAAATTTTAAGAAATAAAATACCTGAATTTTAGAAAAAATTTATTAAAATGAATTTAAGCGATTAATAAAATTTTTTTTATAATATCTATATGATACTGTGAAAAATTTTATGATATATGGTGCTTAAAGAAAATAAACAATAATTATTCAAAATAAAATTATTTAATTAAAAAATTTAATGGGTTCTGTTGTTTTCGTATCTATCTATAATTTTGAAATTTTTCTATTATAAATTTCATTTTTCAAAGCATATTCTTTCAAAAATTCTTTGAATCATTTTTATTTTTGTGTTTCAAATAACATCATTTCTAACTATCAATGTTAATCATGAAATTATTTAAATGATCTCAAAAAATGTTTACCTTCTAATGTGAATAAATTTCCATCATAATCAATCTTTAGCTTCTTTAATTCCATATAAATCCTATTTTTAAAATTTGTAGATACCCTTTTTAAATTAATTCTAGTTCTTACAATCCTTCTTATTTCCATGATCTTTTTATTAGGTACATAAGATTCTGGTACCCAGTTATTCTTTAATAGCCTGGCAAGGATCTCAGAATCAATCTTATCATTTTTAATTCTTGATTCTGCAATTAATTTAACCTTTAATGGATTAGCTAGCTTTACTTTAAATCCCTTAGATTCTATTGTATCATATATTGGTTCGTAAAATCCAGTTGATTTTATTACAAATAAATCTTCATTTTCAAAGTTTCTAAGAAATTTTATGATATATTCTATATCATTTACTATTTTTCCTCTCATTTTCTCATTTCCATCATCAGACAAAACAGTATATACAATATTCTCTGTATGTATATCTAAACCCACATAATTCATTCTCTCAACTAAATATAATATCAAAACATAAATGAAGGAAATGTTTTAAGGATTTTATTCTCCTAACATTTCATCAATCTTCAAAGACGCAAAACATGGGAAAGCTTAGATACAAAACTTTACTTGCAAACGCCAGAAGAGGCATTCTGGAGAAGATTACCTAAAGAAAGTATTCTAGGAAATTTTTATAGAAATTTGAAAGATGAAATAAATATGGAAAGATAAAAATAATAGTAAGCTTTATATGGTTAAAGAAAACGGGACTAAACATAAAAAATTCTGTACCAAAAATTCTAAATATTACATAAATAATAAAAATGTTTTGAAGGTTAGTTTATGGAGAAAAAGAGAATATATGCAATTATTGCAATAATTGTGGCCATTGTAGTAATCATATCGGCAATAAGCGTAATATTCATTTTACCTACCAAAACAACCAAAGCACCAACTCTTAATATTACCGTTGCTCCTAGTACAACATTTACATCAGTTGGAAATCAAATTTCAATTACAGCTTTTGTTACAGGAGGTACACCATCCTATATTTTATTCAACTTTGGTGACGGTACATTTGGCAATGCAAGTTATTCTCCATCCATAGGAGGATATTCAATTTTTCATACATACAATTCTCCAGGGAAATATCTCATAACTGCAACAACAAATTATGATGGGTATACGTTTAATAACTATGGAAACATTCCATTAGTTACGATTACACCTTCTACAATCTCCTCTTCATTGGCATCAGAGATAACAATACCTACATTGATAATAAATAATCAAATCTCCTATGTTAATAAAACCATAAATCTTGTAGGATCATACTTGCAGCCACCTACAGCATCAAACTGGACCATTGGATATTATATATGGAACTTTGGAGATGGTTTTAAAACTGTTGACCCAGCCATATTTAACATTTCTTCAGGAATTTTTTTGAAAGATAATATTACACATTCTTATAGTATGCCAGGAATTTATTCTATAACCCTCAGTATTATAACATTTAATTCTAGCAAATATACTGCCTTAACATATAATGGAAACAAGAATCTTACATACTATCCTCTTAGTGATTTTAGTTCTATCATAGCATCAGGCCAATACGAAAATACAACATTTGTGAATACAATCTTAATATTGTCATCTGGTGCATATGCAAACATTTTAAAGACTTCAATACCAGTCTCAAATCCAGGTTTGATTACAGTGGCTGAATATGTACCTGGAGGTCCCTATTCATTTGATCCTGACATAGATTATGAAATGGTAGGTTTTGAAGTTATAGCAAATGTTTATGAAACATTGGTTGCCTATAATGGATCAAGTGTCACATCATTTGTCCCAATAATTGCCAAGTATGTTCCAACTATGGCTAATGGAGGAATCTCTTCAAATGGTTTAAATTATACATTTTATATAAGGTCCGGACTTAAATTTGCAAACGGTGATCCTCTTACAGTATGGGATGTTTATACATCCTACGTGAGGGCTTTGTTATTCATGCTTGGATCACCCGGAACGCCTGGCTGGATTCTTGCTCAGGATCTATTGCCTGGGGGTGGCTGGGCTCCGGGAGCAGTATCATACCAAAATATTACTAAAGCTATTTCATACAATAATACCACTTCATCAATAACATTCCATTTATTAAAGCCAGATCCTGCATTTCTTGATTATATTGCAGATGCACTTTTCCCAACAATTGATTATAATTGGCTTGTTGCACACGGTGCAGGAATAACTTTCACTCCACAGGGATTCAATGAATATATGAATTTCAGTAATGAGGCAAATTACAATAACTATGTTAGGTGGCATACCATGGGTTCTGGACCATATATGATATCTAATTTTATTATGGGCCAGAGTGTTACCCTAGTACCAAACCCTTATTTCACACCCATTCCTGGAGTTCCTGGTTATGACCATAAGGCTAACAATACCATATACATTGAGTGGATAAAGGATCCTTCTACAGAATATTTGATTCTTGAAAGTGGTGGTGCTGATATATATAGTACACCAGGTCTTTCGGGCCTTCCAGCTAACTGGTATCCAGAAGAGGCAAAACTTGCTTCCCAGGGGAAGTTATCAATTTATGAATTTCCATCAATGACAACTCTAGGGTTTTCATTTAATTATAACATTAATACGACAATGATGAAGGGATTTGGAGCACAATACCATATACCAGCAACATATTTCCAAAATTTAGATGTGAGAAGGGCATTTGCTTATGCATTTAATTACACAGATTATATAAATCAAATTGGTGGAAATTCTGTATATGGTGCGAACTTTTCATTCCATATCACGGGTTGGATACCTTATGGTATGCCAGGGTATCTGTCGCCTCAGCAATTAAAACAGGCTGGCATTGATGTCCCCTACTACAATTTAACACTAGCAAAACAATACTTGCTTGAATCAGGTATGTACAATGTATCAATAAATATTCCTGTATTTGTTTATGCTGGTGATACAGTTGACTATGTTGCTGCATCTATGTGGGCAGAGGCAATGAACAAAATAGATCCAAACATACAGATGTCACCACTTTATGTAACATTTTCTCAATGGATAGGATACCAAGTTCCCAATGCGAATCCAATGCCCATATATGTCACTACATGGATACCGGATTATCCTTATCCTTCTGATATAGTAGGCGCCTTTTATGCAGAGGGTGGTACTTATCCACTGGGTGCACAATTAAACGCACAGACATTCAATATTACTAATACAAGTGAAGCTGCTGCTATCTCATTAATGAACAAATATATACAAATAGGAGAAGAGCAAGTTAATGAAACATCGTCACTTCACTACTATGATCTTGCAGAAGAAATTGCTGTTAACTATACATTTTACGTTTATGGAAGGCAATTGAATTGGTTCTGGTTCTATTCCCCTTATTTACAGGGTGTTCAATTTGAGGAGAATCCAGTGATTGGAGGCGGTGGTGCAACACTCTTCTTTTATTTATCCAAATAATTTTTTATTTTTTTTTATAGGGGATCTCATTTTTCATAATAATGTATGACCTATGTCATATATTTATTAAATAAAATCTAATTTGGAATATGGATGCAAAACAAATCTCATTGACAATAGAATATATAGATAATAATGTCTAGAACCATGGAAAGACTGGCCAACCCAGCATACCACACTTTCATTTTTGTTCACAGTCTAAGATTCTGTATGTTCTGTCAAAGATTTATTTTCTTTTGCCTCCGGCCTCAAGAGCAGTTCATATATGAAGAATACCGCGGTAACTCCTGCAAATATCCACAGTGTTTTTGTGAATCCAATGTACTTTACGGATGCCATGTATCCAACCAGAGGCATCAAAACAGACATTATCATCATGGATGAACTGAAGAATGAAGTCGAAGTCCCTATTTCCTCAGGCTTGAACGTTGTATTTGCTATCTGTAGCCCGAGAGTCCATGCAATTCCGTCAGGTATTGCAG
>Ga0080006_1142773_pt1 | contig 58290 bp, 45 predicted proteins | sample RS3BMetagenome_FD_69209 | JGI IMG/M metagenome (GOLD analysis project Ga0080006, IMG submission 69209) | Ferric oxide microbial mat and aquatic microbial communities from Rainbow Spring, Yellowstone National Park, USA - RS3B (SPADES... ...
CGGCTGCCGCGCCCGGCGGTCTGGTGGCGGGCCTGCACGGCGAGCCCGGCCGGCTCGCCGGCCTCGGCCGCCGCGATGCAGGCATCGTTGGTCGAGCCGAGCACGTCGTGACGGATCAGCCGCCAGCCCCTCTCGTCGGAAGACCAGGGTAGCCCAGCGGCTGGACCGCCGCCGGCCTCGCGTTGAGTACCCGGCCCGGTCGGGAGAAAGTGATCGGCGGGCGGCGCGGCCGGGCCTGCGACCATCAGCTAGGGCGGCCTGTCACCTGAGCAGCACCGCGGCGGCGGCCTGCGCGGCGGTCGCCACCGGTCCGAGCACCAGGACGAACAGGGCGGTGATCAGCCCGCTCGCGACCCCGACGAGGGACACGGGGGCGCCGCGCGGATCCAGCGCCCCGGCCGAGGCGTCGACATACATGACCCGTACGATGCGGAAGTAGTACACCACGCCGATCACGCTCGAGACGATGCCGACCGCGACCAGCACCGGCATGCCGGCGCGCACCGCGGCGCTGAACACCAGCAGCTTGCCGAAGAACCCCGAGAGCGGCGGCACGCCGATCATGCTGAACATGAACAGCGCCATCAGCCCGGCGAGCAGCGGGTCGCTGCGGCTCAGGCCGGCAAGGTCGCCGAGGCTTTCCACCGCGCGGCCACGCCTGCGCATGGCGGCGATGCAGGCGAAGCTGCCGGCGTTCATGAAGATGTAGGTGGCGAGATAGACCAGCGTGCCGCGCAGCCCGTCGGCACCACCCGCCGCCAGCCCCATCAGCGCGTAGCCCATGTGGCTGATCGACGAATAGGCCATCAGCCGCTTGATGCTGGTCTGCTGCAGGGCGGCCAGCGAGCCGACCAGCATGGAGGCCATGGAGATCAGCTCGACCAGAAGCTGCCATTGCGGGGCAAGGGCGCCGAACGGCACGGCCATGACGCGCAGCAGCAGGGCGAAGGCCGCGACCTTCGGCGCACCGGCCATGAAGGCGGTCACCGGAACGGGGGCCCCCTGGTAGACGTCCGGCGTCCACATGTGGAACGGCGCGGCCGAGATCTTGAAGGCCAGACCGACCAGGATGAAGACGATGCCGATCACCAGGCCCGGCGGCGCGGCGGTGGAGGCGGCGAGCGCCGTGCGCAGCCCGTCATAGTCCATCGTGCCGGCGAAGCCGTAGGTGAGCGAGATGCCGTAGAGCAGCAGGCCGGAGGCGAGCGAGCCGAGGACGAAATATTTCAGCCCCGATTCGGCCGAGGCGGTCTTGTCGCGGTTGAAGGCGCACAGGATGTAGACGGCGAGCGATTGCAGCTCGAGGCCGACATAGAGCGTCATCAGGTTGCCGCTCGAGGCCATCAGCATCGTGCCGACGGTGGAGAACAGCATCAGCACCGGGAACTCGAAGCGCCAGATCCCTTCCTGGCGGTTGTAGTCGAGCGACAACAACAGGGCGAGGACCGCGCCGGCCAGGCTGAGCAGCTTGATGAAGCTCGCAAACGAGTCTGCCTTGAAGACGTCGTTGTAGCCGCTGCCCGCGGGCCCCACCGCCGCCAGGATGGCGGCCAGCACCATCGACAGCAGGGTCAGCACGCTGCAGGCGGCGGCCGGATTGCCGCGGCGGTACATTACGCCGAACGACAGGATCGCCAGCCCGCACAGGGTGAGGACGATCTCCGGGATCGCCAGTGTCCAGTTCACAACGTCTCTCCGTTCACCGGAACACCAGGAAGGTCGAGATCAGCACGACGACGCCGATCAGCATGGTGAAGGCGTAGACCGCGATCGATCCGGTCTGCGCGCGGACCAGCTGCACCGCGCCGCCACTCGCCACGCGCGCCATCGCATCCGGCACGCCCTCGATCAGGGTCGCGTCGTCGGCCAGGCCCAGCCAGGTGGCCAGGCGCCGGTAGGGGCGGACGAAGAGATGGTCGTAGAGCTCGTCGAAATACCATTTGTTGAGCAGGAACAGATAGAGCCCGCGCATGGAGACGGCGAGCCGGGCCGGAACCTGCGGCCGCAGCGCGTAGGCATAGGCGGCAACCGCGACGCCAAGCACCGCCAGCACGGTCGGGACCAGGCTGATAGCGAGCGGGATCTGCTCGACGGCGGCGAGCACGCCGTTGTTGGGCCCGGTGAAGATCGCACCGTTCCAGAACTCGGACTGGTGGGCACCCACGAACCAGGGTGCGAGCAGCCAGCCGCCGAACGTCGCACCCAGCGCCAGCACCACCAGCGGGGCGAGCATGACCAGCGGGCTTTCATGGGCGTGCGCATGCAGGTCCGCATCGCGCGGCCTGCCGTGGAAGACGAGGAACAGCATCCGCCAGCTGTAGAGCGCGGTGAGGAAGGCGGTCACCGAGCCGAGCACCCAGCCATAGAAGCCGGCACCGCTGTGCGAGGCATAGGCCGCCTCCAGGATCGCATCCTTCGACCACCAGCCGGCGAACGGCGGGATGGCGGCCAGTGCCAGCGCACCGATCCACATCAGCACGCAGGTCGCCGGCAGTTTCCGCGCCAGGCCGCCCATGCGCATCATGTCCTGCTCGCCATGCAGGCCATGGATCACGCAGCCGGCCGACAGGAACAGCAGCGCCTTGAAGAAGGCGTGCGTGGTAAGGTGGAACATGCCGGCCTGGTAGACCCCCACCCCGCAGGCGAGGAACATGTAGCCGAGCTGCGAGCAGGTCGAATAGGCGATGGTGCGCTTGATGTCGGGCTGCACCAGCCCGATCGTGGCGGCGAAGAAGCAGGTGCTGGCGCCGATCACGGCGACGATGTCCTTGGTCACCGGCGCGAACTCGATGAGCGGCGACATGCGGGCCATGAGGAACACGCCGGCGGTGACCATGGTGGCGGCATGGATCAGCGCCGAGACGGGCGTCGGGCCCTCCATCGCGTCCGGCAGCCAGGTATGGAGGAAGAGCTGTGCGGACTTGCCCGAGGCGCCGATGAACAGCAGCACGCCGATCACCTCGTAGGCCGGCAGGTCGGCGCCGAACAGGTGGTAGACCGCGCCCTCGTGCGCCGGGACAAGGGCGAAGATGTTGTCGTAGGCGACGGTGCCGAACTGCAGGAAGGTGAGTGCGATGCCCACCATGAAGAACAGGTCGGCCACCCGGTTGACGACGAACGCCTTGTTGGCCGCCGCCTGGGCACTCGGACGGTCGTACCAGTAGCCGATCAGCAGGTAGCTCACCAGGCCGACACCTTCCCAGCCGAAGAACAGCTGCACGAGGTTGTCCGACGAGACGAGCATCAGCATCGCGAAGCTGAACAGCGACAGGTAGGAGAAGAAGCGGTAGCTCGGCCGTTCGTCGCCGTGCATGTAGCCGACGCTGTAGATGTGGATCAGGGTGGCCACACAGGTGACCATGGTCACCATCTCGGCCGAAAGCGCATCGAGGCGCAGCATCCACGGCGCGCGGAAGCCGCCGGCCTGCACCCACTGGGAGAGCGGCACCGCGACGGTCGGCGAACCAGCAGCGAGCTCGGCGGTGAGGGCCGCGACCGCGCAGGCGGAGGCGAGCAGCATGAGGCCGATGGTCACCAGCTGCGCCGGACGATCGCCGATCAGGCGGCCGAACAGGCCCGAGATCGCCGAGCCGAACAGGGGTGCGAACACCGCGATCGCAAACAAAGGGGAAGCCTGGCTCATCTCAGCCCCTCATCGAGGTCGCGTCCTCGACCTCGATCGACCCGCGATTGCGGAAATACACCGTCACGATCGCCAGCCCGATCGCCGCCTCGGCGGCGGCGATGGTCAGCACGAACAGGGTGAAGACCTGGCCCGACAGGTCACCGAGGGCTGCGGAAAAGGCCACGAGGTTGATGTTGGCCGCCAGCAGGATGAGCTCGATCGACATCATGATGGTGATGATGTTCTTGCGGTTCAGGAAGATCCCGAACACGCCGAGCACCAGCAGGATGGCGCTGACCGTCAGGTACGGGGTGAGGCCCACGGCGGCGAGGCCGGTACTGCCGGAATATGTCGCCTGCATCGGACTCAGCTCCCCTCGCCCCGGGCCGGACGCGGCGCGTCGACCGGCCGGCCGCTCTCATAGGCCACCGGCACGCGATCCTTCGAGCGCAGGAAGCCACCGTTGCCGTCGGTCCCCTGCCCCAACCCGAGACTCATCATCTCCAGCGTGTCGGCCGGCACCCGCAGATGCTGTGCCGCCACCGACTGCCGGCGCCCCACCGGCCGGTCACGCAGGGTGAGCACGATCGCGCCGATCATCGCCACCAGCAGCACGATGCCGCAGGCCTGGAACAGCAGCACGTAGTCGGTATAGATCAGCCGGCCGAGCGCCTGGGTGTTGCTCGGCGCGCCAGGGGCCGAGGCGTGGTGCAGGGCGCCGACATTCGGTGCGATCTGCCACCGCCCCGCCGCCACCACCAGTTCGACCAGCAACACCACGCCGACCGCCGCCCCGATCGGGGCGTAGCGCTGGAGCCCCTCGCGCAGCGGTGCCGCGTCGATGTCGAGCATCATCACCACGAACAGGAAGAGCACCGCGACGGCGCCGACATAGGTGATGACCAGGATCATCGCCAGGAACTCGGCGCCGGCGATCAGGAACAGCCCGGCCGCGTTGAAGAAGCCCAGGATTAGGAACAGCACCGCGTGCACCGGATTGCGCGCGGCGACCACCATGGCAGCGGACAGCACCAGGATCGTGGCGAAGATGTAGAAGGTGATCTGGGTAAGGATCATCGGTAGGGCGCGTCCTGCTCGAGCCGGCGGGCCAGCACGGACTCCCAGCGGTCGCCGTTGGCCAGCAGCTTGGCCTTGTCGTACATCAGCTCCTCGCGCGTCTCGGTGGCGAACTCGTAGTTCGGACCGAGCACGATCGCGTCGACCGGGCAGGCCTCCTCGCACAGGCCGCAATAGATGCACTTTGTCATGTCGATGTCGTAGCGCGTCGTGCGCCGGCTGCCGTCCTCACGCGGTTCGGCCTCGATGGTGATGCACACCGCCGGGCAGACCGCCTCGCACAGCTTGCAGGCGATGCAGCGTTCCTCGCCGTTGGGATAGCGGCGCAATGCGTGCTCGCCACGGTAGCGCGGCGAGACGGGGCCTTTCTCGTTGGGATAGTTGATCGTCGCCTTCGGCTTGAACATGTAGCGCAAGGTGACACCCATGCCCTTGACCAGCTCGACGAGCAGGAAGGTGCGGGCGGCGCGGTCGGTCATCGACATGAAACGTGGACCCTCACGAGGTCGGCCCGGGCAGCAGCCCGGTCGCGAGCAGGAAGCCGGCGGTCAGCACCATCCAGACCAGCGAGAATGGCAGGAACACCTTCCAGCCGAGCCGCATGAGCTGGTCGTAGCGGTAGCGCGGGAAGGTGCCGCGCACCCAGATGAACACGAACAGGATGAAGACGACCTTGAGGATGAACCAGATCGGGCCCGGCACCCAGGTGAAGGGCACGATGCCGACCGGCGGCAGCCAGCCGCCGAGGAACAGGATCGTCGTCATCCCGCTCATCAGGAACATGTTGGCGTATTCGCCGAGGAAGAACAGGCCGAAGGCGAGCGAGCTGTATTCGACGAAGAAGCCGGCCACCAGCTCGCTCTCGCCTTCCGGCAGGTCGAACGGCGCGCGATTGGTCTCGGCCAGCCCGGAAATGAAGAAGATGATGAACATCGGGAACATCGGCACGCAGAACCAGACGTGTCGCTGGGCCAGCACGATGTCATTGAGGTTCAGCGAGCCCACGCACAGCAGAACCGAGACGATGACCAGCCCGATCGAGACCTCGTAGCTGACCATCTGCGCGGCCGAGCGCATGCCGCCCATGAACGAGTAGCGCGAGTTGCTCGCCCAGCCGGCGATCAGGATGCCGTAGACACCGAGCGATGAGATCGCGAACAGGTAGAGCACGCCGACATTGATGTTGGCCACCGCCCAGCCGTTGTTGGTGGGAATCACCGCCCAGGCCATCAGGGCGAGGCCGAAGGTGAGCACCGGCGCGAGCATGAACAGCACCCGGTTGGCGCCTGAGGGGATCACCGTCTCCTTGGTGATCATCTTGATCGCGTCGGCGAAGCTCTGCAGCAGTCCGAACGGGCCGGTCGTGTTCGGCCCCTTGCGCAGCTGGATGGCGGCCAGCACCTTGCGCTCGGCATAGACCATGTAGGCGACACCGATCAGCAGCGGCACCAGGACGGCGAGCGCTTCCAGAACGGTGAGGATCACCAGGCCCAGGTTGGTGTGCAGGAAGAAGTGCGACACTGCCCCTACTCCGCTGCCTGGGCCAGCGGCCGCGAGAAGGTCCGCGAGCACTCCGCCATCGTCGGGCTCGCCCGGCAGATCGGGTTGGACAGGTAGTAGTCGCCGGTGGCCGCGGCGAAGGGGGCGGTGCCGAGGGCGGCCGGATCGCCCGGCGGCCCCTCGAGCTCGCTCGCCCCGAAGCGCGGCAGACCCTGGCGGGCGAACACCGGATTGACCTCGTTCATCCGCTCGCGCAGCGCCTCGGTCGTGTCATACGGCAGGCGGTGGCCGATCACGTCGGAGAACGCGCGCAGGATGCGCCAGTCCTCCTTGGCCTCGCCCGGCGGCTGCACGGCGGCCAGGGCCCGCTGCACGCGGCCCTCGGTGTTGACGTAGGTGCCGGGCTTCTCGACGAAGGTCGCACCAGGCAGGATCACGTCGGCGCGCGACGCCGCCGCATCGCCATGGTGGCCCTGGTAGATGACGAAGGTCTGCGGCCCGATCCGTGCGGGATGGAACTCGTCGGCGGCGAGCAGCCACAGCACGTCCACGCCGCCGCTCATCATCCCGGCCGCCGAGCGCCCGCCCGGCCCCGGCGTGAAGCCGAGATCGAGACCACCGACCCGGGACGCCGCGGCCTGCAGCACGTTGTAGCCGTTCCAGTCCGGCGCGAGCCCGCCCACCTCGTGCGCCAGCGCCCAGCACGCGGCCTGGATCGCGGCGGCATCGTCGCGCACCAGCGCCTGCTGGCCGAGCACGATCATCGGCCGCGTCGCGGCGCGCAGCCGCTCGACAAAGCCCGCCGAGCCGGAACGCAGGCCCGCCAGTGCCGACGGCCGGTCGCCGAGCACATCGACCGCATAGGTCAGGTCGCGCACCGGGGTGCCGATGAAGCCCACCGGGAAGTCGCCGGCCAGGTAGCGCTTGCGGATCCGGGCGTTGAGCACCGGCGCGTCGTGGCGCGGGTCGCAGCCAACCAGCAGCAGCGCATCGGCCTCCTCGATGCCGAGGATCGAGCTGTTGAAGCAGTAGAACTCGCGCCGGCCGGTCTCGACCCGGCTGCCGTCCTGGCGGCAGTCGAGATTGGGCGAGCCCAGCGCCACCATGAGATCCTTGAGGGCCAGCATGCTTTCCGCGTCGCACAGGTCGCCCGCAATCGCGCCGATCCGCTCGCCGGCGACGCCCTTCAGCCGGCGCGCGATGGCGACGAACGCATCCTGCCAGCTCGCCCGCTGAAGCTTGCCACCGACCCGGATCCAGGGATGGTCGAGACGCCGGCGCTTCAGCCCGTCGTACGAGAAGCGGCCCTTGTCGGCCATCCACTCCTCGTTCACCGCGTCGTTGACCCGCGGCAGGATGCGCAGCACCTCGGCCTGGCGTGTCTGCACGATGATGTTGGTGCCGACCGCGTCGGTGACGTCGATGCTGTCGGTGCTTTTCAGCTCCCAGGGCCGTGCGCTGAACGCTGCCGGCTTGGCGGTGAGCGCGCCCACCGGACAGATGTCGATCAGGTTGCCCGACAGCTCCGAGCTCAGCGCGCGCTCGACATAGGTGGTGATCTCCATGTTCTCGCCGCGCGAGGTGGCACCCAGCTCCGGCACGCCGGCGACCTCGGCGGCGAAGCGCACGCAGCGCGTGCACTGGATGCAGCGGGTCATCACCGTCTTGACCAGGGGGCCGAAATTCTTGTCCTTCACCGCCCGCTTGTTCTCGGCGTAGCGCGAGGTGTCTGAGCCGTAGGCGTAGGCCTGGTCCTGCAGGTCGCACTGGCCGCCCTGGTCGCAGATCGGGCAGTCGAGCGGATGGTTGATGAGCAGGAACTCCATCACCGCCCGGCGGGCGCGCCGCACCACCTCCGTGTCGGTCTTGACCACCATGCCGTCCATCACCGGGTAGCCGCAGGAGGCGACGGGCTTCGGTGCGCGTTCCACCTCGACCAGGCACATGCGGCAGTTGCCGGCGATCGACAGCCGCTCGTGGTAGCAGAAGCGCGGGATCTCGCGCCCGGCCGCTTCGCAGGCCTGCAGCACGGAGGAGCCGTTCGGCACCTCGAGGGTGATGCCGTCGATCGTGACCCTGGCCATTGCCGCTACTCCGCCGCCGCCGGCAGCCGGCCGGGCAGGTTGTCCGGCGTCGGTGCCAGGCCACTGCGCGGATGGGCTGCGCGATAGGCCGTGATCCGATCCTCCATCACCGGCCGGAAATGGCGGATCAGCCCCTGGATCGGCCAGGCCGCCGCGTCGCCCAGCGCGCAGATCGTGTGGCCCTCGACCTGCCGCGTCACCTGCTCGAGCATGTCGATCTCCTCGATCTCGGCCCGCCCGGCCACCATGCGCTCCATCACCCGCATCATCCAGCCCGTCCCCTCGCGGCACGGCGTGCACTGGCCGCAGCTTTCATGCTTGAAGAAGCGCGAGAACCGGGCGATGGCGCGGATCACGTCGGTGGATCTATCCATCACGATCATCGCCCCCGTGCCGAGGCCGGAACGTTCGGCGCGGAGCGCGTCGAAATCCATCAGCACCGTGTCGCAGACCGATTTGGGCAGGATCGGCACCGAGCAGCCGCCGGGAATCACGGCGAGCAGGTTGTCCCAGCCGCCGCGCACCCCGCCCGCATGCTTGTCGATGAGCTCGCGCATCGGCACGCCCAGCGCGTCCTCGACCACGCACGGCCGGTTCACATGGCCGGTGAAGCTGTAGAGCTTGGTGCCGACATTGTTCGGGCGACCGATGGAGGAGAACCACGCCGCACCGCGCCGCAGGATGGTCGACGAGACCGCGATGCTCTCGACGTTGTTCACCGTCGTCGGGCAGCCATAAAGCCCCATCGCCGCCGGGAACGGCGGCTTCATGCGCGGCATGCCCTTCTTGCCTTCGAGGCTTTCGAGCAGTGCCGTCTCCTCGCCGCAGATATAGGCGCCGGCGCCGAGATGGATGCGGAAGTCGAAATCCCAGCCCGAGCCGCAGGCATTGCGCCCGATCAGGCCCGCCTCGTAGGCCTCGTCGATGGCGCGTTGCAGGTTGGCGGCGAACGGGCGGTACTCGCCGCGGATATAGATGTACGAGGTGTGCGCACCCATCGCGAACGAGGCGATCAGCGCGCTCTCGATCAGCTTGTGCGGCTCGTGGCGGATGATCTCGCGATCCTTGCAGGTGCCCGGCTCGCTTTCGTCGCCGTTGATCACCAGGTAGTGCGGCCGCCCGTCGGACACCTTGGGCATGAACGACCATTTGAGGCCGGTGGGGAACCCCGCCCCGCCGCGGCCGCGCAGGTTGGAGGCCTTCATCTCGGCCACGATCGCGTCTCGCCCGCGGGCGAGGATCGCGGCCGTGTTGTCCCAGTCGCCGCGCCGGCGCGCGCCGGCGAGGAACGGATCCTGATGGCCGTAGATGTTGGTGAAGATGCGGTCCTTGTCGCTCAACATTGCCGCACAACCCTGATGATGTGGTGGGGCCTCATGATTCCTCGGGCGTCTCGAGCAGCGTGGTGCGTCCGCCGGCCGGAGCGGACGCCATCCGCTCGACCTGCGGCCCCGGTGCGGGCACCTCGCCGCGACGCAGTGCGGCGATCAGCGCCTCGGTGCGCGGCCCGTCGAGATCCTCGTAGTAGTCGTCGTTGATCTGCATCATCGGCGCGTTGGCGCAGGCGCCGAGACATTCGACCTCGGTCATGGTGAACAGACCATCGGCCGAGGTTTCTTCCCAGTTGCGCACCCCGGCCGCCTTCCTGCAGGCCGCCGTCACCTCGTCCGAGCCACGCAGCCAGCACGGGGTCGTGGTGCAGACCTGCAGATGGTAGCGCCCGACCGGCTTGGTGTTGAACATCAGGTAGAAGGTCGCGACCTCATACACCCGGATCGGCGGCATCGCGAGCCTGGCCGCCACCACGTCCATCGCCGCCCGCGGCAGCCAGGCGCTGCCGGTCTGCCGGCCCATCTGGCGCTGGGCGACGTAGAGCAGCGGAATGACCGCGCTCGCCTGCTTGCCGGCCGGATAGCGGGTCAGAACGACGGCGATCTCGGCTTCCGAGTCGGTGTCGAAGACGAAGCTCTCGGGCTGCCGTACAGCGGCGTCCCGTGGCACATGACCCGGCGTGCCATGGCCGATATTTTCCGCGGAGAACTGACCCGACATGCCTACCTGTCCACCTCTCCGAAGACGAGATCGATCGAGCCGATGATCGCCACCGCGTCGGCCAGCATGTGCCGGCGCGCCATCTCGTCCATCGCCTGCAGATGCGCGAAACCGGTCGGCCGGATCTTGCACCGGTACGGCCGGTTGGAGCCGTCCGCCACCAGATAGACGGCGAACTCGCCCTTGGGACTCTCCACCGCCGTGTAGGTGGCCCCGGCGGGCACATGATAGCCCTCGGTGAACAGCTTGAAATGATGGATCAGCGCTTCCATCGAGCGCTTCATCTCGCGCCGCCGCGGCGGGGTGATCTTGTGGTCCTGGAGCGTGACGGGCCCGTCGGGCATCCTGGCCAGCGCCTGCTTGATGATCGAGACGCTCTCACGCATCTCCGCCACCCGCACCAGGTAGCGATCGTAGCAATCGCCGTTGCGCGCCACGGGAACGTTGAAGCTTACCTGGTCGTAGCGGTCATAGGGCTGCGCACGCCGCAGGTCCCACGGCACGCCGGAGGCCCGCAGGTTCGGCCCCGAGAAGCCCCAGGCCAGCGCCTGCTCGGCGCTGAACACGCCGATGCCGACCGTGCGCTGCTTCCAGATCCGGTTGCCGGTCAGCAGCGACTCGAGGTCATCGATGAAGCCGGGGAACGTCTCGGCCCAGGCCGCGATCCGGTCCGTGAGCCCCGCCGGCAGGTCACGCGCGACACCGCCCGGGCGGAAATAATTGGCATGCAGCCGCGCGCCTGACGCCGCCTCGTAGAACTCCATCAGCTTCTCGCGCTCCTCGTAGCCCCAGAGGGCTGGCGTGAGCGCGCCGACATCGAGGCCGAAGGAGGTCACGTTGAGCAGGTGGTTGAGCACCCGGGTGATCTCGGCGAACATCACCCGGATCCACTTGGCCCGCTCGGGGATGTCGATGCCGAGCAGCTTCTCGGTGGCCAGCGCGAAGGCCTGCTCCTCGCACATGGGCGAGACGTAGTCGAGGCGATCGAAATACGGCACCGCCTTCATGTACGTCTTGTACTCGATCAGCTTCTCGGTGCCGCGATGCAGCAGCCCGATATGCGGATCGGCCCGCGCCACCACCTCGCCGTCCATCTCGAGCACCAGACGCAGCACGCCGTGCGCCGCCGGATGCTGCGGGCCGAAATTGAGCGCATGGCTGTCGATCTCGACGGTCGCCAGGCTCCGCCCCGGCTCGAGCCCTGTTCCCGGAACTTGTCCCGGCTCCGGAGTGGGCGCCGGACCCGGCGCCGGAACGTCGTGCCCGGCGGCGGCGGCCGCTTCGTTGCGCAACACCGTCTCGCTCATCTGCCGCTCCCGGGCGCGCCGCGCACCTGCGGGCCCTGCCGCGTCTCGTGTGCCTTCTCGTCGCCCGGCAGGGTCAGCATCCCTTCCCAGGGCGACTCGAAATCGAAATCGCGGAAATCCTGCGTCAGCTTGACAGGCTCATAGACCACCTGCCGCCGGTCCACGTCGTAGCGCACCTCGACATAGCCGGTGAGCGGGAAATCCTTGCGCAGCGGATGGCCCTCGAACCCGTAGTCGGTGAGGATCCGCCGCAGGTCGGGCTGGCCGTCGAACAGCACGCCGAACAGGTCGTAGCATTCGCGCTCCCACCAGGTGGCGGCGGGCCAGATCCGATGCACGGACGCCACCGGCTGCACCTCGTCGGTCGCCACGATCACCCGCACGCGATGGTTGCGGGTCACCGAAAGCAGGTTGTAGACGACCTCGAACCGCTCGGCGCGTTCGGGAAAATCGACCCCGCACAGATCCATCATCTGTTCGCAGGCAAAGCGCGGATCGTCACGCAGCCGGGTCATCAGCGCCAGCAGGGCCGCGCGCTCGACACGCACCACCAGTTCGCCCGCTTCCAGCGCGGCCGAGATCACGCCGGGCATCGTCGTGGACAGCGTGACGCTCAGCGCGCCCAGGACGCCGCGCCGCGCCCCGCCGCCATCACCGGACTGGCCTGGGCCAGGCTGGCTTGCGCCCGGGCCGGGCTGGATCGAATCGGGGTCAGCCACGCAGGATCGTCCCGGTGCGGCGGATCTTCTTCTGGAGCTGCATGATGCCGTAGACCAGCGCCTCGGCACTCGGCGGGCAGCCGGGGACGTAGATGTCGACCGGCACGATCCGGTCGCAGCCGCGCACCACCGAGTAGCTGTAATGGTAGTAGCCGCCACCATTGGCGCACGAGCCCATCGAGATCACCCAGCGCGGCTCGGCCATCTGGTCGTAGATGCGACGCATGGCCGGCGCCATCTTGTTGGTCAGGGTGCCGGAGACGATCATCACGTCGGCCTGGCGCGGGCTGCCGCGCGGGATGATGCCGAACCGGTCGAGATCGTAGCGCGGCATGAAGGCGTGGATCATCTCCACCGCACAGCAGGCCAGCCCGAACGAAAGCGGCCAGAGGCTGCCGGTGCGCGCCCAGTTCACCAGCTTGTCGACATTGGCAACCACGAAGCCCTTCTCGGTGATCTCGCCGGTGATGCCGCGCACCACCGCGTCCTGTTCGGGCCCGGGCGGCAGCGATTCGCGGTTCCACGAGATCTGGTCGGAGACGCCTTCCGGGGTGCCGGGAGGACGCGTGGGCAGCATGCTTGTGCTCATCTGTGCACTCTCTCTCCGCTCTGCCGGCGCGATCGCAGTGGACTCGTCGCCAGTCGAGTCACTCCCGGTCGACCCAGGCCCAATCCCAGTCCCAGGCCCAATCCCAGCCGATCCATTCGCGGCTCACTCATTCCCAGTCGAGCGCGCCCTTGCGCCACTCGTAGAGGAAACCGACCGTGAGCACGCCGAGGAACCCCAACATCGACAGGAAGCCGAACAGCCCGATACGCGACAGGCTGACCGCCCAGGGGAACAGGAAGGCGACTTCGAGGTCGAAGATGATGAACAGGATCGACACCAGGTAGAATCGCACGTCGAAGCGACGACGCGCGTCGTCGAACGCATCGAACCCGCACTCATAGGCAGTCAGCTTCTCGGCGTAGGGTTTCTGCCGGCCGGCCAGCAGCGATGCACCGAGCATCGCACCTGAAACGGCGAACGCGATCACGGTGAACACCAGGATGGGAAAGTAGGTCGACAGCACCGTGTGCATCTTCAGCTCTCCTCGGCCGCCCGGCAGGTCGGCGCGTCGATCCCGCCGCCGTCCTCCCGATCCTGCCATCGAGCCCTAACGCTGGGAGTCGCCTGCCGTCGCATCGCGGCCCGGTAGCGCGATGCTAAACCCCTCCCGGGTGGCGCACCAGAGCGCAACGATGCGAATCGTGCAGTGCAGCATTCCCGCAGCAGCCCTTGGTCAGGGCGGCAGGGCGGCAGGCACGGCACTGGCGTGAAGTGGCGCGAGTGACGGGGCTCGAACCCGCGACCTCCGGCGTGACAGGCCGGCGCTCTAACCAACTGAGCTACACCCGCAAGCAACTTGAGCGGCGGTTTAAAGGTGCCACCGCTCTCCGTCAACCGCCCGTTTCAACCTGTTGGACGATGCCGCGGATCGCACGGCATCGCGCGCGTGCAGGAGCGGCGAGGCGGCTGGTGGGCGGTGACGGTTTCGAACCGCCGACCCTCTCGGTGTAAACGAGACGCTCTACCGCTGAGCTAACCGCCCGCACCGCACGACGCGGCCCTAGCCTGCGTCAGCCCGCCCCGTTGATCAATAATCTGACTGGCCTCGACAGGAGCGCCGCAACCCTGCGCGCGGCGACCCGCGCTCCCGCACAAGCAGGCGCGTCCCCAGCCGCCGGCACGCGCCGGCGGCTGGCAGCTGGCGGCAGTCAGTGCGGCAGGGAGGATCCTGCCGTCGGCAGCGCGCTGCCGGTGTTGAGCGGCTCGGTCGCCTCGTCCCATTCGACCGGTTCCGGCACGCGGACCAGCGCCTGCGACACGACCTCGTCGACATTGGCCACCGGGATGAGCTTGAGATGCTTGCGCACCCCCTCGGGGATTTCGGCCAGGTCCTTCTCGTTGTCCTTGGGGAAGAACACGGTGGTGATCCCGGCCCGCATCGCCGCGAGCAGCTTCTCCTTCAGCCCGCCGATCGGCAGCACCCGGCCGCGCAGCGTGATCTCGCCGGTCATCGCAACGTCGCGGCGCACCGGGATGCCGGTCATGACACTGATCAGCGAGGTGGCCATGGCGATGCCGGCCGACGGCCCGTCCTTCGGCGTGGCCCCCTCCGGCACGTGCACGTGGATGTCGCGCTTCTCCAGCAGGGTCGGCTTGATGCCGAAGCTGGTAGCTCGCGACCGGACATAGCTGAGTGCCGCCGACGCGCTCTCCTGCATCACGTCGCCGAGCTTGCCGGTATGTTTGACCACACCCTTGCCAGGCACCATGACGCTCTCGATGGTCAGGATCTCGCCACCGACCTCCGTCCAGGCGAGCCCGGTCACCACGCCGACCATGTCCTCCGACTCGGCCTCGCCGTAGCGGAACCGCTTCACGCCGGCATATTTCTCGAGGTTCTTCTTGGTGATCGCCACCTTCTTGGCCTTGCCGGTGACGATCTCCTTGACCGACTTGCGTGCCAGGTTGGCGATCTCGCGCTCGAGATTGCGCACGCCCGCCTCGCGCGTGTAGGTCCGCACCAGCTCGCGCAGCGCATCGTCGGAGATCGACCACTCCTCAGGCTTGAGGCTGTGCGCCTCGCTTTGCTTGGCGATCAGGTGGCGACGGGCGATCTCGACCTTCTCGTCTTCCGTGTAGCCGGCCAGACGGATGATCTCCATGCGGTCGAGCAGAGGCTGCGGCATGTGCAGGCTGTTGGCCGTGGTGACGAACATGACGTCCGACAGGTCGTAATCGACCTCGAGATAATGGTCGGCGAAGGTCGCGTTCTGCTCGGGGTCGAGCACCTCGAGCAGGGCGGCGGACGGATCGCCGCGCCAGTCGGCACCGAGCTTGTCGATCTCGTCGAGCAGGAAGAGCGGGTTGGAGCTTTTCGCCTTCTTCATGCCCTGGATGATCTTGCCGGGCATGGAGCCGATATAGGTGCGGCGGTGGCCGCGGATCTCGGCCTCGTCACGCACGCCGCCCAGCGACATGCGAACGAAGTTGCGCCCGGTCGCCTTGGCGATCGACTTGCCCAGCGAGGTTTTGCCAACGCCCGGCGGTCCGACCAGGCACAGGATCGGGCCCTTGAGCTTGTTGGCCCGCGACTGGACGGCGAGATATTCGAGGATGCGCTCCTTGACCTTGTCGAGCCCGTAATGGTCCTGGTCGAGCACGCGCTCGGCCTCGACCACGTCGTTGCGGACCTTGGAGCGCTTCTTCCACGGGATGGACAGCATCCAGTCGAGATAGTTGCGCACCACCGTGCTCTCGGCCGACATCGGGCTCATGCCGCGCAGCTTCTTCAGCTCGCCGATCGCCTTGTCGTGCGCCTCCTTGGACAGCTTGGTCTTCTTGATGCGGTCCTCGAGCTCGGACGTCTCGTCCTTGCCGTCCTCGCCCTCGCCGAGTTCCTTCTGGATCGCCTTGAGCTGCTCGTTGAGATAGTACTCGCGCTGGGTCTTCTCCATCTGCCGCTTGACGCGGTTGCGGATGCGCTTCTCCACCTGCAGCACCCCGATCTCCGCCTCCATGTGGGCGAAGACCCGCTCCAGCCGCTCGCCCACGGGGCCGATCTCCAGCAGTTCCTGCTTCTCGGAGATCTTGAGGTTGAGATGGCTCGCGACCGTGTCGGCGAGCTTGGAAGGCTCCTCGATCTGGTTCAGCGAGACCAGCACCTCGGGTGCGATCTTCTTATTGAGCTTGATGTACTGCTCGAACTGCCCGACCACAGTGCGGCCGAGCGCCTCGATCTCGCCGCCGGTGCCTTCCGCCGGCTCGGCTTCCGGCAGTTCCTCGACACGCGCCTCGAAATAGGCCTCCGTCTCCCGGAACTCGCGGATCCGCGCCCGCCGGCTGCCCTCGACCAGCACCTTGACCGTGCCGTCCGGCAGCTTGAGGAGCTGCAGGATGGTGGAGATGGTGCCGGTGCGATAGATCTCGTCCGGTCCGGGGTCGTCCTGCGAGGCGTTCTTCTGGGCGACCAGCAGGATCTGCCGGTCATCCTTGGTCACCGCCTCCAGCGCGCGCACCGATTTCTCGCGCCCGACGAACAGCGGCACGATCATGTGCGGGAACACCACGATGTCGCGCAGCGGCAGCACGGCGAAGGTCTCGTCAGCACCGCCCGGGCGCGACTGCTTCGCCTCGGCCTGGCTCAACTCCGCCTCGTCGCCCGCGGGCGCCGCTTCTGCCGCTTCTTCCGCTTCGCCCGCCGCCTCGTAAGCCCGCGGGGCACCCACGGCCCTGGCGGCCCCCTGGTCGCCTGCGGCGGCACCCTGGCCCGCCACCTTCTCGTCCAAGCTCGACGCGCCGCCTGCGGCGCCCGGTTTGCCGGTCCTGCTCATCTCATCGACCTCCTTGAGGACAGTCGAAGCGCGGACGCCCGGCACGCGGCGCGCCCACGCTTCCGGCATGGCTATGACCACGCCCTCCACGATTTGAATGATATCGGGCGCCCGACGCCCCGCAACAAGGAAGCCAGACGCGGCCGATTCCGTAGCAACGGCAGGCCGGACCTTCGGCAGCCCGCGCCCGGCCCACGCGCATGCAAGCCGGGCTCGCGGCGCTTGAAGGTGCAGACCGGGACACGCGCACGACCGGCGGAACCTCGCCGCCGCGCGCCGCGCCGGCGCGGTTCAGGCGGACTGCTCGGCCGGCTGGTTCTTGCCGTAGACGAACACCGGATCGGCCTTGCTTTCGGCCACCTCGCGGTTGATCACCACCTCGTCGACATTCTCGAGTCCCGGCAGGTCGAACATGGTCGACAGCAGGATGCTCTCCATGATCGAGCGCAGGCCGCGTGCCCCGGTGCGTCGGGCGATGGCGCGCATCGCCACCTGCTTGAGCGCCTCCTCGGTGAAGGAGAGCTTCACCCCCTCCATCTGGAACAGCCGGGCATACTGCTTGACCAGCGCGTTCTTGGGCTTGGTCAGGATCTCGATCAGCGCCGCCTCGTCGAGGTCCTCGAGGGTGGCCACCACCGGCAGGCGGCCGATGAACTCGGGGATCAGGCCGAACTTCAGCAGGTCCTCGGGCTCCACCTCGCGCAGGATGTGGCCCATGCGGCGCTCGTCCGGCGCCTGGACGGTGCCACCGAAGCCCACCCCTGCCCCCTTGCCGCGCGCGCCGATGATCTTTTCCAGCCCGGCGAAGGCGCCGCCGCAGATGAACAGGATGTTGGTCGTGTCGACCTGCAGGAACTCCTGCTGCGGGTGCTTGCGGCCACCCTGTGGCGGCACGGAGGCCACGGTGCCCTCCATGATCTTGAGCAGCGCCTGCTGCACCCCCTCGCCCGACACGTCGCGGGTGATCGAGGGGTTGTCGGACTTGCGGCTGATCTTGTCGACCTCGTCGATATAGACGATGCCGCGCTGGGCACGTTCGACATTGTAGTCCGCCGCCTGGAGCAGCTTGAGGATGATGTTCTCGACATCCTCGCCGACATAGCCGGCCTCGGTCAGGGTGGTGGCATCGGCCATGGTGAACGGCACGTCGAGGATGCGGGCCAGCGTCTGGGCCAGCAGCGTCTTGCCCGAGCCGGTGGGCCCGATGAGCATGATGTTGGACTTGGCGATCTCGACGTCGTTGTTCTTCGCCCCGTGCGCCAGCCGCTTGTAATGGTTGTGGACCGCGACCGAGAGCACCTTCTTGGCGTGGAACTGGCCGATCACGTAGTCGTCGAGGACCTTGCAGATCTCCTTGGGAGTGGGCACACCGTCGCGCGACTTCACGAGGTGCGTCTTGTGCTCCTCGCGGATGATGTCCATGCAGAGCTCGACGCACTCGTCGCAGATGAACACGGTCGGGCCAGCGATGAGCTTGCGTACCTCGTGCTGCGATTTGCCGCAGAACGAGCAGTACAGGGTGTTCTTCGAATCGCTGGACTTAGTCATGGCCTCTCCGGTCCGCGGGACGCGCAGCACGACCTCACGGCTAAGCTTTTGACATTAGACCTGTCACGAAAGCCACTTCAAGCATTCATGCTGCCCCGCCCCGGGGAGGCGCTGGGCAGCGAGCCAGGTCGGGGCGCCGGCAGGAACCGCCGCCCCAGGCCGGCCTCAACCGCGCGCACTGTCCTCGCTGGCGGGGGCCGGGCGGTTCTGCAGCACGTCGTCGACGATGCCGAAGGCCTGGGCCTCGACCGCCGACAGGTAGGTGTCGCGCTCCAGCTTCTGCTCGATGGCCTCGAGTGTCTGGCCGGTATGTTCCTTGTAGATCTCGTTCAGCCGGCCGCGGAGGTAGAGGATCTCCTTGGCCTGGATCTCGATGTCGCTGGCCTGGCCCTGGGCGCCGCCCGAGGGTTGGTGGACCATGACGCGGGCGTTGGGCAGCGCCAGCCGCTTGCCCTTGCTGCCGGCGGCGAGCAGCAGCGAGCCCATCGACGCCGCCTGGCCGATGCACACCGTGTTCACCGGGCTGCGGATGTACTGCATGGTGTCGTAGATCGCCAGCCCGGCCGAAACCACGCCGCCGGGGCTGTTGATGTAGAAGGAGATGTCCTTGTTGGGGTTGACGCTCTCCAGGTGCAGCAGCTGCGCGCAGATCAGCGAGGCGACACCGTCATAGACCGGCCCGGTGAGGAAGATGATCCGGTCCTGCAGCAGGCGCGAATAGATGTCGAACGCCCGCTCGCCGCGCGAGGTCTGCTCGACCACCATCGGCACCAGAGCGTTGCCATAGATCTCCATGGGATCGCGGTCTCTCATCTGTCTCTTTCCCGGCTTCCCACCGCGACCGACCCGGCCGACCCCCTTGGTGGCCCTGGTGGCTGATCCGTTACGGCGACCCCCTTCAGTACCACAGCCCGGGGGCTCAATAACAAGCAAGATAGTGCGCCCCGGGGGCAATGAAAGCCCCGGAGTGCCCGTGCGGCGCGTTCAGGCCAGGTCGGCCGGCGGCAGTGCGGCCAGCTCCTCGGGGCTGACCTGCTTCTCCTCGACCTTCGCCTGGGAGATCACGTAGTCGACCACCTTGTTCTCGAAGATCGGGCCGCGCAGCGTCTCGGCGGCCTGCGGATTGGCCCGGAAGAACTCGACGACTTGCTTCTCCTGGCCGGGATAGCGTCCGGCTTCGGCCTGCATGGCGCGCGCCATCTCCTCCTGGCTCACCGCGATGCGCGCCTGGCGGCCGATCTCGGCCAGCATCAGCCCCAGCCGCACCCTGCGCTCGGCGATCCGCCGGTAGTCGGCACGCAGCGTCTCCTCGTCCTTGCCGCGGTCGTCCTCGTCCTCGCGGCCCTCCTTGCGGTCGGCCTCGACGCGCTGCCAGATGGAAGCGAACTCGGTTTCGACCATGCCCTCGGGGGCGGGGAAATCCGCCTGGCCGGCCAGCTGGTCGAGCAGGTCGCGCTTGATGCGCAGCCGGGAGAGCTGCTCGTACTCCTGCTCGACCTGGCGCCGGATCAGGTCGCGCACCTCGGCCAGGCCCTCGAAGCCGAGCGTCTTGGCCAGGTCGTCGTTGATTTCCGGATCGATCGGCCGCTTGAGCGCCTTGACCTTGATGTCGAAGGTCGCCGCCTTGCCGGCCAGCTCGGCCGCCTGGTACTCGGCCGGGAAGGTGACCTCGATGGTCCGCTCCTCGCCCGCCTTCACCCCTTCGAGCTGCTCGGCAAAACCGGGGATGAAGCCGCTGCCGCCGATCTCGACATTGACGTCCTGCGCCGTGCCGCCGTCGAACGCGACGCCGTCGACCTTGCCCACGAAATCGACCTGCAGCACGTCGCCCTGCCCGGCGCCGCGATCCTCCTCGACCGTCTCGAAATTGCGCTGCCGGCGGGCGATGTCGGCCAGCGCGCGGTCGATCGTCTCGCCGGCGGGCTCGGACTTCAGCCGGGTGAGCGACAGGGCACCGAGGTCGGGCAGGCTGATGTCGGGCAGCAGTTCGAGCTCGACGGTGAATTCGAGGTCGCCGGCCGCCGCGTCGGGGGCGGCACCGCGCACCAGATCGACCTTGGGCTGGGTCGCCGAGCGCAGCCCGCGCTCGGCCAGCAGGTCGCGTGTGGCGTCATTGACCGTCTGCTCGAGCACCTCGCCGGCCACCGCCGTGCCGTAGCGCTGGCGGACGATGGTCAGCGGCACCTTGCCGGGGCGGAAGCCGGGCAGGCGCATCGTGCGACCGAGTTCGGTGAGCCGTGCCTGCCGCTTGCCCTCCACCTCCGCGCCCGGCACCACAACGGTGAAGCCCCGCTTCAGGCCTTCGGAGAGAGTCTCGGTCACCTGCATCGGCCAGGCCCATCCTTCGAGAAGTTGTATGTGACAGGTCCGCACGGGACCTGTCCGCGGGCGGACAGCGGGAAGCGCGGGCTGGTGCGGGCGGAGGGACTTGAACCCCCACGGCTTGCGCCACCAGAACCTAAATCTGGCGTGTCTGCCAATTCCACCACGCCCGCCGGCTGCCGCCGCTCGCAGACTGCGGAGGCGCGGCTTTAGCCCAGCCTCGCCACCCGAAGCAAGAGACGCCCCGAAATCGGCCCGTGCGCCCGCCCGCCGGGAGGCCCCCGATCGGCGCACGCCTCAACAGCGTGGGGGCAAACGGCGCATGCATCAGCCAGGGAAGCATCAGCCGGGGAGGCCTCAGCCGGGGCGGCTCCGTGCGCGCCGGGTCGCTTCCGGCAGCAATCTGGGGAGGTCCTCGGCCAGCAATCCTTCGCCCGCCAACGTGGCCGCCTCGCCGTGCAGCCAGACCGCGGCACAGGCCGCCTCGAACGCCGGTTCGCCTCCGGCCAGCATGGCCGCGACGATCCCCGACAGCACGTCTCCCGCCCCGGCGGTGCCGAGCCAGGGTGGGGCGTTGTCGTTGATCGCAGCCCGCCCGTCGGGGCTCGCGATGATCGTGTCCGAGCCCTTCAGCACCACGACCGCGCCCACCCGACGCGCCGCCGCGCGCGCCGCCGCCAGCCGGTCGCCGCCGGCCGGCGGCCCGAACAGGCGGGCGAACTCTCCGGCATGCGGCGTGATGACCGCTGCCCCCGCCAGCCGCTCCGGCTCGCCGGCTGCTTCGCTCAGCGCCCCGGCATCGGCGACCACCTGCCGGCCGGCGCGGAGCAGCGCCGGCAGCGCGGCCCGCACCTCGTCGCCATCGAGACCGGGGCCACAGACCCAGGTCCGCCGCCGCTCGTCGGCCAGCAGGCGATCGAGCGGCTCGGCGTCGACGATCAGCCCGGCTGCTCCCAGGCGATAAAGATCGGCGCCGTGCTCTGCCGCCAAACGCACCAGCCCGGCCCCGGCACCGCGCGCCCCGGCGGCGGCCAGCCGCGCGGCACCCGGCATGGTGGCCCCGCCGCACACGCTCACCACGCCGCGCGTATATTTATGGTCCGCCGCGCCGAGCCCGCGCAGCTGCCACAGGCCGGGCCGGTTGCGGAACGTCCGGCAGCCCACCTCGTCCAGCACGGCGGGCGGGATGCCGATCGCTCCGATCAGCAGCCGCCCGCACAGGTCGCGCCCGGGCAGCAGCAGGTGACCGGGCTTGGCGCGGAAGAAGGTGACGGTCAGCGCGGCCTGCGGCGCGTAGCCCAGCACCTGCCCCGTGGCGCCGTCGAGGCCGCTCGGCGTGTCGACCGCGAGCACGCGCCGGGCCGCGCGCAGCGCGGCGCACACCGCCTCGTCGGGCGGCCGGGCAAGGCCTGCGCCGAACACCGCATCGATGACCAGGTCGGCCCGCGCCGCTTCGGCGGCCGAGAACGGCACGCGCGGACCGTGCCACAGGCTGGCGGCACGGGCCGCGTCGCTGCCCGGCCGCGGCTCGGCGAGCGGGGCGACGCGCACCGGCCAACCCGCCTCGGCGAGCCGCCGGGCGGCGACATAGCCATCACCGCCGTTATTGCCGGGGCCGCACAGCACCAGGGTCCGGACCGGCCCGAACTCGCGCATCGCCGCACGCGCCACAGCCCGCCCGGCCGCCTCCATCAGCTCGCCGATCGGACGAGTGCGCGCGGCGAGGCGGTCGGCGCGGCCCATCTCCTCGGGGCTGAGCAGCACGAGTTCGCTCGGGTCGGTCATCACCTTCCTCCTGGCCAGTGCGTGGGCCGGCTTCAGCACGGCCGGCTTGCGCTGGGCCGGATCCCGCTGGGCCGGATCCCGAGGCCGGGTTCGCCGAGGTCCGGAACCGCGGCGGTCCGGCGCCTGCGATTGCAGGCCGGCCCGTGTTGCGCTAGCCGCCGTCTTCCAGTCCGAGCCGGGAGCACGATGCCATGACCAACACCGCCGCCGCCATCCTCTGGGGCCTGGTGCTGGCCGTCCACCTGCTCGGCATGGCGGTCTGGGTGGGCGGCATGACCTATGCGCTGTTCGTGCTGCGCCCCAGCCTGGGGCTGCTCGACGGCACGCAGCGTGTGTCCGTCCACCTGCAGACGCTGAAGCGCTTCCTGCGCCTGATCGCCCACGTCATGCCGGTCGTGCTGGTCACCGGCTGGGCGATGGAGATCTTCCGCGAGGGCGGCTTCGCCCGCGCCGACTGGCACATCAATGCCATGCAGGGCCTGGGCGTGGTGATGGCCGGGATCTTCCTGTGGATCTATCTCGGCCCGTTCCGGCGTGCCAGCCGTGCGATCCGGCCGCAGCCGGCTTTGTTCGACCGGATCCGCGGCCTGATCGGGTTCAACCTGGTGCTCGGCGTGGCCACCGTGGTCGTCGCCTCGCTCGGCCACTACTGAGCGCCTCCCCCGTCCCGCTCGGCCGCGTCCTATTCGGCCGCCTCGCCGCGCTGCGGCACGGTGCCGTCGCGCAGGTGGAGCAGTGAGTTGATCAGGCCGACATGCGAGAAGGCCTGCGGGAAGTTGCCGACCTGCCGGCGGGCGCGCGGGTCGTATTCCTCCGCCAGCAGCCCGAGGTCGTTGGTCAGCCCGAGCAGGCGTTCGAACAGGCTGCGCGCCTCGTCGTGCCGGCCGAGCGCCACGTAGGCGTCGACCAGCCAGAAGGTGCAGGCCAGGAACGCGCCTTCGCGGCCATGCAGCCCGTCGATGGCACTCTCGGTGCGGTAGCGCAGCACGAAGCCGTCTTCGACCAGTTCGCGCTCGACGGCGGCCACCGTGCCGAGGATGCGCGGGTCGTGCGACGGCAGGAAGCCGGTGCGGGCGATGAGCAGCAGGCCGGCATCGAGCGCCTCCGAGCCGAAGGCCTGGGTGAAGCAGCCTTTCGACTCGTTGTAGCCGTCCCGGCAGATGGTCGCGTGGATCTCGTCGCGAACCCCGCGCCAGCGCTCGAGCGGGGCCTCCATCCCGTACTCCTCCGCGTCGCGGATCGTGCGGTCGAAGGCCATCCAGGCGAACACCTTGGAGACGGTGAAGTGCTGGCGTCCGCCGCGGACCTCCCACATGCCCTCGTCCGGCTCGCGCCAGATCTGTTCGAGATGCTCGACCAGCGCCACCTGCAGCGACCAGCCATGCCCGGGCTCGCGCAGGTTCTCCTGGCGGGCGAGATGCAAGGCCGTGACCACCTCGCCGAACACGTCGAGCTGGAGCTGGCCGGCGGCGCCGTTGCCGACGCGGACCGGCTTCGCACCCTGGTAGCCGGCGAGCCACGGCACCTCCCACTCGACCAGGTTCCGCTCGCCCGCCAGACCGTACATGATCTGGATCTGGCCCGGGCTGCCGGCGATCGAGCGGTGCAGCCAGTCGCGCCACGAGCGGGCTTCCTCGAAGAGGCCGCCGGCCATCATCGCCATCAGGGTGAGTGTCGCGTCACGCAGCCAGCAATAGCGGTAGTCCCAGTTGCGCTCGCCGCCGAGCTCCTCGGGCAGCGACGTGGTGGCGGCAGCGACGATGCCGCCGGTGGCGGCGAAGGTCAGGCCCTTGAGCGTGATCATCGAGCGCAGGGCCACGTCGCGATACGGGCCGTCATAGGCGAAGCGGGCCGACCAGTCGCGCCAGAAGCGGTCGGTGCGCTCGAGCTCGGCGGCCAGGTCGAGCGGCGGCGGCGGCGGCAGGTGCGACGGCCCGTGGCTCAGCGCGAATGACACCCGCTCGCCCTGCCGCACGCTGAACTGGCCGACGGTGGCCATTCCCTCGCCGCGCAGCGTGACCGCGGTGCGCAGGGCGACCAGCGACGGTCCGGCCACCGCCGCGATCCCCTGCGCCTGCGGATCGGGCCCTTCCGGCAGGCGGGTGACCCAGGGGACGGAGTTGCCGTAGTCGAAGCGCAGCACCAGCTCGCTGCGCATCGCCACCGTCCCGGAACGGCCTTCGACCAGCCTGATGATGGAGGAGAACTGGCTGTTGACCGGCATGAAGTCGATCACCGCGACTGTGCCAGTGGGCGTGGTGAACAGGGTCTCCAGGATCAGGCCGCTGTCGCGATAGGCACGGCTGCTCGTAGCCCCTGCATCCTCCGGGGCGACCAGCCAGCGGCCGTTCTCCTCGCTGCCCACCAGGGCGGCGAAGCAGGCCGGGCTGTCGAAGCGCGGCCAGCACAGCCAGTCGATCGATCCGTTCCGCCCGACCAGGGCGCAGCTCGTGCAGTCGCCGATCAGGCCATATGCCTCGATCGGGAGCGGGGTATAGACCACGGACATCCTTCCGGCTGTTGGCGCGCGAGTTGGCGGCGGGCGTTGCGGGGGTCGTGCGGCAAACGAGGCCCGACACCGGCGGTTGCAGACCGAGCCGCAGGTGGCGGGTCGAAGCGGCAAGCGGGATGGGGTCGGCCGGCGGCGGGAACGTGCGGCATGGGGTGGCGGGGCCGCCGGGTGCCGCGCCGGCCATGCTCACCCTGGTTAACTTGACTCGGCGCGCCAATATGTCGATACGCCATGCCAATCGGCAGCGGAACGCGCGCTACCGGTGACGGGCCGCGACCAGGCCCAGATGCCGCCGCACGGCGGCAGGCTGCGGCCTCGCAACCCCGACGAGTTCGAGAGACATTTGAACGAGACACACGACGAGGCGGCAGACGGCCCGCCCAACGACACTGCTTCGGCGCCCGACGTCGCGCCCGACGGGCGCCCCGACGAGTTCTCGAACGACGCCCCCATCTCGCACGCGGCGGACACCATTGCTGCCCCGGTCGGCCAGGATGCCCCGGATGGCGAGGATGCCCGGCGGTCCGGCGTGGCCCACGATGAGCCTGGCGACCCGCCTGACGACCAGCCTGACGACCACCTGCCCGAGGATGCCTCGCGCGCCCGCCAGGCGGCCGCCGATCCGGCGCTGCCCCTGTTCTCCGAGCTCAACCTGTCCGAGCCGGTGCAGCGCGCCATCGCCGAGATGGGCTACCGGCACCCGACCCCGATCCAGGCGCAGGCGATCCCGGTCGTGCTGGCCGGGCGCGACGTGCTCGGCGTGGCGCAGACCGGCACCGGCAAGACCGCCTCCTTCACCCTGCCACTGCTCGACATCCTGTCCGGCTCGCGGGCCCGGGCGCGGATGCCGCGCTCGCTGATCCTGGAGCCGACCCGGGAACTCGCCCTGCAGGTGGCCGAGAATTTCCTGCTCTACGGCAAGTATCTCAAGCTGACCCATGCGCTGCTGATCGGCGGCGAGAGCATGTCCGAGCAGAAGGAGACGCTGAACCGCGGCGTGGACGTGCTGATCGCCACCCCCGGGCGGATGCTCGACCTGTTCGAACGCGGCGGGCTGCTGCTCACCCAGACCAGCATCCTGGTGATCGACGAAGCCGACCGCATGCTCGACATGGGCTTCATCCCCGACGTCGAGCGGATCGTTTCCCTGCTGTCGCCGACCCGCCAGACGCTGTTCTTCTCGGCCACGATGGCGCCCGAGATCCGCAGGCTGGCCGACATGTTCCTGCGCGAGCCCAAGGAGATCACCGTCTCGCGCTCTGCGACGGTGGCCACCACCATCGAGGAAGGGCTGGTCATCGTCCCCGACGAGGACAAGCGCCGCGCCCTGCGCCGGCTGCTGCGCCGCGAGGAGGTCACCAACGCGCTGATCTTCTGCAACCGCAAGCGCGACGTCGACATCCTCTTCAAGTCGCTCAAGAAACACGGTTTCTCTGCCGGCGCCCTGCATGGCGACCTGCCGCAGCCGGTGCGCTTCGCCACGCTGGAGAAGTTCAAGGCGGGCGAGCTGCAGCTCCTGGTCTGCTCCGACGTGGCCGCGCGCGGCATCGACATCGGCGGCCTGAGCCACGTGTTCAACTTCGACATCCCGATCCATGCCGAGGACTACGTGCACCGGATCGGCCGCACCGGTCGGGCCGGACGCACCGGCCACGCCTATGGCATCGCCACCCCCTATGACCGTTTCGCGGTGGAGGCGATCGAGAAGCTGACCGGACACGTCATTCCGCGCATCGAGGTCGAGGGCTTCGAATCGGTCGAGTGGGCGGAGGATGCCGGCAGCGGCCGGCGTGGCCGCGGTGGCCGCGGCGACGGACGCAAGCCATCCTCCGGCCGGGGAGATGCCCGGGGAGATAGCCGGGGCGCTGCCCGGGGAGAATCCCGGGGCGATGGCCGCAGGCCGGCGCGCAAGGCGCCGGGAGAGGTCCGCGTCAGCGAGCAGGCCGGGCAGGACGACGGCCGCGGTGCGGGCACGCATCCGGCCGAGCGCGGTGTCGCGGCAGGCCAGGCGGCGTCTGGTCCTGCGCCGGAAGACCGGGCTCCGGAAGGCCGGGCTCCCGAGAGCAGGGCGGCCGGCGGCCGGCCCGAGCGGGTGGCAAGCGAGCGGGCGGGAAGCGAGCGCGGCGGGGTCGAGCGTGGGCGCGGCGATCGGGCGCGCGAGGACCGGCAACGCGACGACCGGCAACGCGAGGACCGGCCACGCGACGATCGGCGCCCGGCGGAGCGGCGCGACGGGCCGCGGCGCGACGAGCGGCGCCCGCGCCAGGATGATCTCGGCCCGCCGGTGCTGGGCTTCGGCGGCGAGATCCCGGCCTTCATGATGTTGCCGCCCAGGCGGCGCCAGGCGGCGGTCGAGGACGTGGCGTCCAGCGACGAGCTGTTCGCCGAGGAGGCCGACGGAGGCCAGGCAAGCGAGAGGCGGGCGAACGACGAGCCAGGCCAGGAGTTGTTGGACCGCGACAGCGCGGCCGGCGAGGATCCGGATCGCGCAAACCACGATCGCGGGAACCCGACCGGCGAAGGCCCTGCCGGCGTCGAGCAGGGCGGCGAGGGATGGTCCGGGGATGATCCCGACCTGCCCGACGACGTCTGAGCCGGGCTTCGAGGCAGTCGCCACGGCCCTCGGCCGCTCTGGTGACGGGCTGGTTCGGCACGAGGGCGAGACGCTCTTCGTGCCCTTCCTGCTGCCCGGCGAACGCGCCATGCTCGGCCGGGCGGGGCGCGGCCACGCGCACATCGCGCGGCTGATCGAGGCGAGTGCCGAGCGCGCCGCACCGCCCTGCCCCCATTTCGGCCGCTGCGGCGGCTGCAGCCTGCAGCACCTCCAGGCCGGCCCGCTCGCCCGCTTCAAGCTCGACCGCGTCCGTCGCGCGCTTGCCGAGGCCGGCTTCACCCCCCCGATTGAGACTGGCTTCGTCGCCATCCCCCCCGCCTCGCGGCGGCGCATGGATCTTGCCGTGCGGCGCGGGGCGGGCGGGCTCGAACTTGGTCTCCACGCCCGCGGCAGCCACGCAATCGAACCGATCACCCACTGCGCGGTGCTCGACCCGCCTCTGCTGGAGCTGGTCCACGCGCTGCCCGACCTGCTGCGGCCGCTTGCCTGCCTGCGGCGCGAGGGCTCGGCGATCGCCAACCTGCTGGCAAGCGGCCCCGACCTGCTGCTCGCCACCGACGGCACGCCCACCGCCGCCTGCCGCAGCCGGGTGGCCGCCTTCGCCGCCGCGCACGGGCTGCCGCGTATCGCCTGGCGGCCGCTGGCCGATCCGGACGCGCCGCCGGAGACGCTGTGCAGCCTGCGCCCGGCCACCCATCGCCTCGCCACCTATCTCGCGGGCGGCGTGACGATCGAGCCGCCGCCTGGCGCCTTTCTCCAGGCAAGCCTGGCCGGCGAGCAGGCGATCGCCCAGGCGGTGCTGGACGCGCTGCCCGCGCGGCGCTCGCGGCGCGAACGGGTGGTCGAGCTCTATGCCGGCTGCGGCACGCTGAGCCTGGCGATCGCCGGGCATGGCTGGACGGTGCTCGCCGTGGAGGGACACGCCGCCTCGGCTGCCTGCCTGCGGCGGGCAGGCGCCTCGCGCGGCGTCGAGGTGGCGGTGCGTGACCTCAATCGCCAGCCGCTGCTGCCGGCCGAGTTCGTGCGTGCGGCCGCCGTCGTGCTCGACCCGCCCTGGGCGGGTGCCGGCGCCCAGATGGCGCCGCTGGCCCGTGCGGGGGTTGAGCGGATCATCATGGTGAGCTGCAACCCGTCAGCGCTGGAACGCGACGGGACGGTGCTGCGCGCGGCGGGCTATGGGCTGGAGCGCCTCACCGTCATCGACCAGTTCGCCTGGTCGGCGGAGATCGAAGCGGTGGCGGTGTTCGGCAAGGGAAGGCAAGGGCGCTGCCCTTGACCCGCTGGGGCCGGGGGCCGCAGACCCCGAGGTTCAGACGTGGAAGCTTTCGCCGCAGCCGCAGCGGCCCTTCTCGTTGGGGTTGGTGAAGGTGAAGCCGGCCTCGAGCTGCTTGACCTCGTAATCCATCACCGTGCCGATCAGGAACAGGGTGGCCTTGCGGTCGACCAGCACCGTGACCCCCTTGTCGGTGACCACCTCGTCCTGGGGCCCGGCCTCGCTCGCCCAGCCGAGATCGTAGGACAGGCCCGAACAGCCCTTGGTGCTGATGCTGACGCGCAGCAGCTTGCCGGCCTGGCCACCACCCTGCTGGCCTTCGGCATAGAGCGCGCGCAGCCGCTCGGCGGCGGAGTCGGACAGGCTCATCAGCGGCGGCAGGGCGCGGGGGGCGCGGCGCGGCGCCTCGTTGGCAGCGGTCGTGGCGGACGTCGTGGCACTCATCGCGAGGAGGTCCTCTTCAGAACATGTTGAGCGAGAGGCGGGCATTGTCGCTCATCCGGCTCGGATCCCAAGGCGGATCCCAGACGGTCTCGACCTCGCAGGCCGAGACGCCCGGCACGGCGAGCACCGCGTCGCGCACCTGCACCGGCAGTTCCTGCGCAGACGGGCAGCCCGGCGCGGTCAGGGTCATCTCGACCTTGACCCGGCCATCCTCGTGCAGGTCGACCGCATAGATCAGCCCGAGCTCGTAGATGTTGACCGGGATCTCGGGGTCGTAGACGGTCGCGATCGCCTCGACCACGGCGTCCTCGTCGGGTGGCGCCAGCTGCTCGCCGGACGGGGTCCAGCTTCCGGCCGGCACGGGTCCCGTGGCAGCCGGAAACGCGAATCCGGCTCCGTCCTCGTCCGTGCCGTGCGCCTGGCCCACCGCGGCGGCGGGTGCTTCGGGCATCTGCATCACCCTGTCCTTTCGGCTGCTGTCCCGTCGATCCCGAGCGCCTGCAGCAAGGCCTCCCACGGCAGGGAGGCGCAGCGTCGGCGGGAGCGGAACTCATGTAGGCTCTCGAAGGCGCAGAGCAAACCAAGATCGCCGCCGCCACCGGGTCCGTCGCGCAGCATGCCAGCGAATCGGGAGGACAGCTCGATTACCTGCGCGTCGTCTAGTCCGGCGACACTCTCGGCCATCAGGTCGGCCGAGGCGGCGCACAGCGCGCAGCCGCGGGTCTCGTGGCGCACCAGGGCCACGCGGCGGTCGACAGCGCGACTGACCGTCACCTGGGTGCGGTCGCCGCAGAACGGGTTGTTGCCGCAGCCCGTCCCGTCGGCCGGATCGACCAGCCCGGCATGCAGCGGCGTGCGCGCGCGCTCCATGATCAGTCTCTGGTAGAGCGCCTCGCGCGCGTCGGCCGGCCCGTCCGGCTGGATGAGCGACTCAGGCAAAGAATTCCCTCACCTGCTCGATCGAGTCCGCCAGCCGGTCGATCTCGGCCGTCGTGGTGTAGAGGCCGAAGCTGGCCCGCGCCGTGGAGCTCACCCCGAAGCGCTGCATCAGCGGCTCGGCGCAATGGTTGCCGGCCCGCACCGCGATCCCGTTCTGGTCGAGCAGGGTGGCAATGTCGTGCGCATGCGCCCCGGGCAGGGTGAAGGAGATCACCCCGCCACGCGACTGCGCCTCGCCCAGGATGCGCAGCCCCTCGATCCGCGACAGGCGGGCCAGGGCATGTTCGGTCAGTGCCGCCTCGTGTGCCTCGATCGCCTCGAAGCCGATCCGCTCGACATAGTCGATCGCAGCCCCCAGCCCGATCGCCTCGATGATCGGCGGCGTGCCGGCCTCGAAACGATGCGGCAGCTCGGCCCAGGTCGAGCGCTCGAAGCTGACGGTGGCGATCATGTCGCCGCCGCCCATGAACGGCGGCATGGCACGCAACAGCTCGCGCCGGCCCCACAGCACGCCGATCCCGGTCGGGCCGTAGAGCTTGTGGCCGGTGAAGACGTAGAAATCGCAGTCCAGCGCCTGCACGTCGACCCGCCGATGCACCACCGCCTGCGACCCGTCGAGCAGCAGCCTCGCCCCCGCCTCGTGCGCCATGGCGGCGATCGTGGCCGCCGGTGTCACGGTGCCGAGCACGTTGGACATGTGGGTGACGGCGACCAGCCCGACGCGCCCGTCGGCGAGCAGTTCGCGCAGATGGTCGAGATCGAGCTCGCCGCGGTCGGTGACGCGTGCCACGCGCAGTGCGACCCCGCGCCGGTCGCGCAGCATCTGCCAGGGCACGATGTTGGAATGGTGCTCCATCTCGGAGATCACCACCGCCTGCCCGGGCTCGAGCAACGCGCCGTAGGAATGTGCGACCAGGTTGATCGCGCCCGTGCTGTTGGCGGTGTAGACGATCTCCTCGCGCGAGGGGGCATTGATCAGGCGCGCCACCTTGTCGCGCACGCCCTCGTAGGCGTCGGTGGTGCGTTCGCTCATCCAGTGCAGGCCACGATGCACGTTGGCGTACTGCGTGCGCATCGCACCGCCCATCGCCTCGATCACCACCTCCGGCTTCTGCGCCGAGGCGGCGCTGTCGAGATAGGTGAACGGCTTGCCGCGCACCGTCTGCGACAGGATCGGGAAATCGCCGCGCAGCGCCGACAGGTCGGGCGCGCCCTTGCTCCAGCTGAGGTCGTTCATCGGGCTTCCCGCTCCCAGCGCCGTTCGACGGCCGCTTCCAGCACGCCGCGCAGCACCTCGTCGTCGATCAGCGCCAGCCCCTCCGACAGGAAGGCGCGCACAAGCATGGCGCGGGCCTGGGCCTGCGGCACGCCGCGGCTGCGCAGGTAGAAGAGCTGCTCCTCGTCGAGTGCGCCGACGGTGGCGCCGTGGCTGCACTTCACGTCGTCGGCGTAGATCTCGAGCTCCGGCTTGCTGTCGATCGCCGCACGCTCGGACAGCAGCAGCGCCTGGTTCATCTGGTAGCCGTCGGTCTTCTGGGCGATCCGCGCCACCTCGATCCGGCCCTGGAAGACGGCATGGGCGCGCTCGTCGAGCACGTTCTTGACCGTCTGGCGCGAGCGGCAGGCCGGGGCCCGGTGCGCGATCACGCTGGTCAGGTCGCCCTGCTGGCTGCCGCCCAGCCATTGCGCGCCGTTGACCTGCACCTCGCCATCCTCGCCCTCGAGTGTGGCATGCACCTCGTGGCGGGCGAGACTGGCACCCAGGCCGAGTGTGAAGCTGTCATAGGAGGCACCGGCCGCGACCGAGGCATAGACGGTCGAGAAATGCAGCGCCTCCGGTCCCTCGTCCTGCAGCAGAACGTGGGTGAGATGGGCGCGCGGGCGTAGGCTGACCTCGAGCAGCGGGTTGTTGACATAGACGCCGCTGCCGTGGGCGACTTCGAGCAGGCTGAGACGCGCACCCTCGCCCAGGTGCAGCGCGAGCGAGGGGTGGGCATGGGCCGCCTCCGCGGCCGGGCCGCCCTCACCCAGCATGACCACCACCAGCCGCCCGCAATCGCGCCCGGGCGGCACGTGCAGCCGCATCGTGCGCTCGTTCAGCATGAGGTTGAGTGCCGCCATCGGCTGGCTCTCCGGACGGGCCAGCCGCTCGCGCGTGTCCTGGCAGTCCAGCGCCATCCCGTCCGGCAGGCGTGTCAGCGCGTCGTCCACCACGCCGTTGACGAACACCAGGCGCGGTGTTGCGGCGAGTGCCGTGCCGCCGAGATCGACGCGTTCCAGCAGGCGAAGGGGGTCGGCAACCCGGCGCGTGGCAAGGCCGAGCTGGGCCAGGGGCGCGAGGTCGGTGTATTTCCAGGCCTCGGTCCGGCGGCGCGGGAAGCCTTCCGCGCGCAGCTGCTCGGCCGCGTCCCGCCGCCGTGTGTCGGACGCGTTGCCGCCGGCCTCGAAGCGGGCCAGGAAGGCGCCGGCGTCGAGGCCCGCGGCCGGCCTGTCCTGCCGGCGCGGCTCGATGGCGTTCACGCCGCCTCCGCGATCAGCTGCGCGTAGCCCTGCGCCTCGAGCTGGCGCGCCAGCTCGGGTCCGCCGCTGCGGATGATCCGCCCGGCCGACATGACGTGCACGTGGTCGGGCACGATGTAGTCGAGCAGGCGCTGGTGGTGGGTGATGATCAGCGCCGAGAAGTCCGGTGCGCGCAGCGCGTTGACACCTTCGGCGACGATGCGCAGCGCGTCGATGTCGAGCCCGCTGTCGGTCTCGTCGAGAATGGCGAAGCGCGGCTGCAGCAGCGCCATCTGCAGCACCTCGTTGCGCTTTTTCTCGCCGCCCGAGAAGCCGACATTGACCTCGCGCTTGAGCATGTCGTCGGGCATCGACAGGCGCTTGCAGGCGGCACGTGCGGCCTTGAGGAAGGCCACCGCGTCGAGCTCCGCCTCGCCGCGGGCGCGGCGCGTGGCGTTGACCGCCGTGCGCAGGAAGTTGGCGTTGTTCACGCCGGGCAGCTCGATCGGTGCCTGGAAGGCGAGGAACAGTCCGGCCGCGGCGCGCTCCTCGGGCTCCATGGCCAGCAGGTCGCGCTCGCCGTACTGGGCGCGGCCGCCGGTCACCTCATAGTCCTCGCGGCCAGCCAGCACGTAGGAAAGCGTCGACTTGCCCGATCCGTTCGGGCCCATGATCGCGTGGATCTCGCCGGGCGGCACCGCTAGGTCCACACCGCGCAGGATCGGCTTGCCGGCGATGGCGGCCGCAAGCCCCTCGATGTTGAGCACAGCACTCATCCCACGCTTCCTTCCAGGCTGACGGCCAGCAGCTTCTGCGCCTCGACGGCGAATTCCATCGGCAGTTCCTTCAGGACCTCGCGGCAGAAGCCGTTGACGATCAGGCCGACCGCATCCTCCTCCGACAGGCCGCGCTGGCGGCAGTAGAAGAGCTGGTCCTCGGAGATCTTCGACGTCGTCGCCTCGTGCTCGACGCGCGCCGTCATGTTGCGGCTCTCGATATAGGGTACGGTGTGCGCGCCGCAGCGGTCGCCGATCAGCAGGCTGTCGCACTGCGTGTGGTTCCTGGCCCCCGACGCCTTGGGCATCATGCGCACCAGTCCGCGATAGGTGCTGTCGGACTGGCCGGCGCTGATCGTCTTGGCAACGATCGTCGAGCGCGTGTTGCGGCCGATATGGAGCATCTTTGTCCCCGTATCGGCCTGCTGATGGTTGTTGGTCACCGCCACCGAGTAGAACTCGCCCACGCTGTCGTCGCCCTGCAGGATGCAGGAGGGGTATTTCCAGGTGATGGCCGAGCCCGTCTCGACCTGCGTCCAGGAGATGCGCGAGCGCGCCCCGCGGCAGGCGCCGCGCTTGGTGACGAAGTTGTAGATCCCGCCGCGGCCCTGGCTGTCGCCGGGATACCAGTTCTGCACGGTGCTGTATTTGATCGAGGCATCGTCGAAGGCGACCAGTTCGACGACGGCGGCATGAAGCTGGTTCTCGTCGCGCATCGGCGCCGTGCAGCCCTCGAGATAGGACACCGACGCACCTTCCTCGGCGATGATCAGCGTGCGCTCGAACTGCCCGGTGTTGCGGGCATTGATGCGGAAATAAGTCGACAGCTCCATCGGGCAGCGCACGCCGCGGGGGATGAAGACGAACGAGCCGTCGGTGAACACGGCCGAGTTCAGGGCAGCGAAGAAGTTATCCCCCGCCGGGACCACGGAGCCGAGATAGCGCTGCACCAGTTCGGGATGCTCGCGCACCGCCTCGCTGATCGAGCAGAAGATCACGCCCGCTTCCATCAACGTCTTGCGGAAGGTGGTAGCGACCGAGACGCTGTCGAACACGGCGTCCACCGCGATCTGCGGGCGATTGGGATCGCGCTCCCCGCCATCGTCGAGGCCGGACGCCTCCCCACCGCGCACCTCCGTATCAGCTCCCTGCACGCCGGCGAGGATCGCGCGCTCCTTGAGCGGGATGCCCAGCTTCTCGTAGGTGGCGAGCAGCTCGGGGTCGACCTCGTCGAGCGAGCGCGGGCCGGCCTTCGGCTTGGGCGCTGCGTAGTAGTGCGCGTCCTGGTAGTCGATCTCGGGATAGCCCACCTTCGCCCAGCGCGGCTCGGCCATACCCTGCCAGGTGGCGAACGCCTTGAGGCGCCAGTCGAGCAGCCAGGACGGTTCGCCCTTGCGCTGCGAGATGAGGCGGATGGTGTCCTCGTTCAGCCCCTTGGGGGCGAGGTCCATCTCGATGTCGGTCTCGAAGCCCCATTTGTAGACGGAGCTGGTGAGGGTCTCGACGGTGTTCAGGGTTTCAGCAACGGCAGGCATGAGACCTCACTCGCAGGCTTCGGGTGCGACGGCTGGAGACGAGACGGCCCCGCCATTAGGGGTCGCGGACGTAGACAAGGCAGACTTAGACAAAGCGGACGGGGACAAGGTGGGTGGCGACAACGCAGGACCGCTATCGAGCGCTGGCGGCGCGCCGGCAGCAATCCCGCGCGGCGGCGGACACATATCGGCCAGCGTGATCTCGCCCAGGGCGTCGCGGATCGCGCGGTTCACCGCATCCCAGCGGCCGCGCATCCGGCAGCTCTGCTGGGCCTCGCAGCCGAGGGCGCCATCGACGCAGGCGGTCAGCGAGATCGGGCCGTCGATGGCATCGATCACCCGCGTGACAGCGATGGCGTGCAGCGGGCGGGCCAGCCGGTAGCCGCCACGCGCGCCGCGCTGGGAGACGACCAAGCCGGCGCCGGCCAGCGCCTTGAGAACCTTGGCCACCGTCGGTTCCGGGATCCCCGTCTCCTGGGCCAGCCGCGGCGACGTCGCCACGTCGCGCGCCGCGCCGAGCTGCACCAGCACCACCACCGCGTAGTCGGTCAGTTTCGACAGTCGCAACATCGCTTCCGTCCCCCCTTTGGTGGCGTCCTGGCGTCGCGGGCCCCGGGTGCGGCTGCCCATGTGCGGCGTGACGCCGGGAGGCAGCTATGCCGGACCGCTCGAGTCCTGTTTGCACTCGGGAGATGACCTCCCGCGGCCGGCCCGTCAAGGCCGCGGGCGCGATAAGCGACCGTCTGGCGCAAACTGTGTCCGCCGCCGGCCAGGAGCCGGCCAGGACGGGGTCGCCTCGCGGCGGCCGCCTAGCCTGCGAGGTGTTCGATGAGGTAGAAGGCCGCGCCGACCAGGCCACCAACCAGCGTGCCGTTGATACGCACATATTGCAGGTCGCGCCCGACGCGCAGCTCCAGGCGATCGGTGATCATCGCCGCGTCCCATTTGCCGACCACGCCGGCGATGAAGGTGGCAAGCTGTTCGCGCAGGCCGGGCAGCAGGCGCAGCGCCAGGCCCTGGACGGCGCGCTCCAGCCGCCGCCGCGTGGCCGGGTCGCGCTCCAGCGCCGTGGCCAGCCGGGGCAGCGCCTCGCGCAGCAGGCCGGCGAGCCAGCCATCCGGCCGCGCGATATCGGCCTCGACCTGGGCGCGCGCCCGTCCCCAGATCTCGCCGCCCCAGGCGCGCACGCTCTCGTGGCCGAACAACCCGCCAATCGCCTCGCCGACATCGCGCGCCCGCTCCGGGTCGGTCTCGATGCGGTCGATCTCGTGACGGATCCAGACGGTGAAGCCCTCACGCACCCCGGAGCCGGCCGGATCGACCCGCTCGAGTTCGCCGTTGAGCGCGCCCAGCACGCGCGTCGCGATCGACCCGCCGATCGCCCAGCCGACGAGCCTGCCACCCTGTTCGCGCACCCGGTCCTCGATCAGCATGCGCAGGTTGGCCTCCTTGCTGCGCAGCACCGTCTTGAGCTGGCCGAGCAGGAAGGTCAGCACCTCCTGGTGACGCTCCCCCTCCACCAGGGCGCGCAGGGCGCGCGCCACCACCGGTGCGAGGGTCTCGCCGCTGAGCAGCCGTGGCAGGGCGCGGGTCAGCAGCGCGCCGGCCTGCCCGTCCTCCAGCCGCTCCAGCAGGTGCGGCAGCGCATGGCGCAGGGCGGCGGTGACCAGCTCGGCCGTCTGCGGATCGCGCAGCACGTCGCCGAGCAGCACCGGCAGGTCGATACCGGCCAGTGCGCGGCTGATGTCGTCCTCGGTGAAGACGTGCTTGGCGACGAAATTGCCGAGCGCGCGGCCCAGCCGCTCCTTCTGCGCCGGCAGGATGGCGGTGTGCGGGATCGGCAGGCCGAGCGGGTGGCGGAACAGGGCGGTCACCGCGAACCAGTCGGCCAGCCCGCCGACCAGGCCGGCCTTGGCGAAGGCGCCGAGCAGGCCGGCGGCGAAGCCCGGCGGCAGCCAGGCGGCAAACCCGGCCAGCAGCGCCATCACCCCGAGCAGCCCGGTGGCCAGGGCACGGAAGCGGGCCAGCGTACGCCGCGCGGCCCGGTCCGGATCAGGAAGCACGCGTGTCATCGGGCGCAGGGTTAGCACCCGGGCGGCCCGGCGCCGAGAGCGACCCGCGCCCAAGGATCACGCGGGGGATCCTGCGGGGGGCCTCTGCGGGAGGCCTCTGCGGGATTTTCTGGGCGATCTTCCGGCGGGTCCGTTCGGGGCATCGAACGAGCGCGCCGCCGGGCGCGGGCGCGTGGCTTGCATGGCCAGGGGCGTGCCGCACCGACCCGGCGCCGGCAGCGGGCGGTGCGCAGGCTTGTGGCGGAACGATCGGCATGGAAGCGTGCGCCGGATCGTGGCTGCAGCGGGCGTCGAGGCAGAGCGGAGGCGGTGGATGAGCGAAGCGGACGTGGCTGCGCAGACGGGGGCGGAGGCGCTGGCGGAGCTCACCGCGCTGGCGCGTGAGATGACCCAGCGCCAGGCGGCGGATCCGTTCGCCAACCCGGTGCTGGGCATGGCGCTGGCCGTATCGCGGCGCCTCGATGACGGCTCGCTCGACCTCGACCAGCTCGAGGCGCTGGTCCGCCGGCTGCGCGACCAGGCGTTCGAGGCACGAGCCGCCCGGCTCGGCGCTTACGCGTCCGGCGGCGCGTCCAACCCAGGGCCTGGCGGGGGAACGGGGACCGAACCCCCGACCGAGCGCCCGGTCGAACCACAGGCCCGCTTCAGGCAGCTCGCCGAGCGTCTGATACGCCCCGACCCGCTCGACAGTCCGGTGCCGCTGGCCGCCTTCCGTGCCGCGATCGAGCGCATCCGCTACGCGGCCGTGTTCACCGCCCATCCGACCTTCGCGCTGGCCCCCGAGGCCTATGCAGCACTGGCCGAAAGCGCGTCCGGCACGCGGCACCTGCCCGACCTCGGCAGCCAGCGGCCGCCGCCGATCACCCTCGAGGAGGAGTTCAGCCACGCCGGCGCCGCGATCGGGCGCGCCCGCGACGCAATCGACGGGCTGAACACGGCCCTGCTCGAGGAAGCGCGCCGCATCTGGCCGCACGCCTGGAGCACGCTGGTTCCCCGCCCGCTGATCGTCACCAGCTGGGTCGGCTACGACACCGACGGGCGCACCGACATCGGCTGGTGGGACACGATCCGGCTTCGCCTGCGCATGAAGCGCATGCAGCTCGAACGGATCCGTGGCCAACTCGCCGGCCTGCAGGCCCCGCCCGACGCGCTGATCGGGCGGCTCGACGCCGCACTCGACGCGGTCGACGGGCAAATCGGGGCCGCGCCGGCCAGTGCCGACCCGCCCGGCGTGGCCCGGTTCGCCGCCGCCCTGATCGACGGGCGGGACGCCGCAATCAGGTCGGCCGACGATCTCGCCCCGGCGCTGGGTGCCTGCCTGGAGGCCGCAGCCGAGCCCGACCGCCTGCCGCTCGCGGTGATCCGGGCCGGATTGCTCTCGCATGGTCTGGCCGCGGCACATACCCATGTGCGGCTCAACGCGATCCAGTTGCACAACGTCGCCCGCGCCCGGCTGGGCATCACCGACAGCCCGGAGAACCCCGCCCAGCGCCGCGCCCTGTTGAGTGCGGTCAACGATGCGCTCGAGCGGGTGGAGGCGATCCCGGTCGATTTCGGGTCGCTGCTCGCCGAGCAGGCCTCGGCCGCGCGGCTGATGATGGTGGTCGCCCAGATCGCCAAGCACATCGATGCCGGCAGCCCGATCCGCTTCCTCATCGCCGAGACGGAAAGCGGCTACACGCTGCTGGCCGCCCTGTGGCTCGCCCGCCTGTTCGGCATCGAGCGCCAGATCGAGATCAGCCCGCTGTTCGAGACGCGCCAGGCGCTGGAACATGGCGCGCTGATCATCGAGGAGGCGCTGCGCTCGCCGCATTGGCGCGACTACCTGCGCCGCACCGGGCGCATGGCGCTGCAGTTCGGCTACTCGGATTCCGGGCGCTATGTCGGCCAGCTTGCCGCCACCTACCTCATCGAGCGGCTGCGGCTGAAGGCGGCCGAACTGCTGCGCAAGTACCAGCTCGCCGACGTCGAGCTGATCCTGTTCGACACCCACGGCGAAAGCATCGGCCGCGGTGCGCACCCGTTCCGCATGGCCGACCGGCTCGACTATCTCTCGCCCGCCCGCTGCCGGGCCAATTTCACCGCCGCCGGCGTCGCCTGGCGCGAGGAAAGCGCCTTCCAGGGCGGCGACGGCTATCTGCATTTCGGCACCCCCACCCTGGCGCTGGCCACCGTGGCGAGCCTGGCCGAGCACGTCTTCGCGGTTGTCCGCCGCGACGAGGACCCGGTCTATGACGAGCCCGACTTCACCACCGATTTCTTCTCGACCATCGCCTCGGGGATGATCGACCTGGTCGAGGACCCGGGCTACGCCGCCCTGCTGGGTGCCTTCGGCCCGGCGCTGATCGACCGCACCGGCTCACGCCCGCCGGCCCGGCAGAGCGACTCCAGCGGCGGTGCGGCGCGGATCCGCCACCCGAGCGAGCTGCGCGCGATCCCCAACAACGCCATCCTCCAGCAGCTCGGCTGGTGCGCCAACACCCTGCAGGGGCTGGGCCTCGCGGTGTCGCGCCATCCTGACACCTTCGACGAATACCGCGCCAAGAGTGCCCGCTTCCGGCGCGCGCTCGACTTCGCTGCCCACGCCCTGGCCCATTCCGACGGCGACGTGCTGCGCGCCATCGTGCTGACGCTCGATCCCGGCGTCTGGCTCGACCGCGCGGCGCACGAGCCGGATGCCAGCCGGCGCGAGGCGCTGATGACGCTGGCGCGCGGGCTCGAGCGGCTCGATTTGTGGTCGAGCACGCAGTCGATGTTCCGCCGCATCCAGGCCGACCACCTCGCACTCAGGGTCGCCTGGCCGGAGGCGCCGCGCATGGCACTCGAGGAGACGCTGCTGCACTCGATCCGGCTGGCGGTGATCGAGCGCATCTGGCTGCTTTCGACCCGGATCCCGTTCTTTGCGCCACGCAACGGGTTGAGCCGGCAGGACCTGGAGGACCATATCCTGCGCCTGGACATCCCGTTCGCCATGGCCCAGCTGGCGACGATCTTCCCGCGGCCGGCCGGCGAGGACAGCATGCTCGATTTCCGTGAACCCCGCGCGCCCCGCCACGACCAGCCCTACGCGCGCGAGAACCAGGAGATCTTCGCGCCCATCGCCCGGCTGTTCGCCCTGCTGCGCGAGACGAGTGTGGCGGTGATGCACGCCGTCGGGGCGTTCGGCTGAGCGCGCGGCTGCGTCGGCCGCAGAACTGGCGGCTGGGCGAGCCGCCGCCGCCGCACTTCACGCCCCTCGAAGTCCGCCCAGGGCTGCGCCGGATTGTCGCCCCGAACCCCTCGCCGATGACCTATCACGGCACCAACAGCTGGCTGGTGGACTGGCCGGACGGGACGGTGGTGATCGATCCCGGCTCGCCCGACGAGCGGCATCTGGAGGCCATCGTCGCCGCCTGCCGCGGGCCGCTCACCCACATACTGGTCACCCACACGCACGCCGACCATGTCGGCGGTGCCGCCGAGCTGGCGGCGCGCACCGGAGCCCCGGTCGCCGGCTGGCGGCAGAGTGCCGACCCCGGCTTCACGCCCGACATCGGGCTCGGCGAGGGGGACACGATCGGTCCGCTGCGCGCCCTCCACACCCCCGGGCACGCGATGGACCATCTGTGCTTCCTCGGTGCGGGCGGGGTGATCTTCAGCGGCGACCACGTGATGGGCTGGTCCACCTCCATGGTCCCGCCGCCGCCGCATGGCGACCTTTCGGTGTTCCTCGACAGCCTGCGCCTGGTGCGCGACAGGGGCGACCGCCTGATGCTGTCCGCGCACGGACCGGCGATCCCGGCGCCGGCCGCTCACGTGCAGACCCTCATCGACCACCGCCTGCTGCGCGAGCGCTCCATCGCCGGCCTGCTGGGCGACGCACCGCAGCCGCTGGAGGCGCTGTTCGCCCGGGCCTATGGCGGGCTCAACCCTCGCCTCGCGCGTCCCGCCCGGCTGAACCTGCTGTCGCATCTCGTCAAGCTGGAGCGCGACGGGCTGGCCCGGCAGGAGCCGGAGGGCTGGCGCCGCACCGGCTAGCGGGAAGCCGGAAGCGGGGAAGCCGGTGGCGGGGAAAGCCAGTGGCGGGCGAGCGGGCCAGCGGGCGAGCGGGCACGGACGAATCTGGCGATCTCCGGCGCAGGGTTCTAGATGCTCTGGCTGCACCGAGGAGTCTGGCCGCCTTGCGCTTCCCCCCTGCCCCGCTCTCTGCCCCGCTCCGCTCAAGCCGCCCGCGCCCCGGGCGCATGCTCTCTGGACGCCTGCTCTCTGGACGCCTGCTCTCTGGGCGCCTGTTCTGCGCGCCACTGGTTTGCGCCGCCCTGCTCTCGGCCACGGCAATCAGCCCGGTCGCGCGGCCGGCCTGGGCCGATGACCATGCCGACGGGAGCCATGACCATGCGTCCGCACCGGCGGCGGATCTGCAGCCCACCGAGGTGCTGAGCGACGGCAGCGTGACCATCGGCGGCAAGGCGACCGACTACCAGGCGGCCGCCGGCACCCTGGTGGTCCACCCGCGCGGCTGGGACGACACCGCCGATCCGGACGAGGACGGCAAGGGGGCCAAGCACGCCGGGCCCAAGGCCGAGGCGTCGATGTTCTATGTCGCCTACTTCAAGAAGGGCACGCATCCCGGCGCGCGGCCGATCACCTTCCTGTTCAATGGCGGTCCGGGCTCCTCGAGCGTCTGGCTGCACATGGGCGCGTTCGGGCCACGCCGGGTCCGGACCGACGACCACCGCCACACCCCGGCGGCCCCCTACACGGTGGTGAACAACGACCAGAGCCTGCTCGACGTCTCCGACCTGGTGTTCATCGATGCCCCCGGCACCGGGTTCTCGCGCATCGCCGGCCCGGACAAGGAGAAGTCGTTCTACGGCGTGGACCAGGATGCCTGGGCGTTCAGCGAGTTCATCCCGGCCTTCCTGTCCAAGTACGGCCGCTGGAACTCGCCGAAATATCTGTTCGGCGAAAGCTACGGCACCACCCGCTCGGCGGTGCTGGCCAACATGCTGGAAACCGACAAGGAGATCGACCTGAACGGGGTGATCCTGCTGTCGGAAATCCTGGCCTTCGACGACAGCATCGACGGGCCGCTGCTCAATCCCGGCATCGACCAGCCCTACATCCTGGCCCTGCCCAGCTTCGCCGCCACTGCCTGGTACCACCACAGGCTGCCCAGCCAGCAGGGGAACCAGAAGGAAGGCCAACAGGGCGGCCAGCCGGGTAGCCAGCCAAGTAGCCAGTCAAGTAGCCAGCCGGGCGACCTTGCCGCCCTCCTGCAGCAGGTCGAGCAGTTCGCCACCGGCGACTATGCCGAGGCGCTGAGCGAGGGCTCGACGCTGCCGGCCGACCGCCGCGATGCGATCGCCGGCAAGCTGCACGACTTTACCGGGCTGCCGGTCGACTACATCAAGAAGTCGGACCTGCGAATCGATGGCGGGCAGTTCGAGAAGATGCTCCAGGACAGCACCGACACGACCACCGGCCGGCTCGACAGCCGCTTCTCCGGCCCGTCGATGGACCCGCTGTCGCGCGAGGCGGACTACGACCCGCAGGGGGCGGCGATCGGCTCGGCCTATGTCAGCGCCTTCAACCAGTATGTCCGCGCTCAGCTGCATTACGGCGAGGGCGAGACCTACAAGCCGGAGATCGACATCGAGGACAAGTGGGACGCCAAGCACAAGCCGCCGGGTGCCGACAGCCCGCAGAGCGGACCGCTCAACGTCATGCCCGACCTCGCCGCGGCGATGAAATACGACCCCGACCTCAAGATCATGCTCAACGCCGGCTATTTCGATCTCGGCACCCCCTTCTTCGAGGGCCTGTACGAGATGCACCACCTGCCGATGCCCGACCGGCTGCAGGCCAACATCGAATATAAGCAGTATCGCTCCGGCCACATGGTCTACGCCAACCTGCCGTCGCTGCGGGCGCTGCATGACAACGTGGCAGATTTCATCCGGCGCACCGACAATCTCCCCCCGTCAGCCGCCCCGGCAACGCCGGCAGCGCCGTCCGGAGGCACGAAACCTTAAGGCGTTTACTTTCGGACAAATACTCTCTATGGTTGCATTCTGCCTCCCTGCAGGATGCAACCCCGATGTCGTCCACCATCAGCGGCCTACCGCCGATCGCCACCTACCTCTCGATCGTCAAGAACGAGCAGGCGCAGGTGGCGGAGATGGTCAAGACCAGCGCGAGCGAGCAGCGCACCGTCTCGGCCTTCGCCAAAGAGGCCGCGACCATCACCACCCCCACCGCCCTGCTGTCGAGCAAGAACCAGGCGGCGCTGCAGGTCGTGCTCGGCTCCTACAACATGAGCGGCCAGGCCACCGAGACCGGTCTGCTCAAGCAGCTGCTGACCCAGGATCCGACCGCCTCGAACTCGCTGGTGCGCAGCTCCTCCAACACCGACTATCTTCATTTCGTCCAGGGCATGACCGCGCGTGCCTCCATCACCCTGTCGTTCGGCTATGCCGGCTTCAGCAGCTTCACCACCGGGGGCAGTGCTGCCTCCACCGTGTCGATGAACAACCTCGGCTGGGGCAGCGCCGACAGCGCGCTGACCAGCGCCAGCCCGGCCAAGGCCTGGAGCTACGTGCTCGACGACGGCACCGCCCAGGCCTCGGTCGCCTCGGCGCTCACCACCATGGTGCAATCGACCGGCACCACCGCCGATCCGGTGACCACCAGCTACAGCGTCGATGCGAATGGCGACCTCGTCGGCTCGGCCGGGGCGCCGCCGATCACCACCAGCACCGACAGCGCCGGCAACACGGTCTATACCGTCACACTCGCCACCGACAGCAGCGGCAAGGCCACCCGCACCGCCTCGGTGGTCGCCGTCGCCTCGCCCCCGGCCGCCTCCGGCCAGACGGCCGACACGGTCAACACCGCGACCGGCACGTTCCTGCTCTCGGCGGCACTGAGTGCCACCGGCTTCAACGTGACGGCGAACGGCACCACGGGCCTCACCATCACCAACCCGGGCACCGACACCGCGCTGTCGCTCGCCCCGCACGCCTACAGCTCATACGCCGGAACCACGCCCGCCGCGATCACGACCTCGCAGAGCATCATCCCGCTGGGCCCGGCCGGCACGGGTCTGTCGGCCGGCCAGGTCCTGCTCAATGACGGCACGGCGATCGGCACGATCGCCTCGGTGGATGCGGCCGGCAACGTGACGCTCACCGCGCCGGCGGCGGTCGCGGTCAGTGCCGGTGCCCAGATCGACGTGGCGGTCGGCGCCGGCATGAACAATATCGGCACCCAAATCACCGCCCAGAGCAGCGCCAGCACGACCAGCCAGACGATCGCACTCGGGCCGGTCGGGACCGTGCTACAGGCGGGCCAGATCCTGACCGACAACGGCAACGTGGTGGGCATCGTCAAGTCGGTCGACACGCTGGGCAATGTGACGCTGAACGCCAATGCGGCGGTGGCGGTGACCGCCGGCGACACGATCGGCGTGCTGCCCGGGGTCAGCGACCAGCAGACGCCGGCGCTCGCCGACAGCACCAACACCAGCGCCATGCTGCAAAGCTACGAGACCAACCAGTACGAGAAGCAGGAAGGCAAGCAGGTACCCGGCCTGCAGAGCGCGCTCTATTTCACGCGCACGATCGGCAGCATCACCAGCATCAACCAGTTGATGAGCGACACGACCCTGCTGAAGGTGGTGACCACCAACCTCGGCATCGCGGCGAATTTCGGCCAGCTCGACTACACCCAGCAATACGCGATTCTGAACAGCAAGGTGAACCTGTCTCAGTTCAGCACCAGCGCAGGGGTCCAGCGCTACGCCGAGCAGTTCCTGGCCCTGACCGGAGAACAAAGCTTCACCAGTTCGAGCAGCAACCCGGCCGAGATCCTGCTCAACGGCGGCAAGTCGCTGTCGAGCAACAATTCCAGCGACTCCGACGACAGCGACGGCTCCGGCCTGCTGTCCGTTCTCTATCCGGGCTCGACATCGAGCGGCGGCCTGCTGTCGATCCTCTATCCCGGCGACAGCAGCGACTCCTCGGACTCCACCACGAGCCTGCTGACCCTGTTCACCTGAGCAGGGCTTGACGCGCAGAAGGCCGGGGCGCTTCCGCCCCGGCCTTCTCCCCGCCCTCGCGCCGGCTTCCGAACCCCGGAAGCCGCGCCCTCTCAGGCCGACTTGGCCATGATCTCGTCGGCGATGTTGCGGGGCACCGGGTCGTAATGGTGGAACTGCATGGTGAACGAGGCCCGGCCCTTGGTCATCGAGCGCAGGTTGGAGATGTAGCCGAACATCTCCTTCAGCGGCACCTGGGCGCGCACGATCACCGTCGAGCCGGAGCTTTCCTGGTTCTGGATCTGGCCGCGCCGGCGGTTCAGATCGCCCACCACGTCGCCCACATGATCCTGCGGGGTGGTGATCTCGACATCCATGATCGGCTCGAGGATCACCGGCGAGGCCTTCTTCATGCCTTCGCGGAAGCAGGCCTTGGCGGCGATCTCGAAGGCCAGCGCCGAGCTGTCGACGTCGTGGTACTTGCCGTCGGTGAGGGTGAACTTGAAGTCCACCGTCGGGAAGCCGGCCAGCACGCCGGTCGAGGACTGCACCCGGATGCCCTTCTCGACGGCCGGGATGTATTCCTTCGGCACCGCACCACCGACCACCGAGTTCTCGAACACGATGCCGGCGTTGCGCTCCAGCGGCTCGAAGGTGATCTTCACCTCGGCATACTGGCCCGAGCCGCCCGACTGCTTCTTGTGGGTGTAGGTCTCGGTGTGCGGGCGCGAGATGGTCTCGCGGTAGGCCACCTGCGGCGCGCCGACATTGGCGTCCACGCCATACTCGCGGCGCAGACGGTCGATGATGATCTCCAGATGCAGCTCGCCCATCCCGGACAGGATGGTCTGGCCGGTCTCCTGGTCGGTCTTGAGCCGCAGCGAGGGATCCTCGCCGGCCAGCTTCTGCAGGGCCAGCGTCATCTTCTCGACCGCGTCCTTGGTGCGCGGCTCGACCGAGATGTCGATCACCGGCACCGGGAAGGCCATGCGCTCGAGCACCACCTGGTCCTCCTGGGCGGCCAGCGTGTCGCCGGTGGCGGTGTCCTTGAGACCGACGAAGGCGGCGATGTCGCCGGCCTGGACCTCCTTGATCTCGGCCCGCTTGTCGGCATGCATCTGGAACATGCGGCCGATTCGCTCGCGATGGCCCTTGGTGGTGTTCATCACCATGTCGCCCGACTTCAGCGTGCCGGAATAGACCCGCACGAAGGTCAGCGTGCCGTACTTGTCGTTGATGATCTTGAAGGCGAGGCCGGCGAACGGCGCCTGCGGGTCGATCTTGATCAGCCGGCGGGTGGTGGGGTCCTCGTCCTCGTGGCCCTCCTCGGCCGCGACCCGGATGCCCTCGACGTCGTCTGGGGCCGGCAGGTAGTCGAGCACCCCGTCAAGCAGCGGCTGCACGCCCTTGTTCTTGAACGCCGTGCCGCACAGCACGGGGCGGAACTCGCCGGTCAGCGTGCCCTTCTTGATGGCCCGCTTCAGGGTCGCCACCGACACGTCGCCCTTCTCGAAATACTCCTCCATCGCCTCGTTGTCGGCGGCAAGCGCGGTATCGAGCAGGGTCTGGCGGGCCTCGGCCGCCTTGTCGGCAAGATCGGCCGGGATCGGCTCGTCGTGGAACTTCGCCCCGAGCTCGCCGCCCTCCCAGATGATCGCCTTCATCTCGACCAGGTCGACCACGCCGAGGAAGTTTTCCTCCACACCGATCGGCAGCTGCAGCGGCAGTGCGATGATGTCGAGCTTCTCCTTCAACGTGTCGAAGGCCCGGTAGAAGTCCGCACCGGTGCGGTCGAGCTTGTTGATGAAGATGATGCGTGGGACGTTGTAGCGGTCGGCCAGGCGCCAGTTGGTCTCGGACTGCGGCTGCACCCCGGCCACGCCCTCGATGATGAACACCGCACCGTCGAGCACGCGCAGGGACCGGTTGACCTCGATGTTGAAGTCGATGTGGCCAGGCGTGTCGATGATGTTGATGCGGTGGTCCTTCCACTCGCAGGTGACCGCCGCCGAGGTGATGGTGATGCCCCGCTCGCGCTCCTGGTCCATGTAGTCGGTGGTCGTGTTGCCCTCGTGGACCTCGCCGATCTTATGCGACACGCCGGTGTAGTACAGGATCCGCTCGGTCGTGGTGGTCTTGCCGGCATCGATGTGCGCGGTGATCCCGATATTGCGGATCTTCGACAGGTCGGAGTGGGCGGACACGGGAACCTCCAGACAAGGGCACCGGCGCGGGGAGCGACGCGGTACGGCTGAACGACGGACGGCAGGCAGACCCGACCCGGGACCGGCGCTGCATGCGTGCGGCCGGCGCCAACCGGCGGACGGCCAAGGGCGCCGTCCGCCCCCACCCTGACCCGGAGGATCACGGCGGACGGCGTGGCGACGCGCAACCGGTCCTAGCCGACCGGACAGGCGCCTCACATGCGTCAGGCGCCGGGGATTTGCAAGCCCGAAGCCGCCATGCGGCCCCGGGCGACGGGATCAGGCGGGCTGGCTGGCCTGCTTCTTGGCCGCCGCGCGCTGGATCCGGCGCTTCAGCGCCTGCGCTTCCTCGGGCAGGCGCCGGTTCGGCGTGCCGAGCAGGAAGGCGTCTAGGCCGCCATTATGCTCGACCGTGCGGATCCCGTTGCTGGTCAGGCGCAAGCGCACCGGCGTGCCGAGCACGTCCGAGAGCAGCGACGTTGCCTGCAGGTTGGGCAGGTAGCGCCGGCGGGTCTTGTTGTTGGCGTGGCTGACATTGTTGCCGGTCAGCACGCCCTTGCCGGTGATCTGGCAGCGGCGGGACATCAGGTTGATCCTCGGAACTAGAAAGCGGGCCGCCAGCCAGAGCCACGACCCGCGTCACATGCGGGGCGGCTTATGGGCCGCGCGGGGCGCTTGCGTCAAGCCGCTTCCCGGCGGGAGGCTCGGCGGAAGACGCTCCGGCCGCCGGGACAGTCAGCACTGGGGCAGTCAGCACTGGCCTTGCGGGCCGCCGTCGGGCTGGTGGAACTCGCCCGCTTCCACGCTGGCCGCGGCATTGGCCAGCATGCGCAGGATCGCCGCGCGGTCCATGTTGCGCGCCAGCACGCTGAGCGCGCCGCCGAGCAGAGCCGAGGCCACAGCCAGCGGCGGCAGGTCCTTGCCCAGCATGTATTCGATCGCCTTGTCGATGATCGCGCCGGCATGGGCGAGTTCGGCCGGGATCGACCCCTCCTGGCCGAGCAGCGGCTGCGCCGCCTCGGACGCCGCTCGGGCTTCGGCAGCGGCCTGGTTCGGATCGAGGCTCATGGGTGGCTCCTCAGCTCTTGTGCGTCCGGCGGACCGGACGGAGGGTTCTCACAGCACCGCAGGGCGCCCGCCATACGGCGGTATGCGCCGGAGCGACTGATCAGGCAAATCTCAGGCGAGCAGGGCCTCGGCGCGGTCTTCCTCCGCCTGCGCCGCCCACATGCGCGCATACAGGCCCTCCTTGCCGAGCAGCGCGCGGTGCGTGCCGCGCTCGACCACGCGGCCTGCCTCGAGCACCAGGATCTCGTCCGCATCGACCACGGTCGACAGCCGGTGGGCGATCACCAGCGTGCTGCGGTGCGCGGCCACCGTGCGCAGGGCGGCCTGGATCTCCTGCTCGGTATGGGTGTCGAGCGCGCTGGTCGCCTCGTCGAGGATCAGGATGCGGGGGTTCTTCAGGATGGTGCGGGCGATCGCCACGCGCTGCTTCTCGCCGCCCGACAGCTTCAGGCCGCGCTCGCCCACCCGGGTCTCATAGCCATCGGGCAGCGCCGTGACGAAGTCATGCACCTGGGCCAGGCGGGCGGCGTGCTCGATCTCGGCCTGGCTCGCCCCGATCCGGCCATAGGCGATGTTGTAGCGGATCGTGTCGTTGAACAGCACCGTGTCCTGCGGCACCACGCCGATCGCCGCCCGCAGGCTCGCCTGGCTGTAGTCGCGCACGTCGCGCCCGTCGACCAGCACGCGGCCGCCGGTCACGTCGTAGAAGCGGAACAGCAGCCGGCTGATCGTCGACTTGCCCGCCCCCGTCGGCCCGACGATCGCGACGCGGCCGCCCGGCGGCAGGTCGAAGCTGATCGCGTGCAGGATCTCCCGGTCCGGGCGGTAGCCGAACCGCACCGACTCGAAACGCACCTCGCCGGCCGGCGCCTCCTCAAGGCGCGACGGCAGCGCCGCCGCCCCCGGCCGGTCGCGCACCTCCTGGCTGCGGCCGAGCAGGTCGAACATCTGTTCGAGGTCGACCACGCCCTGGCGCAGGGAGGAATACACGAAGCCCAGGAAGTTGAGCGGCTGGTAGAGCTGCATCAGGTAGGTGTTGACCAGCACGAACTTGCCGACCGTCAACCGGCCCGCAGCCACCTCGCGGGCGGCCATCAGCATGATGGCGGCGAGTGCCACGGCAATGATCGTCGCCTGGCCCAGGTTGAGCATGTTGAGCGACACCTGGGCGCGGACGGCGGCTCGCTCGTAGCGGGCCTGCGCCTCGTCATAGCGCCGCGCCTCGTGCGGCTCGTTGCCGAAATACTTGACCGTCTCGTAGTTCAGCAGGCTGTCGAGCGCCTTGCCGCTGGCCTCGTTGTCGACCTCGTTCATCTGCCGCCGGATGCCGATCCGCCAGCCGGTGAAGGCGATGGTGAAGCCGACATAGGCCACCACGGTCAGCAGGGTGGCGAGGGCGAAGCGCCAGTCGAACAGCCGCCAGATCACCGCCGTGACCATCAGCGTCTCGAGCAGGGTGGGCACGATGTTGAACACGCCGAGCCGCAGGATCAGCTCGATGGCCACCGTGCCGCGCTCGATCGCCCGCGTGACGCCGCCGCTCTGCCGGTCGAGATGGAAGGCCAGCGACAGGCTGTGCAGGTGGCGGAAGGTGCGCATCGCCACCACCCGGATCACCCGCTGCTTGACCGGGGCGAAGGCGGCGTCGCGCAGCTCGCCGAAGCCGCCGGCCGCGATCCGCACCAGCCCGTAGCCGAGGATCAGGCCCACCGGAACTGCGATGACCCCGGCGCGATCACGATGAGCCAGGCGGTCGATGGCGTGGGAATAGAGGATCGGCACGTAGACGGTGGCCAGCTTGGCGCCGACCAGCAGCAGCAGGGCGGCCACGACCAGGCATCGCCCGCGCAGGTCGCCCTTCGGCCAGAGGTAGGGGAGAAGCCCGCGGACCGTGGCGAATGCCGTGCGTCGATGCTGGGCGGCGGCAGGCAGGGGAGCAGGCATGATGCCGATGTGGCGCGCGAGGCCGGGATTGCAAATGCGTGAGGCGAACGGAAACCCGGATCATGGCTGACGCGCGGCCCCCCGCGACGGCTGACGCGCCGATCCCCGGGCCAGGGGCTGCGACGGGGTTCGCGCGCCATGTGGAGGCCTGCAACAACGCCCTGCTGCCGGGCGGCCGCGCCAGGCTGCTGCTCGCCGGGCAGGCGATCGGCTGGGTGGCGCCAGGGCTCGCCCCGGGGCTGCTGAGCGCGCTCGGTCCGGACGGGCTGCGCGCCGACGCGGCGGGCGACCTCGTGCTGGCCGAGGCGGGCCTGCTGCAGGTGGCGGCCGAGCGGCTCGCGGCGCAGGGCCGGTTGCGCCTACGCGGCGAGGCGTTCGACATCCTCGCCGGACCCGGCAGCCCGTCGCTAGGCCGGATCGACCGCGGCGCCCTGCCTGCCTTCGGCCTCGTCGCCGCCGGCGTCCACGTCAACGGGCTGGTGCGCACGCGAGCCACGAGCGAGGCGCCTGCCTCCCCGGAGGGCCCCGGATCGGGCCTGTCGCTCTGGGTGGGGCGCCGGGCGGCCAACAAGCAGCTCGACCCCGGCAAGCTCGACCAGCTGATCGGCGGCGGCGTTGCCGCCGGCTATACGCCCGGGCAGACCCTCTTCAAGGAGGGGACGGAGGAATGCAGCCTGCCGACGGAACTGGGCGAACGCGCGGTCAAGGTGGCCGAGCTCAGCTACCGGATGCAGCGGCCGGAGGGGCTGCGCCGCGACATCCTGCATTGCTTCGACCTCATGCTGCCCGCGGACTGGCAGCCGGTGCCCAATGACGGCGAGGTCGAGCAGTTCCAGCTCATGCCGCTTGAGCACGCCTTCGCGCTGGTCCGCGACACCGACGAGTTCAAGTTCAACGTCAATCTCGTGCTGATCGACCTGTTCCTGCGCCACGGGCTGATCGATCCGAGCGGCGAGGAGGGGCGCCGGCTGCGCGCCGGGCTGCACGCGCCGCTGTGAGCCGCGGGACCGCGCGCCGGGGCGCGATGAGCTGGCTGCGGCCGGCCCTGTGCGCCCTGCTGGTGTCCGGCTGCGCCTCGGCTCCCTGGCAAGAGGCCGCCTGCCCGCTGCCCGGCGAAACCAGGCAGCTCCGGGTCGAGCTTTATTTCGGCCTCGACCGCCCCCGCGGTCCGGCACTGTCCGAGGCCGAGTGGCGCGACTTCGTGGCGCGCGAGGTGACGCCACGCTTTCCCGACGGGCTGTCCGAACTCGACATGGGCGGCCAGTGGCGTGACCGGGTGAGCGGGCGGATCGGACGCGAGCCGTCGCGCCTGCTGCTGCTGATCACGCCCCCTGCCCCGGACCTCGCCGCCCGGATCGAGGCGATCCGCTCGACCTACCGCCGCCGCTTCGACCAGCAATCGGTGGGGGTGAGCAGCGCGCCGGTGTGCGCCGGCTTCTGATCCGGTCCGGGTGTCACTTGCCGTCGAACAGGGCCAGCGCTTCGCGCTCCATCAGCGGCCCGTCCACGCGGATCGGGGCGAAGGCGCGGGCGGCGATCTCCTCGCAGCGCAGGGTGATCTGCGGCATGCGTCGCGCGAGCTCGGGGATGGAGGCGGCATAGACCACCCGGGCAATGCCGCACCACAGGATCGCCCCCATGCACATCGGGCACGGCTCGCCGGAGGTGTAGAGTGTTGCGCCGCGCAGCCGTTCGGCGCCGTGCGTGGCGAGCACCGCCTCGATCGCCACCATCTCGCCATGAGCGGTCGGGTCGCCGCGGCGCGCACCGCTGTTGCGTCCGGCGCCCAGCAGCTCGTCGCCCGCGCAGATCACGGCGCCGAAGGGGAAATCGGCCTGGCGCGCCTCGTCCAGCGCGCGCTGCATGAAGGCGCGGTCCTGGCTGTCGGTCATCGTGTCATCCTCTCCCGGCAGTCTTCTCGGCAGGTCCGGCCCGGCAGGTCGAACGGGTCGGGTGCGCGATCGCGGTCATAGACCGGGTGGCCGGCCACCCAGGTGGCACGCACGGCCCGCTCGTCGCCCAGCGTCATGAGCATGAACAGCACCTCCTCGATGCTGTCGCAGAACTGGCGGCGGAAGGCGAGCAGTTCGGTGGCGCCGGGGTCGAGCACGCACAGATCCGCCTCCAGCCCCGGCGCGATCCGCCCAACGCGGTCCTCCAGCCGCAGCGCTGCGGCCCCGCCGGCGGTGGCCAGGTAGAAGCCCTCGACCGACGACAGCCGCCGCCCACGCAGGCGCGCCACCTTGTGCGCCTCGTTGAGGGTGATCAGCGTCGACAGCGACGTGCCGGCACCGACATCCGAGCCGAGCGCGACCCGCACCGGGCGACGCGGGTCGAGCGCCTCGTCGAGACGGAACAACCCGCTGCCCAGGAACAGGTTGGAGGTCGGACAGTGCGCCAGTGCCGTGCCGGTGCGGTGACAGCCGCACAGCTCGTCCTCGCCCAGGTGGATGCCGTGGCCGAGGACCGCGCGCGGGCCGAGCAGGCCGGCGCGGCCATAGACATCCAGGTAATGGCGAGCGTCGGGGAAGAGCCGGCGCACCCACTCGCCCTCGGCCAGCGTCTCGGCAATGTGGGTCTGCATGTAGAGCTCGTCGCCGCCGGCGATGAGACTGGCCGCGGCCTCGAGCTGGGCGGGACTGCTGGTCGGCGCGAAGCGCGGGGTGACGGCGTAGAGCTGCCGCCCCCGCCCGTGCCAGCGCCCGATCAGACCGAGGCTGTCGTCATGGCCGCGCTGCGCCGTGTCGAGCAGGTCGCCGGGCGCGTTGCGGTCCATCAGCACCTTGCCGGCGATCATGCGCGTGCCGAAGCGCTCGCTCTCGGCAAAGAACGCGTCGACCGAGTGCGGATGGACCGTGCAATAGACAGCGGCCGTCGTGGTGCCGGCGGCGAGCAGGCCGCGCAGGAAGACGCGCGCGACACGGGCGGCGTGCAGCGGATCGGTGAACCGGCGCTCGGCGGCGAACACGTAGCGGTCGAGCCATTCCAGCAGCCCCTCGCCGCCCGCGCCCAGCATCGGCAGTTGCGGGTAGTGCACGTGGGCGTCGATGAACCCGGCCGAGATGACGCAGTCGGGATAGTGCGTGACCGGCAGGTCGTGCGGCAGGTCGGGCGCCAGCGTCGCATAGGGCCCGACGCGGGCAATCCGCCCGTCCTCGATCAGGATCAGCGCGTCCGGCTCCCAGACCAGGCCGCGCCCACGCTCGAGGAACGGGTCGGCCTCGAATGTCACGGCCGGGCCGCGCAACGCCGCGCGGCCTGGCCGCGACCGGTCGGGAAAGGCAGACAAGCATGGACCTCCGGCGCTTGGAGCGGAGCGCCCGCGCCTCGGCGGGCGGGCGCCACTCGTCGGTGATAACCCGGCCGCGACCATCGGACACCATCGCGCCCGGCGCCGCCTCCTCTTTATGCGGCGTTTATGCAACCCCTCTGCCATTCATATCGCGCCTTTATGGAACCCGGGCGTAATCGAGGCCTCCTCCACGAACCGGGCCGCCCGACAATGCTCGACCTCCTTCTCCTGCCGCTCGGCGTGGCACTCATCCTGCTGATGGCCGGCTACGCCGCGCTCTGCGAACGGATCTGACACTCATGTTCGACCTCATCCTCGGCGGCGCCGCTTCGCTGCTGCTGCTGGTCTACCTGTTCTGGGCACTGCTGCGCCCGGAAGATTTCTGAGCCGGGAGTTCCCGCCTGGAATTTCCGGCCGGGGTTTCCCGGCCTGGAGTTTCCGGGCCGGGACTTCCCACTCTGGCTTTCCTGACCCAGGATTTCTGATCCGGCAGGCCAGATCTGCAATGTCAGGCCCGCCCGGATCGCCGCCGCAAAATTTCGGGAACATTCTCTTATGACAGGTCTCGGCCTTGCGCAGATCGTCGTCGTACTGGCGATCGTCTTCGCGTCCGCATTCCCGATCGGCCGCTACATGGCGGCCTTCGCCTCGGGACGGCGCACGATCCTCTCTCCGCTGCTCGCACCCTGCGAGGCAGCCCTCTACAGGATCTGCGGCGTCGATCCGGCGCGGCAGATGGGCTGGCGCGAGTACACGCTGGCACTCCTGCTGATCAACGCGCTGCACTTCGCCCTGCTCTACGCGATCCTGCGGCTGCAATTCTACCTGCCCTTCAACCCGCAGCACATCACCGGCATGGCGCCAGGGTTGGCGTTCAACACGGCGGCAAGTTTCGTGACCAACACGAACTGGCAGGCCTATACGCCGGAAGCCGCCGTCTCGGACGGCGCGCAGATGCTCGGGCTCACCGTGCACATGTTCCTCTCCGCCGCCACCGGCATCGCGGTGGCGATCGCCGTGTCACGCGCCTTCGCCGGCGGCGGCATCAAGGCGCTGGGCAACATCTATGCCGACATCACCCGCACCAGCCTTTATCTCCTGCTGCCGATCACCATCGTCGCCACGCTGCTGCTGATGGCCAGCGGCGTGCCGCAGACCCTGCATGCATGGCCGGCAGTGACGACGCTCGAAGGGGCGCGGCAGGTGATCTCGCTCGGCCCGGTCTCCTTCCAGGAGGCGATCAAGGAACTCGGCACCAACGGCGGCGGCTTCTTCAACGCCAACAGCGCACACCCGTTCGAGAATCCCACAGCACTCACCTGCGTGCTCGAGATCTGGCTGACCCTGGTGATCGGCTTCTCGCTGCCGATCATGTTCGGCCACATCGTCGGCCAGCCGCGCCAGGGTGTGGCGCTGTTCTCGGTCATGGCGATCCTGCTGAGCCTGGCCGCGATCGGCTGCTACGCCGCCGAGGCGGCCGGCAACCCGCTGCTCGGGCGTCTCGGTGTCGATCAGGCGATGGGCAATCTCGAAGGCAAGGAGCTGCGCTTCGGCACCGCGCTGACCGCCCTGTTCAACGTCGCGGCCACCGGCACGTCATGCGGCGCGGTGGCGGGCTTCACCGACAGCTTCATGCCGCTCGGCGGACTTGTGCCGTTGTTCATGATGCAGCTCGGCGAGGTCCTGCCCGGCGGCGTCGGCTCGGGCCTCTACACCATCATCGTCTTCGCCCTGCTCAGCGTGTTCGTCGCCGGCCTGATGGTCGGACGCACGCCGGAATATCTCGGCAAGAAGGTGCAGGCCCGCGAGATCAAGCTCGCCATGCTGGCACTGCTGGTCCAGACCCTGTTCATACTGTGCGGCGCCGGCTTCTCGCTGGCGGTGCCCGCGGGCACCGGTGCTTTGGCCAATGCCGGGCCGCACGGCCTGTCGGAAATGCTTTATGCCTGGACATCGGCCACCGAGAACAACGGCAGCGCGTTCGCCGGTATCACCGCGACCGGGCCGCTGCTGCTCTACGGCCAGGCGATCGCCATGCTGTTCGGGCGCTTCGCGGTGATGGTACCGATCCTGGCCATCGCCGGGGCACTTGCCGCCAAGCCGCGCCTGCCGCCGTCGGCGGGCACCTTCCCGACCACCGGTCCGCTGTTCGTGGGTCTGATGATCGGGGTGATCGTGATCATGGGCGGCCTGCAATTCATGCCGGCCGACAGTCTCGGTCCGTTGGCGGAACACTTCACGCTGGCCGCCGGCAAGACCTACTGATCGTCACCGCTGCTCCGGCCTCCTGCCGCAACGCGATAAGGACACCCTCCGTGGACGCAACCGTCCCCCAGCCCAGAGGCCCCAAGCTGCGACCCCAGCAGGAAGACCCGGCGCCCACCGCCCTGTTCGACCGGGCGATCCTGCTGCGCGCCAGTCTCGACGCCCTGCTCAAGCTCGATCCGCGCCGGCTCGCCCACAACCCGGTCATCTTCGTCACCGAGGTTGTCGCGGGGCTGACCACGATCTTCGGGGCGCGCAACCTCCTCGCCGGCCAGCCGGCCGCGTTCGCGCTGACCATCGCCGTCTGGCTGTGGCTCACCGTGCTGTTTGCCACTTTCGCCGAGGCGGTGGCCGAAGGCCGCGGACGCGCACGCGCCGAGAGCCTGCGCCGCTCGCGCTCGGAGACGATGGCCAAGCGCCTTGTCAATCCCGATGACCCGGCCTTCTGGAAGCCGGTCGCCGCACCCGACCTCAGGCGCGGCGATGTGGTGCTGGTCGAGACAGGCGACCTCATTCCGTCCGACGGCGAGATCCTGCGCGGCATCGCCTCGGTCAACGAGAGTGCCATCACCGGCGAGTCCGCGCCGGTGATCCGCGAGTCGGGCGGCGACCGCTCGGCGGTGACCGGCGGCACGCAGGTGATCTCCGACTGGCTGGTGGTGCGGATCAGCGCCGATCCCGGCAACACCTTCATCGACCGGATGATCAAGCTCGTCGAGGGTGCGGAGCGACGCAAGACGCCGAACGAGATCGCGCTCGACATCCTGCTCGCCGGGCTGACCATCATCTTCCTGGTCGCCGTCGTGACCCTCGTGGGCTTTGCGAAATACTCGGGCCTGCAACTGACCATCCCGGTGCTCGCCGCCCTCCTGGTCACGCTGATCCCCACCACCATCGGCGGCCTGCTGTCGGCAATCGGCATCGCCGGCATGGACCGGCTGATCCGCTTCAACGTCATCGCCACCTCCGGGCGCGCGGTGGAGGCGGCGGGCGACGTGGATGCGCTGCTGCTCGACAAGACCGGCACCATCACCTTCGGCAACCGCCTCCCCGCCTCGCTCACCGCCTCGCCCGGCGTGCCGGACTCCGCACTGGCCGAGGCAGCGCTGATGTCCTCGCTCGCCGACGAGACGCCGGAGGGCCGGGCGATCGTGACGTTCGTCGGCGAACGTTTCGCGTTCGAGCGCGCGAGCCTCGCGGCGGACGCGAACGTGGTCGCGTTCTCGGCCAACACCCGCCTGTCCGGCATCGACCAGCACGGCCGGTCCTGGCGCAAGGGGGCGGTGGATTCGGTGCTGGCCAGCCTGCGGATCGCGCAGCCGCCGCGCGAGTTCACCGCCACCGTCGAGCGTATCAGCCGCGCCGGCGGCACGCCGCTCGCGGTGAGCGCCGACGACCGCCTGCTCGGCGTCATCGAACTCAAGGACACGGTCAAGCCCGGCATACGCGAGCGCTTCGCCGCCCTGCGCCAGATGGGCATACGCACGGTGATGGTGACCGGCGACAACCGCGTCACGGCGGCGACGATCGCCGGCGAGGCGGGTGTGGACGATTTCATCGCCGAGGCCACGCCGCAGGACAAGCTGGGCTACATCCGCGCCGCGCAGGCGGAGGGACGGCTGGTGGCGATGTGCGGCGACGGCACCAACGACGCGCCGGCGCTGGCCCAGGCGGATGTCGGCATCGCCATCGGCGCCGGCACCGATATCGCCATCGAGTCGGCCGACGTTGTTCTGGTGGGCGAGCGGCTTTCGGCGGTCGCCGAGGGTGTGCGGATCAGCCGGATAAGCTACCGCAAGACGGTGCAGAATCTGACGCTTGCCTTCGCCTTCAACGGGATAGGCATCCCGTTTGCGGCCAGTGGCCTCTTGCACCCAGTCTGGGCCATGGGTGCGATGGTCGCCAGCGTCAGCACGATCCTGCTCAACTCCTTCGGCGGGCGTGTCCTGCCCAGCAGCAGGCGAGGTCGCTCCTCGCAGGCGGCGCGCGGTGCGTTGAACGGCGAGGCGGCCGAACCAGGACGGCAGGGCGAGGATCCCCGGTGGACCCGTGCGTCAAGTGAGGCACGTAAGACTTCGGCCAGAGGAAGCGGTCAACACAGGAGAGCGAAGCGAGGGGACACGAGGGCACGCCGTTCTTAGCCACGCAAGCCTCGTTGCGCGCAAGCCATGCTACGCCGCAGGGAGCCATGCCGCGCGGAGTTTGGGAGTGACGCGGACGTGCCGTCCCCGCCACCCGCACAGGCCCCGCGCTCGGTAGGACCATCCCTTCGTCGTCCGCAGAATCTTGCGCGCTCCCGCTCGCGTGTCTTCGAGCCTCGACAGGATCGGTATCCCCGTGTTCCGTGACGTGAACGGCTCATCTGCCGGGGTCCCCGCCGACTGCGCCACCGACGCCCCCGTGGAGGAGACGCCCTGCCGGTGGGCGGCCGCCGCCC
>Ga0080006_1097511_pt1 | contig 58197 bp, 59 predicted proteins | sample RS3BMetagenome_FD_69209 | JGI IMG/M metagenome (GOLD analysis project Ga0080006, IMG submission 69209) | Ferric oxide microbial mat and aquatic microbial communities from Rainbow Spring, Yellowstone National Park, USA - RS3B (SPADES... ...
CTATCTTGGGTTTCGTCACCACAAGCATAGAGGTAGGATCGTAGATTTGGAAATCACGTGGCTCACTTTCAATCTAATCAAACGCTACAAAAGTGGCTCAAAACTACATTAGCAAAGACAGTCGGGGTGGCACTCGGTCACAGAGGGGAACGGATGACACCCAGGATAGCCAAACAAGAATTGGGCCTCGCTAAGTGCGGGGTCTGTTCTTATTCGTGGTAATCTAGTACCAATTCTACGTGTACTTTCGGGAGCGAAAATTCAGTGCGTCCGCATACCGGAACGGTGTATGATTATGCGTAAAGTCAACACAGAATATCATCAGGTGGTGGCGCCTCTGTCGCCCTTTTGGACGCCGTACAACACTCAGAAGCGTTTCGCACGTTGGTGTAAATGTGCCCAATGACCAAGACGAATTCCAGAAGAGGTGCTCATTTATGAACATCATGATGCTCGGGGACCGCGATCTCAGCTTTTTAACCCATCGAGAGCTCGACTATGCGTTGACGTTGTTTCCCGAAGATGCGCGACCGAAGTGGGTCTCCACGGATGATCCAGCGGCTCGCCAATTGGATGACATCGACGGAATCTGGTTAGTACCGGGTAGCCCGTATCGCGACGATGCGACCGCCTACGCTGCCATCCGCCATTGCTTGTCGACAGGCACACCGTTTTTGGGAACCTGCGCTGGATTTCAATATGCATGCGTCGAACTGGTCCGGGCGGGGGGACGGATCGGGGCAGACCATGCAGAAAATAACCCCAACTCACCTGATCCGGTCGTCCGTCCATTGGCGTGTTCATTGTATGGAGAGCGACGATTGGTACACCCGGTTAATGGAACGGCGTTGGCGGCCATCGTTGGTGTGGAGCCGTTTTCGGGATTTCATTGGTGTGGGTTTGGACTCGACGACGTTTACATCCCTGTGTTGCAGGCTCAGGGCGTCGTCGTGGCGGCTCGTGCGGAGGACGCCGGTGTCGAGGCCATCGAGTTGCCACACCATCCTTTCTTCATGGCCACGGCCTTTCAGCCACAGGTGGGATTGCGCGAAACCGAACGCTTGCACCCCCTGCTGGTGGCGTTCGCCAACGCGGTGCGGCGCACCGCGTTGGAGTAGGAGTACAATACTCCGTTGATGTTCTACGTTGAGACGCCGTGGGTTCCTGGCTTTTTTCGTAGGGTGGTGTTGGAAATCGGACGAGGTGCGACTTTGTAGTCGTAATCGAGCAAAGCCTAATGAGGAATGTCGCACGGTTGATTAGACTTGAGATAGGCTGCCGTTATGGCGGTAAAGGGGGCAAGTGCGAAAGAAGGAGTGGGGATGACCTTTGGAATTTACAATAAGAGATATCGATCAACATGACATTCCGTTTCTTTGGGAAATGCTATACCAATCCTTCTATGTGCCCGAGGGAGATGAGCCATTTCCAAAAGAGATTTTACAAGAGCCGCACATCTCAAAATATGCGAGCGATTGGGGTCGGCATGGTGATATTGCATTAATAGCGAAAACTCAAGATAGAGAGCCATTAGGTGTTGTCTGGTTGCGACTCTTTGATGGAACCAATAAGGGGTATGGTTACGTTGACGATACCACTCCTGAACTTTGGATCTCTGTTGCTGAAGGATGTCGAGGTCAAGGTATTGGTAATGCTCTGATGAGAGAGATTGAAATGAGGGCGAAGGAATTTGGTTATCAACAATTATCTCTAAGTGTAGATCCCCACGATCCCGCACGTCGCCTTTACGAAAGATTAGGCTATGTGCAAGTTGGTTGGTGTGATACGTCTTGGACGATGAAAAAGAATTTAGCGTAATCACCAAATTTATGGCGTGAACTTGATCAACGGGTGCGAATGCGACACATGACTAATGGTGCACACGGGTGCGTGCGCGGAACCAATACAGGATATAGGATTGAGATCAAACATACGTGTGATTAAAGCGGCGGACATAGAATGATGCGCAGGAGACAAACGGAGGTAGGGGTTAGTATGCTCTCGTGTTCTTGGGCGTGGAAACGGGTGGGTATATCATCGAAGATTCACGATCCTGTTATACGATATGGCTCCGAGAGGTTACTTCGAGACTTGTTGGCGAGTTCGGATGAGTCGAATGACGGCAAAAACAGCAATTATGGCGGCTATAATTGCAGTAAATAACCCCAGTTCATGCCAGGGTGCACCCCTGGCAATCAAGTAGGAGCTTGGTACCAGCAATACCAACGACCAGAATAGACGCCACCATGCATTTTTACGAACTTTAGGACCTTTCGGCTGATTCACGATCACACCATCCCCTGATTGAGAAGTCACGAGGTCATTGGCGTCTAGGGAAATCAGCGCTGACGTCAAACGATCTTTGTGGGATCTACGAACTCATCAGTATTAGGAAAATGAGGCTTGTTCAGAAGTTCCAGGAGTCCATTCGGAACGAGTTGCAGTCTGTGATCGCGAAATTCATCGAGAGGCTTCCACATCGCTCTATATATGACATTCCCATCATCTTCCCCCTCCAGATGTTCGCGATCATATAGAGTCGTATCCTGAAATCTGCCGTCATACACCTGAACAATTTCGTGACCCATGTTTCCGTTGAATGTGAAGATATTTTCTACGGTTCCCAGATAACGCAGATCCGCGATGTCAGCGCCCAGTTCTTCTTTCACCTCTCTGACCAATGCGGCTGAACTGGTCTCCCCAAATTCGATTCCTCCGCCAATGGGCCGATAAAAGTGAGTGCCTTTCACGCCGTCATAGCCTTCGGCGACCAAAATCGCACCGCTGCTCTGAAATAGGCAAATGGCCAGTGGCCGTATCGTATGATTTACCAACGCGAGGGAGCAATCTTTTACAATGTTTCCGAACTGCGTGGACAGTGGTTTGGTATAGTAAGAAAAAAGGAGACGACCCACGTGAACTTGAACTTAACCGGTATACGTCACCTAACCGCCGTATCGTGGTGCAGGAAGAGAAGAGGCGAGGTCTGTGTTCGCGAGTTTAGAAGTCAGTCCAGCAGCTGTGCGACGATATTTGTTAGAGAGACAGGGGCTGCGGCCGGATGTGTTGGCAAGCGCAGCGAAATCGGGAGATATCCTTTCACAGATTCAAAATCTCGAATGTGTACAAATCGATCCAGTGGCTGCGGTGGAACGGAACCAGCACCTGGCTCTGTTCGCGCGCATGCCTGCCTACAGGCCGACCGAACTCGAAAAACTGCTTCAGGAGGGAATGGTCTTTGAGTACTTGGCCAATGCGGCCTGCGTCATTCCGATGGCGGACTACCCGATGTTCGAAGTTACCCGACGTCGTATGCGGGATCGGCTTCAGCCGGAACTTGATGGTTTGGGAACGGTCGTCCGTCTCGTGCTTGAACGGCTGGAAGCAGACGGGCCGCTGCCTGCGAAGGCATTTGCAACCAAAGAACGCGTCCGTGGTTACTGGGACAATGTCAACCCAAAAACCAAAGCCACGTCGCATGCCCTGAATCTCCTGTACGATATGGGATACATTGAGGTGGCTCGTCGTGAGGGAGCAACCCGGTTTTTTGACATTCGGGAACGGGTGATACCGAAGAACTTGCTCAGTCAGGCGCTGGCCATCGCAAACGAAGAGGCGCAAAGCGCGTTGCTTGAGAAATACATGCGAGCGTATCGGGTGTTTGATCCAGGAGATGCTCGGTTGGGATGGCATGGAGTGGCGCTTAAACAGCGTCGGGAAGCCCTGAATCGACATGTACGTCAAGGAACTGTGACGCCGCTGGCGATCGGGGGAGTGCGGAGATCCTATTACATGCTGTCCGAGGATGTTGACAGCTTGCAAAGACACGCGGACGCCGTTCGCGAGGAAGATGCGACGCGGGCTGGTTCGGTGCGATTCCTGCCGCCGCTCGACAATCTGCTCTGGCGACGGGAGCGCATTGAGGATCTGTTTCGTTTTTCCTATACTTGGGAGGTATACCTGCCGGCAGTGAAACGTCGGTACGGATACTATGCGCTCCCGATTCTGGCGGGGAATTCGTTCATCGGACGCATGGACCCCAGGCTTGACAGGGAGCATGGGCGTCTCTTCATTCGGTTGCTCCAACTCGAAGCCGGTGTCCCCTGGTCCGCACAACTGCGCAAGAACCTCCAGCGTGCGATCAAGACCTTCGCGCACTTTCATGGGGCGGAAGAGTCATTCATCGAACGAACAGAACCTGAGGGGCTATTGCTGTAACCCACAAGATCTGGCCGGGTCATCCGAATATCCCCGAATGGAGGAATCTCATAGAGATGGACCAAATACCTGCAAGACGGAAAATATTGCGTGAGACATTTGATCCAGTCGCCGAACTTTATGATCGTATACGCCCAGGGTATCCTCAGGCGCTGTTGTCCGATTTAAGTGAACTGGCCGGTACGGGAACTGGGTGTCGTGTACTCGAAATCGGCTGCGGAACCGGGCAACTCACGTTGCCATTGGCGGAACAGGGGTGTGAAATCGTCGCGATTGACCTCGGTCGCGAAATGGTTGCGGTCGCTGCACGCAAGCTTTCACGCTACCCAGCGGTGCAGGTAATCCAGGCGACGTTTGAGGACTGGACTTTGCCGGTTCAACCCTTTGCTGTCGTTGTGTCGGCGACAGCTTTCCATTGGTTGGACCCCACAGTCCGTGTGCCCAAATGTGCAGATGCTTTGCATTCTGGAGGCGTATTGGCAGTCATACGGACGTACCATATCGCAGGTGGGAATGATTCATTCTTTATGGATGTGCAGACGTGCTATGAACGATGGTCACATTCAGTGGGTCGACCATTTCGGCTCCCCGCCGCGCACGATATTCCGCTCGACAGTGAAGAACTGGAGCGCTCCGCGCGGTTCGGGGAGGCCATATTCCGGCGCTACGAATGGGAAGAGACGTATTCGTCCCATGCATATTGCGAACTTCTGCTGACTTACTCTGATCACAGCGCACTTCATCCAGAGGCGCTGCAAGGGTTGCTAGATTGTATCGCCGATATCATTGATTCTCGGTACGGCGGGAAAATTGTGAAACGCTACTTGACCGAGTTATGCCTTGGAAAGAGACTGACAAAAGTTTAAAAAATTCAGAAGGACAACCGCTTTTGAGAGTCGAATCCTTTTCGAACCGGATGGGCGTCAACGAGTCTGGCATACCCCTTCTATCCAAGGCGGGCTCCGCCTATTTGCGGAGAGTCGCCGTGGGGGTCCTCGATTTGGACCCCGCGACCTCTTACTGTTCCACTATAATCGACCTGTGTGGTGAGTCAACTGCCCCTCCATCTGTGGCACCAGCACTTTGCGGATTCGACGGTAGCCGATGCGGTGTTAGACCGGTTGATCCACAATGCACACAAGATCCAGATGCAAGGGGAATCGATGCAATAATTGCAAAATTCCTTGCGAACCAAAAACGAGAATGATATGAAAAAAAGGACTCGTAGGGTTGGGTAGAAAGTGGAGGGAAATGACCGGACTGGGTGGCTGAAATGGTCGGAATACGAAATAAATGCTGAATCAGAGACCAAGCGTTCCAAAGATGCTCAACGCGGCAGCTATTCTAGACTTGATCCCTGAATCAACTAGGATTATAATCATGCCATCAGACCACTAATCTAAGAATTGGGTGATTCGATGAATTCCCGTGATATTGCTTTGAGCCCCATACCTAAAAAACCCAGCCTAGTCGAGGATGTCATTCAGGAATTGTCGAATTTCATTTTGGAGGGAATGATTGAAGGCAAGTTAAAGTTAGGTGACCGTCTCCCTTCGGAACGGGAAATATCCGATTTATTGCATGTCGGTCGGTCGACACTACGCGAAGCGATGAAGGTACTAACGATTCTTGGGCTGCTCGAAGCCCGTACGGGGCAAGGCACGTTCATCACGGATGGCTCTTCTGATTTTTACGCCGCCCCGCTTGCTTGGGGCCTGATCATCGGCGAACAGTCCATCGCAGAGCTAATTGAGGCGCGAGCTTTGCTCGAGTGCGAGGCTGCTTCGCTTGCAGCCGTGCGCGCGACGCCCGAAGAGCGCGAACAATTAAAGCAGGCCTTCATCGACATGCAGTCCGCAAAGGAACGAGGTGACGTCCAGCGCTTTATCGACGAGGATGTCCGCTTTCACATTACGCTCGCCAAGGCCGCTCACAACGCAGTGATTTTCCAGACGATCAAGACGATTCGCCGTCTACTTGAATTGTGGATTCAAAAGGTTTTGGTCAGTGCAGAGAGTCTTGCTGAAACCGTAGAGGAACATCGGACCGTCGTTGACGCGATCCGCCTGCACGATGCAGAACAGGCGAAATTTGCCATGCAACGGCATATCGGCTCCGCGACAGAGAGATTGAAAAACGTAACCGAGTGGAAGTAAACACGGATACACGGCTGTACCACTGCAATCTCTGAGAGATAGTTATGTGGTAATAGTTGGGCAATAACAGAAGAACGCCTACATGTACATTCTGTATAGGAGGGATATGATGAGATTCACGGGAAGAGTTTGTGTGATTACCGGGGCCGGTTCTGGAATTGGCAGGGGCATGGCGATCAAATTCGCACGCGAAGGAGCCGAGATCGCGATCTTGGATGTCAATGAAAATGCCGCCCTCGAAACCGTCGGTTTGATCGCTGACCATGCCGGAACAGCCCATTTCATCTCGTGCGACGTGACCAACAACGATCAGGTAAAGGCCGCTTTTGACCAAGTCTCCGCCACAATGAGCCCGCCGACTATCTTGATCAACAGCGCGGGTATCGAAATTATGGCCAGTATTGAAGAGATGACGGAAGACGCATGGGATCGACAAATTGACGTGAACGTGAAATCCATGTTCCTCTGCTGCAAGTATGCAATTCCCGCCATGCGTAAAGTTGGCAAAGGCAGTATCGTGAATATCTCGTCCGTCTTGGGCATCGTCGCCGCACCCAACCATGTGGCATATTGTGCGTCCAAAGGCGCCGTGCTCCAGTTTACCAAGGCCCTCGGATTTGACGTTGCCAGTGCTGGAATCCGTGTGAATTGCATTCTACCCGGTCCTGTCGATACGCCGCTTTACCGAAAAACGATAGCGGCCTATGGGGATGAAAAGGCTACTCACGAGCAACTGGTGAGGGCTGTTCCTTTGCGGCGAATCGGAGCGCCGGAAGACATCGCGAACGCGGCAGTTTTTCTCAGTAGTGACGAAGCTTCCTTCATTACATGCGCGTCATTGCTTGTGGACGGAGGATCCACCGCAAGCAACATATCGGGCTAGGAAATACGGCGTACACAGATGAAGTAGCCGTATGTCAATAAGATACTGGGAGGTGTATGCCGTGAGTGATCAACCAGTCGACCAATTGGTTGCAACTGCTCATCATATGGCATCGCAGCAATTGGTATGGGGGAATTCGGGAAATATCAGCGTGAGAGACGAAGACATCATTTTCATCAGTGCATCTGGAACAGTCTTGTCGCTTATTGAAAGGGAGGAATTTGTTCCATGCCCGCTATCTGGCCAACCTGCTCACGGCATATGGAGACCCTCCAAGGAGTTGCCCATGCATCAAGCGGTGTACGCGGAACGTCCAGATGTGCAATGCGTGTTGCATGCATCACCTTTTTACAGTACGACGGTAGCCTGCAGTTCCATCAGACTGCAAAAGAACACGTTCGTGGAGTCGATGTATTATCTATTTGATATCGCGGAAGTCGACTACCAGCATCCGGGCACTCAAGCACTGGCAGATGCCGTTCGCGAAAAGGCTTCGAGAACCAATGTGATCCTTTTAAAAAACCACGGCGTTCTGGTATACGATACATCCGCTCGGGAGGCACTTACCCGGTTGGAGACACTGGAGATCGCCTGCCGCATGACGTTGCTGGCGCAATGCGGAGGCTTTTCACTACAGGAAGTGGCACACGAAATGGTAAACGGGTTCATCTACGATTCGGGATACAAATCCGTTCTACCGCAGGGGGCGACACGATGATTGGCGTTGTGGCCGATGACATCACGGGCGCAAATGATATTGGAATCATGTTCGGAAAAAGGGGTTACCGGACCGTCGTTCTGTCAATGGATGCCTTGGAAGCAAACTATGAAGCGGATGTCTTGGTAGTCGATACAGACAGTCGTTTGGACGATCGCGCGACCGCATACGACAAGACACGGCAGGCGGCGCAAAGACTCTCGGCGGTTGGTTGTGTGAAGCTGTTCGCAAAAACGTGTTCGGTCTTTCGAGGAAACATTGGGTCATACTTTGACGCTGTACTCGACGAATCAGGCGAAGCATTCGCTCCAGTGATTCTTGGGTATCCGAAAAACGGGCGCACCACTGTGGATGCGATTCACTTTGTGCATGGTATAAAACTTGAAGATTCCGAATTTGCAAATGACGCGATTCATCCCATGCGAGAATCGGATTTGCGTCAGATTTTGCAGCGACAGACATTGCGCCAAGTCAGTGTCATCGATTGGCAGGTCATCGAACGCGGCGTGGAGGCGGTGCGGGAGACGTTAGCGAAGTTACGAACGACCGCGCATTATGCAATTCTTGACGTGAGGAACCAGGAGGATTTGGAGGTGATCGCGGAGGCTGTCCGCGACGAAAAAATTCTCTGCGGCAGTTCCGCCATCGCGGAAGTATTGCCGTTGCCGCCATCTTCTCAGGGCAATGTCCTGTCGACCGATATAAGTTCTTCCTCCGATTCGCCAGGTATTCTGATTTTGGCGGGAAGTCTGATGCCGCAAACTTTGGCGCAAATCGAATATGCGCGCACGCATGGCGTGTTGTGTTACGAAATGGACACCGTGAGCATTTTCGGGGATTCCAGGCTTCGACTTGAACAAAGAGAAAGTTTGGTGGAAGCCGTCACTTCGGCGGTTGCGTCGGATCGGAACGTGCTGCTTCATGCCAGCAACTCCAGAGAGGACGTGAGACGTACTTTAGACACAGGGAAAACCAATGGTTTGTCTGAGCTTGAGATTCATCGAGCGATATCGCGCGAACTTGCGCAGCTCGCGCGTCAGATCGTAGACCTGACGAACTGTCGGCGCGTCATCGTCGGCGGGGGAGATACATCAGGCGCCGTATGTCATGCGCTAGGAATTCGGGCGGCGCTCGTCATGACCGAAATCGCGCCAGGGCTTCCCTTGTCGCTGACTCTTGATCCTCCTGGAATGTCGATCGTTTTGAAATCCGGCAGTTTTGGAGGAGTGAATTTCTTCTCCAAGGCGATTGTGATGATGCGGGGGGATGCCTGACTTATGGGTGATGATACAGGTAGCGCACGTATTGACAGGAGAGTCTTGAAGAAGTATAGTATGTTTTAGTGGTCGACCAATCAACCAATAGACCGCAGTTGATTTCCATCTGACCTGTAAGATTGCCTGAGAATTGGTAGAGAGGAGAAGGTGATTGTCGGTGAAAGCCGTGGTAACGATGGCGTCACGCCGAATGGAAGTAAGAGAAGTGCCTGACCCAAAGCCGGGGAGAGAGCAAGCGCTGGTAAGGGTCCAGGCGGTCGGTCTTTGCGGATCGGATTACCATCTCTTCTTGGGAGATCATCCCTATGTTACATATCCGCAGACCCAAGGCCACGAGATCGCGGGAGTCGTGGAGACGATTGATCCGGACTACGGTGGGCCTATACGCGTGGGTGACAGAGTTGCTGTAGAACCCCTCATTCCTTGCGGAACCTGTTTTCCCTGTCGTCACGGCCGACCGAACTGCTGCACTAATCTGCAGGTAATGGGAGCGCATACGACAGGAGCCTTGTCAGAGTTTGTGGTCGTTCGGACGTCATCCTTGTATCCTGTCGGTGATCTGGAGCCGGAGTTGGCGGCTCTCGTGGAACCTATGTCCATCGGGTTGCAAGCGGTCAACCGGGCAGAATTGCAAAAGGGTGAACAGATCGTCGTTTTTGGCGCCGGTCCTATTGGTCAAGCGGTCATTTTGGCCGCCAGAGACCTTGGCGCAGAAGTGCTTGTTATCGATCAGATCACATCGAGGCTTGAGTTATCTGTGAGATTGGGTGCGGAGCGGACGGTTTCCGCCGGAGATGATATCTTTGCAGCGGTGTCGGAGTGGACCTCAGGCGATGGCCCGGCAGTCGTATTTGACGCGACGGGTGTACCGTCGGTGATCCGCATGGCGGTTGATCTCGTCGCAAGCTCGGGGCGTGTTGTCATCATCGGGCTCTCCAACCGTGAGGTGTCCATTCCGGTCATCGAATTTACCCGTAAGGAACTCACGATATTGGGATCTCGGAATAATGCGGGGATATTCGGGGATGCTGTGGCGCTTGTAAGACGCAATCGGGATAAGGTTAGGGCGTTGATCACGCATCGCTTTCCTTTGCAAGAGACGGGAAATGCGATTGAATACGCGATCAAACATCCAGAAGCCGTAGAGAAAATCATCATTCAGGTAGGGAGTGAGAACGCATGATAGGGATCGTGGGCGCCGGCGCCATGGGTGGTTGGCTGGCGTCGCAGTTTCATCGCAGCGGACACGAAGTCGTGTTGATTGATGTCTCCGAGAGTCTAGTCAATACCATCAACACAGACGGTCTGACCGTGGAGTCAAAAGACGGAGCGACCATCACCAGAGTGAATGCGATTTCATCTCTGGACGGATTTGGTGAGGCGGACGTGGTGTTCTTCTTTGTGAAGGCCCATCATACAAAAAGCGCCGCCGAACTCGCAAAGGGCATTGTCGGTCGCGGAACGATCGTGGTCAGCTTGCAAAACGGTTGGGGCAACGCGGACGTACTCGCCCAAGCGTTTCCCGCTGAACAAATTGTGGTCGGCGTTACGTACCACAGCGCGACGGTGTTGGCGCCGGCAAGGGTTGCCCATACGGGGAAGGGTGCAACGTTCGTCGGTCCCTACTCCAATGAGGCTTCACTGGCCCGAACCACCGTTATAGGGAAGTTGCTCGATACCGCGGGCATTGAAAACACAGTGACCGCCGAGGTCAAGACGGAGATTTGGAAAAAGTTGATTCTCAATGCGGCGACATTGCCTACAGCCGCGTTGACGGGGTTATGTGCAGGTTCTCTGGATGCGCATACGGAAATGGCGTCTCTTGTCGATGTCGTGGCCAGGGAGGCAGTCGCAGTGGCGCAGGCACAGGGATACGGCATCGATGAGGAAGAGCGGCTGGAGCGGATTCATACGATTCTGCGCGGGGCGGGAAAAGGTAAAGCTTCCATGTTGCAAGACGCGGAAGCGCGCAGGAAAACGGAAATTGAAGTGGTCAACGGAGCCATCGTGCGCGCCGCGGAAATCGCGGGGATCGACGTGCCGATCAACCGCGCCATGGTCTCGCTCATTCACGGGATGGAGGAGGGGTGGCAGTCGTGACGACACGCATTCGGTTCTTGGGAGTGGCGGGTTACGAAATCGAATGGTCCAATCATCGCGTGCTGATCGATCCCTTTCTCACAGGGAGTCGTTTCGCTCCCTGTAGCCCGGATGAGTTGGCAACCCCCGACGTCATCCTCGTCACACACTCCGCATGGGACCATATCGGTGACACCGCAGCCATTGCGAAGCGCACAGGGGCGCCTGTCGTCTGCGGATCCGATACGCATGCCCTACTCCGTGAGGCGGGGATACCGACCGAGCAAATGCGGCAAACGGTTTGGGGTATCGTGGTGAAGGTGGGAGGCGTCGTGGTTCGGCCGGTTGAGAGTCATCACTGGGCGCAAGCGCGCTTGAAAGACGGCACCACTGTGTCGGGAGTGCCCATGGGTTTCCTAATTGAAACGGATCCCGACGTGCGTATATATCATTGCGGGGATACAGCTGTATTTGGCGATATGCGTCTCATCGCGGACCTTTACCAGCCAACGGTCGGTTTGCTGGGATGTTCGCAGGCCCAAGACTTATTGCGTCAGGTTCCGGGCGCTGGAGAGGTCCTGACGGGAGAGATGTCGCCCAGGGACGCCGCATTTGCTGCGGAATTATTACGCCTACCCCTAGCGATTGCTTCCCATTATTTAGACATCGATGATAAACAGGGGCCTGAATATGCGGATGTTCAGGATTTTTTGCAAACCGTCGCGGAGTTTGATTCCACCGGCACGAGAAATGCGTTGGCTATGCGCGTTGGGGAAACGCTGATGCTTGACGAAAAGGGGTTTCGTCTGGAGGGAATCGAATGAGAGTGGTCAGTTACTCCGATGAAGGTCGGACCGGGGTCGGCGTTTGCGTAGAAGATAGGATTCATGCCACTCCCTATACGGACATGTTTGATCTGATACGCTCTGGGCCACAAGGGCTCGCGACGCTAAGAACGGTCATCGAACGCGGTGTTGCCTTGAAGGAGTATAAGCTCTTGGCCCCCGTACCGCGCCCAGGAAAGATGATCTTCAGTGGTGTGAATTACAAGAGTCATATGGAAGAGAATCCATCGGCGATTCTCCCCTCATACCCGCATTTCTTCGCTAAACTTCCTTCATCCGTCATTGGTCCTGGCGAGGCGATCGTGTTGCCGGAAAAGGAATGTCAGGTCGACTATGAGGTGGAATTGGCTGTCGTCATCGGCAAAGAAACTCGTCGGGTCACAAAAGCCGAGGTGTGGGAATGTATTTTCGGCTATACCGTCGTCAATGATGTCAGCGCACGGGATGTGCAGTTTAAGGATAGCCAGATGACTACCGGCAAGGGCTTTGACACCTTTTGTCCAATGGGACCGGAAATCGTCTTGACGGATGAAATCACAGATCCTTCCTTATTGCATGTTGCCAGTTATGTGAATGGCGATCTCAGGCAGTCCTCGTCGGCTCGCGATATGCTCTTTGATGTGCCTACGTTGATCGAATTTCTATCTAAACACATCACTCTGTATCCCGGCGACATCGTTACAACCGGCACACCAGCGGGAGTCGGGTGCTTTCGTAACCCCCCACAATATCTTCGGCCCGGTGACACGGTAACAGTTGAAGTGGATCGTATCGGACACCTTACCAATCCAGTGGTGGAAGGATGGTGAACGATCGCATTCGCAAAATTCGCTTTGGCACAGAAACCCCTTTACCGCAAAGACGTCAGATCCGTGCAGGAGTATTCGATATGCTCTTGGAAGACGGAATGTTGCGGTATATACGATACGGCGATACCGAGGTCGTCAGAGGGATCTACGCGGCAGTCCGCGATAAAGATTGGGGTACGTTGGAACCGAGGTTTCTGAACTATGAAGTGGTCCATGACGATCATTCCTTTACGGTCAGGTTTACTGCAGAACATCAAGAGGCAGACGTCGACTTTATATGGCAAGGCGTCATCGAAGGCACGGCGGACAGCACCATCCGGTTCAGCATGAATGGGGAAGTCCGGAGTTCATTTCTAAAAAACCGGATTGGATTTTGTGTATTGCACCCCATCCAACTTGCAGGAAAGGAGACTGTCGTGAAAACAGAGGGAGGTTGGCGCGAAGGTGCGTTTCCGGCCGAGATCTCTCCGCACCAACCATTTCCCCCGTTTTCGGGCATTCGGTATCCTGCGAGCGGTGGTGCGCGCATCGAAGTTCTGTTCGAGGGCGATCTCTTCGAGATGGAGGATCAACGCAATTGGAGCGATGCGTCCTACAAGACGTACTGCACGCCCCTTCATCTCCAATATCCCGTACGTGTTTCCTCGGGTGATAAGATCAGACAATCCGTGACGGTGCGCTTGCTCGGTGGCAAGTTGCAGCATGTCGATCAATTGAAGGAACCGGGTTTAACCGTCCGCATTTTCGACGAACGTACGGGAACTGTTCCGCAATTGGGCGTCGAATGGGCAAGCAGGATACAGACACCCTCGCAGGTGCTCATTGAGCACCTGCGAAAGCTTCGTCTGTGCCACATCTGGATGGAATTACTTTTGCCTGCGCCGGACTGGCGTGAGGATTTGAGCCGCGCAGCCAGCGTAGCTGATGAGATCGGCGCGGACTTGCTATTAAGCGTGCTTGTAGGCACGGACGAAAGCGAGATCGACGGATTATTCCGTCATATCGCGACCCTGCGCGCTCCCGTGAAAGCCGTGGCCGTCTATCCATTTTCGGAAATAACGTCCGATTCTCGGATCCTACGTAGGGTGCGCCATGCGTGCGCAGAGCAAGGTCTGAACGCATTGGCAGGCGGTGGCTCAAGGGCGTATTTCGCCCAGTTTAACCGCGCTCGGTTGCCGCTGGAGGACATGCAGTTCGTTACGTATACGATCAATCCGCAGGTCCATGCGTTTGACATCGCATCAATCATTGAGACTCTGGAGGCACAGGAACAGACGGTTTCGAGTGCACGGCGGGTCGCGGGCGCCTTGCCTCTGTACGTCGGTCCGGTCACACTTCGACCCCGATTTAATCCGGACATGCAGCGATCTGAGGGGGAAAGTCAGGCGCTGCTTGGGGAATGTCGACCCGATCCGCGACAACAGTCGCTGTTTACAGCTGGATGGACGGTTGGCAGCGTCCATCGGCTCGGCGTCGCTGGCGTCGCTGCGATTACATATTATCAGGCAGCGGGGCCCTGCGGATTGATGGATGCGGATGGGCGGCAGGTATACCCGGTGTATCATGCTCTCGCGGATATTTTGGAGTTTCGTAACAGTTCGATGTTGCGCGCGACAGTATCCGACCCTCTGCGTGCGGAGGTGCTGGTTATGAAATCGGGAAGATCCATCCGATTGCTGGTTTCAAGCCTCTCGGACGAGGCGCAGACAGTGACATGGGAACTCCCTTGGAAGTGTTCGGGAGTCCTGCGAGTGCTGAATGAGACCAATGCGGCTTCTGCGATGGCCGAACCGGATCGGTTCCGAAACCGGGAGGGGCAAACCGTCGCCTCGGAGAGGTCGAACGGGCGCGACTATGGAAAGAACCCTTATGCGTTGCACGCAACCTTGTTGCCTTTTTCCGTGGCTCGTCTTGATCTTCAAATGGATTGACATGCTCGATCTGGTCTGCTTATGGGCGCAGACTACAGAATATCAAGTGATGGGGGATAGGCATGAATTCGTTCAATATAGACCATGTGCATATTTATTCCGATGACATCGAGCGAAGTGTTGCGTTTTATAAGGAGGTATTCGGAGCCTCGGAACTGAGGCGTTTTGAGTCACAGGCTGCAATATTTGTGCATTTGGATGTGGGTGGTACGAGGATTGTCATTTCGTCAAAGTCTGTTCAAAACGAAGGGCTGGGCCATTTTGCGGTGACGACGAATGACTTCGAAGGCACTCTGTCTCGTCTAAAAGAATTCAACATGGACATAACGGATGTCTCGAAGACAGACGCCTATACCAATCTTTTTATCAGAGATCCTTCCGGTGTGGCCATTGAAATCATTTCTCCGAGTACGAAATGATGCGAATTAATGCCAAACAAAGCGACAGTCTGATCACAGGGCAATGAATGTGGAATTCTCATCGACAGATTACTAAGAATTAAGTTGACGAACTAGAAAACAAATTGTATATTAGCTACAGTGGTCAACCAATTGACCAATTGACCAATGATATGGACCGTCTGCACTATGGAATGGAACAAGGAGGTGGTTTTCGTGAACGAGTTCAGTGTTAAGGACCAATCTGTCAGTCAAATTTCAGTTGATCCCCCGAGATTACAGGTGCTGGGAGTGAGTAAAAGTTATCCGGGGGTCAAGGCATTACAGAACGTCTCTCTTTCGGTGGCTGTCGGCGAAGTGCATGCCTTGGTCGGTGAAAACGGTGCCGGCAAATCAACATTGATGCGCCTGATCGCCGGCGTGGAATCATTGGAGCAGGGGGACATTACGCTCGATGGCAAGTCCATTAAAGGCATCGACGAACATCGGGCAGGCGTTTTGGGGATAGGAATGGTCCATCAGGAACGTAGTTTGATATCGGGTCTAAGCGTTGCGGAAAACGTTTATGCGGGGCGTCAACCTGTCAATCGAATAGGCGCTATCGACAAGCGCCAGATGAACGACAAAACTGCTTTCATCCTCGATGAACTGAGAGTGAATATTTCAACCAATCGTCTTGTATCCGATTTGTCCCCTGCACAAGCTCAAATGGTGGAGATTGCTAAAGCGCTTTCATACGAGCTAAAGGTATTGATACTCGATGAGCCAACAGCCACGTTGACAATTACGGAAACCGAGCATCTGTTCGAGGTGATCCGTCACCTAAGCGCACGAGGCGTATCGGTGTTGTACATATCTCACCGTCTGGGTGAAGTGTTTGAAGTATGCAACCGTGTCACAGTTTTGAGAGACGGTCAGATCACGGGACAACACGGCATCTCGGAAGTGTCGGAACATGACCTCATTAAATTGATGGTCGGCAGGGAAATAACGTTGTTTGACGATCAAGAAAGGAGTGGGGAGGGCACTGTTATTCTTGAGGTTCAGTCGTTGCGTTCGGAACAAGTGGTTCGTGATGCGTCGCTTACCATTCGGACGGGTGAGATCGTTTGCCTTGCAGGGTTGATCGGATCGGGGCGCACGGAGTTTTGTGAAACCCTGTTCGGCGTTCGTCAGCGCACAGGAGGGCACGTGTTTATGAACGGTCGTGAGTTGGATATTAAACACCCCTTGGACGCGATGCGTTTAGGTATTGGCATGGTTCCGGAAGATAGAAAGGAAGCGGGGCTATTTCTTGAGATGTCGATTACTATGAATTTCGTGTCTGGCAACCTCAATTTCGTTTCCAAACTTGGTATTCTTTCGAGAACACGCATGAAGAGCTTGGCGCAAAGCTACGTGAATCAGCTTCGGGTTGTGACCCCCGGATTGGATCAGAAGGTTGTCAACTTGAGTGGCGGTAACCAGCAAAAGGTGTTGCTTGGCAAATGGTTGGCCCGAAAACCCACACTGCTGATTGTCGACGAACCAACACGAGGAGTGGATGTCGGCGCCAGAGCTGAAATTTATCAGGTTCTGCGTTCGCTTGCGAAGGAAGGGCTTGGCGTGTTGGTCGTTTCATCCGACTTGCCCGAGGTGCTGAACCTTGCGCATCGAATCGTTGTAATGGCCGAAGGCAGGACGGTCGGTGAACTGAGGCCCCACGAGGCCGATGAGGTCGCAATTTTGAAACTTGCTACGCTGGAAAATGCTCGTGTGGAGGTCAGGTAAATGAACGCGCTCAGAGGAGTGAAAGTGATCTTCCGATCACGAGACACCGTGTTGTTGGTGTTGATCATCGTATTGGCCGTATTTATGACGATTGCCTTTCCGGCAAATTTCCCGACGTACTTAAATATAGATCAAGTGCTGCTTAATGCAGCGCAATACGGCATTCTAGTCGTTGGCATGATGATACTAATGATCGGTGGGCAGTTCGATTTATCGATCGGTTCGACTTTGTCCCTTTGTGGTGTCGTCGCGGGGGTGCTATATGCGCAACTGGGCGTGAGTGCCCCAATGGCCATCGCCGGTGGTATTGTCGCCGGTGGTATCGCTGGTCTCTTCAACGGATTGATCGTGACAAAGCTAAGGATTAATGCTCTGATTGTGACGCTTGCGACGAAGGGAATCTTTGAGGGAATCACGCAGTTTATTTCCGGCACCGGCGTTGCTCCGATTGGAAATTCGTTCGCCCTCTTTGGGCAAAGCGCATTCCTCGGTTTTGGATCCCCATTGTGGGTCATGATCATCATTGTGACATTCGGTGTCTGGGCTGTTGCCAAGATGCGATTTTTCCGCCAGTTCTACTTCATCGGAGGCAATGAACGTGCAGCGAAGCTATCTGGAATTAAAGTTGAGCGCATGGTCATCATTGGATTCGTGATCATGGGACTTTTGGCCGGGTTAGCGGGCGTTCTGGTTGCGGCAGAGTTGAATGCAGCGGTCGTTGATGCCGGTCAAGGAATCGAACTGACAATCATTACGGCGGCGGTACTTGGTGGTGCTAGTTTGAAAGGTGGTGAGGGAAATGTAATAGGTGGATTTCTGGCGGTTATCTTTATGGCTCTGATTCAAAACGTCCTGATCATCATGAACGTGAACGCGTTTTGGCAAAACATCATTGTCGGTTTGGTCCTGTTGTTTGCACTGTCATTTGATCGTTTTAAGGGACTGAGCAGAAAGTGAGCCCTGTTTCGGCACGAGACAAAGAATACAAAACTGATATTGGGGGTATTGATGTGAAAAACAGACGTCGAATCATATCCATTGCGGTTACCACAGCCTTGTGCTTCACCATGGCCGGATATTTCGGTTTCGGACATACGCCATCAGTGTACGCAGCAACAAAAAAGGCAAGCAATAATGGAATATATTACTGGATTTCGCAAAACACCACGCTTCCGTTGTTCGTTCAAAATGACTACAAGGGTATGAAACTGATTGAGAAACAGTTGGGCATAACCATACGGATTGCAGGGCCGACAAACATCAATCTGCCGCAACTTATTACCACTATTAATGAAGTGTGTGCACAGCATCCTGCCGGAGTCAGTGTAGTCGGTTGGGATCCATCGGAAACCGCAGCCGTGAACAAATGTATCGCTGAAGGTGTACCGGTCGTAACGGATGATGCGGATTTACCGCAATCCAACCGGCTGGGGTACATCGGAGAAGATTGGTATGACATCGGTGTCGCCCAAGCTAAAGCCATGATTCAGGCGACGGGAGGGCATGGTCAGGTAGCAATGCTGTCCATTATCAATTCCTCCAATATGATTTCTGCTGTACAGGGATTTGAAGCTACCATTAAAGGAACAGGATTAAAGTTGGTAGCAAACGAAAACGACGGTGGCAGTGCGTTGACGGCCGAGTCGGTGACTGGCTCCTTACTGGCGGCGCATCCTCATCTCGCCGGAATCGCTGGATTCGACTCGGAGAGTGGGCCTGGCATCGTCGAAGCATTAACATCGGCACACATGATTGGGAAGGTCAAGGTCACCGCTATGGAACAGACGCCAGCCTTCTTTAAAACGGTTAAAGACGGTGCCGTGTCGGCAATCATCGTGCAGAAGCGGGAAATGTTTACGTACTACGCTTTTCTTGAACTGTGGGCTTTCAATCACAGCGGTCTTGCAACCGATGGACTAAAAGGTTGGCAAGCACCAGCGATTCCAGCCTTTACAAATACGGGATTAATGGTGGTAACCAAGAAAAATGTCAACCAAGTATTGAAGGCCGACAAGGTTAATTGATTATTGGCAACGCCTGTGCGGCCTACTGGCGGTACGCCGCACAGGCGAGATGTGTATTTAAGAACGTGGAGGAGCTGATAGAAGTGGATTTAATCGACAAAGTGGCTATAGTAACAGGTTCAGGGAGAGGAATAGGCAAGGATGTTGCCCTGTTTTTGGCAGAAGAGAAGTGTAAGGTTGTCTTAGTCGCCCGCAATCAAACTCAATTAGAGATAGTCAAAAATGAGATATTAAGCAGTGGCGGAGTTGCCATTGCGATGTCTTTGGATTTGTCGGTGGTCAGTAATATAGATACACTCGTAAACACTGTATATGACAGATTCGGCAGGATTGATATTCTAATCAATAACGCGAGCATCCTCTTTAAGACATCTTTTTTGGACGTAACAGAAGAAGAGTGGGATATGACAATGAGAGTAAATGCCAAAGCGGTATTTCTATTGAGCCAGAGAGTCCTTCGTGTAATGAAAGAGGCGCACTCTGGCTATATTGTCAACGTATCCTCTACAGTGGCACTCGGAACACCGGCATATCATGCATCTTATGGCGCATCCAAACACGCGGTAGTCGGAATCTCTCAAGCGCTATATGAGACAGCCAAGGAGTATGGGGTAAAAGTCAGTGTTATATATCCAGGTATGACGGATACGGACATGTTAAATGAAGTGAATCCCCCTGTTCCACGTGAACATTGGATGAAACCAAACGATGTTGCCGCATGCGTACTGTTTCTCTTGAAACAAAGCGATTTAGTAATTATAAGAGATTTAGTACCTTGGGCCGCTGGATACGCCAAAGTTTAAGTTATCTATTTGTACAGTACATGTTGCGAGAGGAGGAGGATGCACATTGGTTGAACATCTGTGTGTATATCGTATAAGGCAAACACCCGACGCCGAGATTGAAAATGAGATTATTCGTTTGTTCCAAGACTTGAAGGGAGATATAGAAGGATTACTTGAAATGTCCGTTGGGATTAACACGACAGAGGAAGTAGAGTATCTCAAAGGTTATACCGTGGGGCTCCGCATGTTGTTTGACTCGCGACGCTCATTGAAGAATTATCTTGAACACCCGAAGCATAAAGCGGTGGCCGATTTTGTGCTTAAAGGTGTAGACGATGTCATTGTGTGTGACTTTGAGGTCTGATCTATCTAAAAGTTTACCCTATGTGATCGTTTGACCCGTAATTAGATCACTGAGTAGCGTATTGAACGATTGGACTTGATCCTTCAGTATTGCACCAATAGTCCGTTCGCGTGGTGCGGGTAGGGAGAGTGTCGTCTTGCTGGCGAAAATTTGTGCAGTGCGGCGGCGTGTCCGCTTGGAGATACGGTGCGCTGCAGGGAGTGAACAGGGATGAAAGTCGCGTTGTTTGCCACCTGTCTTGTCGATAACTTCTATCCGCACGTCGGGGAGTCGATGGTGCGGATCCTGAATCATTGCGGCGTGGAGGTCGAATTTCCGGAGGCGCAAACGTGCTGCGGCCAGCCTGCGTTTAACAGCGGATATCAGGAGCAGGCGCGAGTGGTCGGACGCACTCTTCTCGATGCGTTTGGGGATTATGACTACGTGGTGTCTCCGTCAGGTTCCTGCACCGGGATGATCCATCACTACTATCCGCACTTGTTTGACAGCGATCCTGGACTGGCCCGGATCGCTCACGAACTGGTGACAAAGACCTTTGAGTTCTCACAGTTTCTTGTCAATATTCTCGGTGTGACAGATCTTGGCGCACGGTTTTCGCACACCGTGACGTATCATCCCTCGTGCCATGGAGCGCGGTTGTTGGGCGTCAAGCAGGAACCGCTGGAACTCCTGGCGCGTGTGCGCGATTTGAATCTGGTTGAATTGCCGCACGCGCAGGACTGTTGTGGATTTGGAGGCGCGTTTGCCGTGAAGATGCACGAGATATCGACCGCCATGGCGACAGAAAAGGCGGACTGGGTGACAGAGACCGGCGCCGAGGTGCTCGTTGGCACGGACATGGGGTGTCTGATGAACATCGGCGGGAGACTGCGGCACATGGGACGATCGGTGCGCGTCATGCATCTTGCGGAGATGTTGCTTGAAGGGATGGAACAGGGAAGTGGGGTGAAGGGATGAGTGCGGGCGCAAAGGACAAGACGTCGGTCATTGAGCGATCACACGCGGCGCTGCAGGACGATTTTCTGCGCGCCGCCGTTCGCTTTACCACGGATCGGCTGAAGGATCGCAAACACGGTGCAACCGAGGAACTGGGGCGCTGGGAGGAGTGGCGGGAGCAGGGCCGCGAGATTCGCGCGCACACCGTGTCGCACCTTGACTATTATTTGCGGCAATTCGTCGACAATGCGCGCTGCGCGGGCGCCGAGATCCACTTTGCCGCTGACGCGCAGGAGGCGTCTGCCGCTGTGCTGGGCATCGTTCATGAGAAGCAGGCCCAACTTGTCGCGAAGTCCAAATCGATGGTATCGGAAGAGATTCACATCAACCGTCGCCTTGAGGAGCAAAACGTGCGGGTTGTGGAGACGGATCTGGGCGAATACATCATCCAACTGGCGAACGAAATGCCATCGCATATCATCATTCCCGCCATTCACAAAACGCGGGAACAAATCAAAGACTTGTTTACGCGTGACGGCGGTCAGAATCTCGGCACCGACACGAAGGCGTTGGTCGCGTTCGCCAGACGCAAATTGCGCGAGACGTTCCTGACGGCGGATATTGGGATGACGGGTTGCAACTTTGGCATCGCCGAATCGGGCTCCGTGGTGCTCTTCACCAATGAGGGTAACGCGGACATGGTCAGTGCGTTGCCGAAAACGCACATCGTCGTCATGGGCATGGAACGGGTGCTGCCGACGTTCGCAGACCTTGAGGTGATGGCGAATCTGTTGCCGCGAAGCGCGACGGGGCAGAAGGTGATCACATACATGAGCGTGATCACGGGACCACGGCGCGCGCAGGAGCGATGCGGACCTGAGGAGTTGCACGTCGTCATCCTGGACAATGGGCGCTCTTCGCAGCTTGGCGACGCCGAGTTTCAGGATGTGCTGAATTGCATTCGCTGCGGGGCGTGCCTGAATGTATGTCCGGTCTATCGTCACATCGGCGGGCATGCCTACGGGTCTGTGTACCCCGGACCGATCGGCGCGGTGCTCACCCCGCTTCTTTTGCAGGGAGAGGAATTCGTAGACCTGCCGAGCGCCTCCAGCCTGTGCGGAGCCTGCTACGAGGCGTGTCCGGTTAAAATTCCGCTGGATGACATGCTGGTGGCCTTGCGCCGCCGCGCTGCAGAGAGCCAGCGGACGAAGCGCGGCGAACGCGCCGCATGGCGCAGTTATGCCATTGCGTTTGCCAAGCCTGGCCGTTACCGACTGGTTACGCGCATGGCGCGTCTCGCGCAGACACCGCTCGTGCATGATGGGTACATCGAATCGACGTGGGGGCCGCTGATGGGATGGACGAGCAGCCGTCACGCCCCTGCACTCGCGCCCGAATCGTTTCGCGATCGCTTTTTGCGCATGAAACAGGATGTCAGGACCATAAAGAGTGATCCTCAGTGAACGAACAGGAATTCTTTCAAAACATCGCGCGCAGGCTCGGCAGAGAGTTCCCGACGAACGCGAATGCTGCCGCGGCGGCGCCTGCGCGCACCATCGTGGGAGCGCCCGACTTCTGGCAGGCGCATCAGTGGAATCATCAGGAGCGCCTGGAGAAATTCGCGGCAGAGCTGGCGCGTCTCGGCGGAAGCGCACAAGTGTACGAGACGCTTTCCGCATTGCATGAAGGACTGGCGGCGCTCTTGCTGGAACTTTCCCCGTCTTTGATCGGCGTCTGGGGCGGAGAGTTCATCGCAAAGATGCAATTGCAGGATGTCTTGCGCCCATTTGCGGTGATTGAGTGTGTCGAGCAACCGGGGATGATCGAACAGTTCGCACACATCGATGTCGGCATAACCGGCTGTGACTTTGCCATCGCGGATACAGGAACCGTGGTGCTCCTGGCTGCCGTAGGGCAAGGCCGCCTGGTGAGCCTGTTGCCCACGGTCCATATCGTCGTGATGAAAGCCAGTCAAATTCGTACGCGCATGGGTGAGGTTTGGAGCGACATCGAGCTTCGAAGTCTCGACCCGGCGCATCTACCCTCCACTATGATTTTTATCAGCGGACCCAGTCGATCGTCGGACATCGAGAACGACTTGACGATCGGGGTTCATGGCCCTGCTGCCGTATACGCGCTCATCTGGGATGATGGCAAGAGTTAATCCGAATGCCGTCTAGAACGCTTTTTCATTCGAGTTTGGGGCAATGCGAGTTCTACGTTGGAAACAAAGTTGATTATTGAGTAATGGGGGGACAATGGCACAGTATGCGACAATTCGACTCGTATTTCGACCAGTTGATCGGTGAAGGACTCAGCGCGTGTTTCTCTGTCGGTCTTTTAAAAGAAGGTAAAGTTATCTACCAATACGCGCGTGGATTGACGCAGGATGGGGGGGACCCGATCCATATCGGTACACAGTTTAACATCGGATCTGTCAGCAAAACGATAACGGGATCATTGATCGTAAAATTGTTGGAGCAGGGCCAAATTTCGCTGCTGGACAAAGTAGGGAGGTATATACCGGAGTACAAACACAGTGACGTGACCATTTATCATTTGATGACTCATACGGCCGGTTATTCTATCTCGGCTGTTCCGGACTGGCCTGGCCTGGACGCACTGACCAAATACATGAACAGGGTATACGAGATGGAGGTGATTCAACCTCCTGGACTGGAAGCTGCTTATTTTACCTACGGATATTCAATTTTGATGGATATTTTACAGAGAATTAGCGGGGAAAGCATTGAACAATTTGCGCGATCGCACTTGTTTGATCCACTTGGAATGGAAGATACCACGTACGATATGACCACACTCCAACCCGGAAGGTATACGCTTCCCTGCGGGATTGGAGACCAGCGTTGGGACATGAACATGGATCAATTGGCGGCAACTTCAGATAGCAGCGTTTATTCGACAGCCATGGATATGTTGAAATTCTCCACTTTATTCCTTGATGGGGGAACATGGAATGGCACGCGCGTGTTTGCCAAAACAAGTGTTGATCTGATGATGAGAGAATGCACTGAAGGTCGATTCGCCAAGACACCTATATTTTGGATGAAGACTGAGACGGATGGTTATTTTTGCTTTGGCGACCTGAATTCACCTTCAACGGTCGGGCATCCAGGGTTTAGTGGCTGTATGCTGTTTATCGATCCAGCGTACCAGACAGCAGGCATCATTTTGACGAACAGCCAACGGCTTCATTCAGATTTTCTGAATTACAACAAGATCATCAATCTGCTGATGTCCGTATAGGCGATTCGGAGAGTGATCGAAATCGAAGGGAGCAGTTTCGTTGAACAATAAAATCAAATTTGCACTTTATCCATTGATCGCTGTGGTCGGACTGCTCGGCGGAATAGTCGTGAGCAATGTGACACAGTCATCCAAACCGATTACTATCCGGCAAACCGCGCCAAGCGGGTACACGCTTGGCGGAGGTAGTGCTGCTGCGCATCCGTTGGCGTTCACCAGCGCACCAAGATGGCGGGGTCTTCAGGAGGCCAGCTCCGCGTTTCTGCTGACCGTTTTCAAGACGCCTGTCAGTAACCAGTATGGAAAATCGGTGGCGGTGCCTCAGAATAAACCGATTTTTTTCAGTGCTCCCTGGTGTCCATACTGCAACCTGACCGAACATCTTTTGATCAGTGCCGGACTGATGAGCAAATTCACTATCTTGGGCGTGGCGCTGACCGGTTCTGAACTGGGGCAGGTTCCAGCGCGTCCTGCGAACACGGTTGCGCAAGCGCGCAAGACGTTCCAGCTAGACTGGAAGCATTATGGAACTCACTGGCCCACGCGTAACATCCTGTATGCGCTGCCAAGTAATCCGATTAACAAGGTCATCCAGGCGTTTCCGACATTGCTGATTCCACATGCCGGAAAGTGGTACCTGCAGGTAGGATACAATCCATACGCTTCGTACTGGAAGTCGTTGGTCGGATGATGCGCCTAGCGGCTTGGGCGATCGCGACACTGTCACTGATAGTCAGCTCGTTCTGGAGTCTGGCATTGCACTTTCCGGCATGCAATCTTTGTTGGACCGAACGCGGTTTGTTTGCCCTGATCTGGCTGAGTTTGACCTTTCGCAGACCCAAGGTAGTGGTTCCGGTCGCCCTATTGGGAACTGGCGTGGCAGGGTTCCAGTGGTATTTACAATGGGCACATACGGTCTCAGTCGTCTGCACGCAATCCACGCCATGTGACGTATCGCCGATTCACTGGGGGTTTGTCACCACTGCGGGGCTGGCTACGTTGTCCTTCTTGATAATATTCGTGCTTTGCATCGTCAGAGTTCCTGACGATTGGTTAAGGCGGGGGTTCTTTAACGGCTGAAAAGGAGTGGGAGTTGTTTTAATGTGAGAAAATGGGTTGATTTCGCTTGGCAGAATACAATACAGGGTGGACACTGTTCGTTGCCGAGGTGATCGCCATCGCCTGTGATCATCCGAAAAACCACGGGTTTCCGGATGCCGCCCACTGGACATTGGACATGCTGTGGCGAGAGGAAAGCCGAACACGATGAACAGTACGGAATTGCTCAAATCAATGTCTGCTAAGGATTTTGCCCAGTGATCGAACGTAAGGTGGTTTGACCAGAGCCAATACAGTTGAAGCTGCTTTCGTTTCAAAGTCCTCATTTTACCCCAGAAGAAACCTTTGATTCCATCGCTCAGCTTGCGATGGAGACAGAAGGCCTACTATTGAACCCCCTATTCACTCAGTTGTATACGGAGGAGCGAGGGGAATTCAAGGGGCTGTCGCGCTGTGTCATTCGCGGATTTACCCAGCCAAAAAACAAAACTTTAGTGCTATATTCTTGTTACAAATATACTCCTCCGTCCTTTTGTGATACGGCTTAAGGGGTGATTAGCCCCGTGAACTTGCGTTTAGAGGGGAGGAGGATCATCCGAAAGCCAAATTACGCATTGAAGCTCTCATCATCCGCCATTCTGACGAGCGCTTGCTTTATACGACATCGTTAAGGCATCATATGGAACCGAATCGTGTTGCGCCTGTCCATTCGCACACAGAAGAACAAATTGGGACTATAATTGAAGGCGAGTACGAGTTCGAACTAAATGGCGTCAAGCGGTTGATTCGCAAGGGCGACGTCTATGTTGTTCCTCCGAACGTTCCGCACGGCGCCGTAACCTATGATAAGCCGGCGGTTATCGCGACATGATGGACGAGGCGTTGCGCAAGAAGGAGGAGTTTTAATGCAGTTGGGTTTGGAAGGAAAATGCGCTCTGGTGACAGCTGCGTCACAGGGTCTGGGTCGGGCTATCGCAACCAACCTGGCGCAAGAAGGCTGTCGCGTGGTTATCTCAAGCCGTCGATCCGACCTGTTGCAGGAAGTGTCCGCGCAAATCAGCGCGCTTGCCAACGCGTCCTCTGATGCGGTGCAGGGGATAGCGGCGGATGTCACCAGCGCAGAGGACATCTCTGCTCTTGTATCCGAAACGGATCGGGTTCTTGGCGGCATCGATATTTTGGTGACCAATGCCGGGGGGCCGCCTACCGGGTTATTTGAGCAGATTAGCGATGAGCAATGGTTGAACGCGGTCAACTTGAACTTGCTCAGCGTAGTCCGCCTCGTGCGGGCAACATTGCCCATTTTCCGGAGGAGAGGCGGGGGGCGCATACTGAACGTTTCATCGCTGGCGGTCAAACAGCCCATTCCCAACCTGATTTTATCGAACACGATACGCACTGGAACGATGGCGATGCTGAAGACGCTTGCGCTGGAACTGGCGCCAGAAAACATTCAGGTTGTGAACTTGGCGCCGGGACGGATTCACACGGATCGCGTCAAGTGGCTGGATGGTAAACGCGCAGAATTGGAAGGCCGTTCGGTCGCGGAGATTCAGGCCGACGAAGAGTTCCGCATTCCGCTGGGCCGTTACGGCACACCGGATGAGTTTGGTAAACTCGCTGCGTTTCTTTTATCGCCGGCCAACTCTTACATGACGGGACAGACCATATTGGCAGACGGGGGTGTCATTCGCACGCTGTAATCCAAATAATCCAATTTTTTTTGCGCAAAGGGGCGTTTTCATTGTCTGACAACAAGCTGTATCTATTGCCGGCCGGGCATTGCCTTATCGACCGGAGTGCGCTCGATACGCGAAGGCAGCCGGGTGAACTGACCCGTTTGCCCATTTGGTGCTACTTGATCGAGACACCGGACGGTCCGATCCTGGTCGACACAGGGATGCCTGCCCTCTGTATAGCCGACTCGAATGGATTATTTAAAGGAACAGAAGCAGACGGGCGTATCGTGCCGCAGATGGCCGAGGACGACCTAGTCACCCGCATCCTGGCGCGCATTGGGTACAGCGCGCAGGATTTGCTGGGGATCGTCAGCACACATTGGCATTTTGACCACGCTGGCGGAAATCAGCTGTTTCCTGACACGGAGATCATCGTCCAACAGGCGGAATACGAGGCTGCCTTGCGGCAGGATGGCTACTTTGACTTCTGTAAAGATCCCGGTCTGAATTATCGATTTGTGAACGGAGACACGGAGATTGCGCCGGGAGTCATGGCGCTGGCGACGCCCGGACATACGCCAGGTCACCAGTCCGTTTTGATTCGCACCAAGGCGTCCGGGAGTGTGTTGTTGACCATTGACGCCGCGTATTGTCGCGCCAACTTTGAGGAAGACGTTCCGTTCGCCGTCCACGACGCGGCGGCGGCTCGCGAGTCTGTGGCGCGGCTGACGGGGCTGGCCAAAGACGAAAACGCCAAAGTGTTTTTTGGCCATGACGAAGAACAGGCTGCCATCTGGAAGCCGCATCCCTTCGTTTACTGAGGAACTGACGCATCCACGAACGCCATTGCAGCCAGAGCAACACAGCACAGGCTTGCAGATTTAAAGGATAGCTTGATGCGTGTACGCCGTAACCGTATGCTAATATGAACGCACGGCCCGCGCATTCCCCTTCCTCGGCGCGAAGCGCCAGGAGGGGGTCAAGCGGGTTATCTTTTGCTCTTTGCCTTTGTTCTGGGCTTGCTTAGCCCCTGGGATTCCACGTACTGCTTCACCGTCTCCAAACTGGCATGTCCGACGCTGGCGACATAGTATGCCCGATGACAAAAGAACGGCTTCCATTAGAACCGTCGCAGATGGTCTGCGTACTTCGCGCGAATGCGCCGGGAGCTGGCCGTCTTCAGATTGTTCATGAGCACGGAGATTTGCAAGGCCGGGTGGATGTCAACCAGCAGATGCACATGATCCGCCTCGCCGCCAAACTCTCTGCAAAGAATTCTCGAAGGTCCGCCAACATCAGAGGCGTGATGGCATGGCGACGAATCGTAACCACCGCATGCGATGAGGAATGGAAATCTTGTTTACTCATGGTGGGGAGTGTATCATAAAATCATGATGAACGGCTACCGGTTTCGCCTCTACCCGACAAAGGAACAGGAACAAATTCTCTTGCGTTGGATCGGATGCCAACGCCTGATTTACAATGCCAAAGTGTCGGAAGACCGCTATTTTCGCTCCTTCAAACGGCAGTTCCTTGCGGTGGTGGGAGAACCAATTCCGATCGACCAGAAATACAGCCGTTTTAAAACCGAACGGACTCCATTTCTAAGCGAAGTGCCCTCACAGATCCTGCGCAACGGCGCGGTGCTGTGGAAACAAGCGTACACGCGCCATTTTCAGGGGCTCGGCGGACGCCCAAAATTCCAGAAGAGAAACGGCGAGCAATCGGTTTGGCTCACTTCGGAGCTCTTTTCCTTCGAACCACAAGTGGAGATGGAAACGGACGAAATTCTACGGTACAACTTGCAGGTGGGCACACACAAATTTTCCGTCGGCGAGATCGATTATGTCAGCCATCGACCGCATCATATTCCAGCCTCCATCCATATCTCGATCCGTGCTGGGAAGTGGTTCTTGTCCTTTAGCGCCGAAGACGACACGGTGAGCCTACCCGGTCATGATGTGGATTCCGCCATCGAAGCGGTCGCGCAAGAGTTGCGTCAGCTCCCTTCAGACGATTTGGCTGCCCGCACTTGCGGAGCCGATCGCGGCGTGGCCAAGCCCCTCGTGACCTCGGACGGTCAGGTGTACGATCTGCAGCCTGTCCAGAAGGAGCGGATCGAAAAGGAACGCGAGCAAAAGAAGAAATGGCAGCGGCGTGCGGCCCGGCGAAAGAAAGGGTCGAAGAACCAGAATAAAGCGCATCGTCGGTCGGCTCGCTATCAGCAGTATGAGGCGAACGTGCGCAAGGAGTATGCGCACCAGACCAGCCATGCGCTGGTAGCGGACAACAAGTATGAACTGTACGCCTTCGAAGATCTCAAGATCCAAAACATGACCCGCCGTCCGAAGGCGAAGAAAGACGAGAAAGGGAGATGGATTCCAAATGGAGCGGCAGCTAAAGCCGGGCTGAACCGCGTCATCCTGTCCTCAGCCTGGGGGCAAGTCGTGCAGTACACCGAGTACAAAGCGCTTCGCGCCGGAAAGCTCGTGGTCAAAGTGCCGTTTGCGTACAGTTCACAGGAGTGCGCCGCTTGCGGTTACACTCACAAGGACAATCGACCGACACAGGCCGAATTTGTCTGCCGCCGCTGTGGACATACAGACAACGCGGATCACAACGCAGCCGTCGTCATCGCGCGTCGAGGCGTCACCAAGATCTTGTCAGGCGTTCCTCTGACAAAACCAAAGAAGTCCGTTCGTATGCGAAAGACGGTAGGGCCGGAACGGTCCAAACCTGTGCAGCCTGCACAAAAGCCTGAGGAGACCGACATAAGACACGATGCAGGTGATCCCTGTATTGCGCACAGGTCGATGATCCAGGAAACTCCGGCAGCGATACCGGAAACCCCCACTACAGCGCGAAGCGCTTAGTGGCGGGAGGTTCATATTCAGTACACTCTGCGAGGTGAGTTGCTGTTGTGGGCATCTATTACATAGAACCGGCGCCGGGTACGGTGCATGGAGCTTTTTCAAATGAGCGGCCGCCCGTTTTGACGGTCGATTCGGGCGATACGGTTCGTTTTCGCACCCTGGACGCAGGGTGGGGAATGGAGCCGTTCGCAGCAGACGGAACGCGAAAGCGGTTTGAACCAAGCGAACCAGGCCATGCGCTGTGCGGCCCTGTCGCTTTGAAGGGCGCAAAACCGGGAATGACGCTGCAAATTAGAATTAACGACGTGCAACCAGGGGCTTGGGGTTATACACGCGCAGGCGGATTCGACCATCCGGTGAACAGGCGGCTGGGGCTTGAGGATGGAGAGACATTTCGCCTCAACTGGACACTGGATAAGGCAATGATGATGGGAATGAGCAATCTGGGACACAAGGTGGCGCTGCGTCCGTTCATGGGCTTGATGGGTATGCCGCCTGCCGAATCAGGGCTGCATCCCACAAACCCGCCGCGGTTTTGCGGGGGGAATATCGACTGCAAAGAACTGATTGCGGGCAGTTCGCTGTTTCTGCCCATCGCGGTTCCTGGAGGGCTCTTTTCTGTTGGGGACGGGCATGCTGTGCAGGGAGATGGGGAGGTGGCCGTTCCCGCTCTGGAATGTCCGATGGACGTGGTCGATCTTACATTCTTCTTGCGGGAAGATATCCGGCTCTCCATGCCGCGAGCCAAGACTCCGTCGCACTGGATCGCTTTCGGGTTCCATGAGGATTTAAATGAAGCGACGATGATGGCTTTAGAAGGAATGCTGGATCTCATGCAGGAACTTTTCGGATACGAACGCCGCGAAGCACTGGCGCTGTCCAGTCTGGTGGTTGACTTGCACATCACCCAGATTGTCAATGGCGTTCGCGGCGTGCATGCCATGCTCGCACACGGCGCCATTCGCTAATTCCTGGTGGGAGGAAACTAACAATGGAATTTGATCCGCTTTATCACCCGTTTCATTCGAGACGTGCGACGGTCTATGCAAAAAATGGCATGGTGGCCACTTCTCAGTCGCTTGCCGCACAGGCAGGGCTTGCTATTTTAAAAAATGGCGGGAACGCCATCGACGCAGCGATTGCGACGGCAGCGTGTCTGACCGTCGTTGAACCCACGTCAAATGGGATCGGCGGCGACGCATTTGCCTTAGTGTGGACAAAGGGGGCCTTGCATGGTCTAAACGCAAGTGGACCGGCGCCGCAATCGCTTTCAATCGCCGCTGTGAAGAAGGCGGGACATGAGAAGATGCCGCGCTATGGATTGACGCCTGTGACCGTTCCCGGAGCCCCCGCTGCCTGGGCGGAACTCTCTGCGCGTTTTGGCCGATTGCCGCTCACGGAGGTCTTGCAACCGGCTGTCGCGTATGCGGAACAGGGCTACCCTATCTCGCCAACGCTCGGCAAGTATTGGCAAGCCGCCTATCGGAACTACAGCGAACACTTGAAGGGGGCGGAATTTGCCGCTTGGTTTGAGACGTTTGCTCCACTTGGAAGGGCGCCGAAGATCGGTGAGGTGTGGCGTTCTCCCGGACACGCGCGAACATTGCGAGAGATTGCGCAGAGTGGCGCGCGCAGTTTTTACGAAGGAGAACTGTCTGCAAAAATAGATCAATTCTGCAGGTCGCATGGCGGTTATTTGTCGCGGGAGGACCTGCAGAGTTATGCGCCTGAGTGGGTTGCACCAATTCGCACGCAATACCGTGGGTATGATGTGTGGGAGATCCCGCCGAATGGACAGGGCCTGGTTGCGTTGATTGCGCTGCATATTCTAAACCAGTTCTCCTTTACGGAAAAGGATTCCGTAGACACGCTGCACCATCAGATCGAGGCGATTAAACTCGCCTTTGCGGACGGGTTGGCTTATATCACGGATGCGCGTGAGATGACGATGCGCGTGGAAGACTTGCTGGCGCGGGACTATGCAAAAAAACGCAGTGCGCTCATTGGCGATCGCGCCGGGGACCCTACGCCAGGTAAACCGGAAATGGGTGGAACCGTCTATCTGGCGACAGCGGATGGGGAAGGCAATATGGTTTCTTACATTCAAAGTAATTACATGGGGTTTGGCTCCGGGATCGTGATTCCGGAGACGGGAATCAGTCTGCAAAATCGGGGGCAGACATTCTCCCTAAACTCTGCTGACGCCAATGCGTTAGCTCCCGGTAAAAAGACGTACCACACCATTATCCCAGGGTTCCTGACAAAAGGCGATCAGGCTGTGGGTCCGTTTGGCGTAATGGGAGGGTTTATGCAACCGCAAGGCCATGTTCAAGTTATTATGAACGCGATCGATTTTCATCTCAATCCACAAGCGACGTTAGACGCTCCGCGTTGGCAGTGGACTCAGGGCCGGAAAGTGGAAGTGGAGCGGGGGTTGCCGGAACACGTCGTTCAGGCATTGGCGCGCAAGGGCCACGAAATCAGTGTGGCGCTTGACTCGGGAGGATTTGGACGCGGTCAGATCATCTGGCGCGATGATGCGGGAGTTCTGGCAGGTGGAACCGAACCACGCACAGACGGCGCCATCGCTGCGTGGTAAGTGTGGGTGTGCATCCGAATTTAGGAGGAGTCGAATGATGAAAACAAGAAAACTGGGTAATCAGGGTCTCTCTGTGTCGGAACTGGGGTTAGGGTGTATGGGAATGTCTGATTTCTACAGCGATCGCAATGACGCGGAATCGATTGCGACCATCCATCGCGCGCTGGAACTCGGTGTCACGTTTTTCGACACGGCCGATATGTACGGGGTCGGCCGCAATGAAGAATTGGTTGGAAAGGCGTTGCAGGGGCGCAGAGAGCAGGCGATTGTCGCAACCAAATTTGGAAACGTGCGCGCTGAAGACGGGAAATTTCTCGGTGTCAATGGTCGTCCGGAGTATGTCAAATCTTCGTGCGAAGACAGCCTTCGCCGTCTGCAGGTCGACTATATTGACCTGTATTACCAGCACCGCGTCGATCCGGACGTGCCGATTGAAGAGACAGTCGGCGCCATGGCAGAGTTGGTCCGCGCGGGAAAAGTTCGTTATCTGGGATTGTCGGAGGCTTCGTCCGCAACGGTTCGCAGGGCGAATGCAGTTCATCCAATCGCCGCCTTGCAGACGGAGTATTCCCTGTGGAGTCGCGATGTCGAAGATGAGATCCTTCCGACATGCCGGGAACTGGGCGTCGGCTTTGTTCCGTACAGCCCGCTTGGACGCGGTTTCCTGACAGGCCAGATCAAGCAATTTGAGGATTTGGCTGAAGACGATTATCGACGGTTTTCGCCGCGCTTCCAGGGTGAAAATTTCAATAAAAATCTGGCCTTGGTCACCCGCATCGAGGAGATGGCCGGGGAGAAAAAGTGCACCCCGGCGCAACTGGCGCTGGCGTGGCTGCTGGCGCAGGGTGAAGATGTGGTTCCTATTCCGGGCACCAAAAAGCGCGCATACCTGGAGGAAAATGTGGGCGCGCTCACGGTCCGGCTGAACGGGGAGGATTTGCAAAGAATCAATGAGATTGCTCCGCTGGGGATTGCGCTAGGCAAACGCTACCCGGAACAGAGCATGAATTCCGTCAACAGGTAATTCGAATACTGGCAAAATCCGCCGCAAACAATCGACTTTGCGGCGGGAATACATACGATGGTGGGGATTGCGATGAAAAGCGACATCGAAATCGCGCAAGAAGCAAATCTGCTTCCGATTCGGAACATTGCCGAGCAGTTGGGTCTATCAGAAGAGGACATCATCCCTTACGGGCGCCACAAAGCGAAGCTGGATCTGAAAATTATGGCAAAAACAGAAGGTCGGCCGGATGGCAAACTGATCCTGGTCACGGGAATGAGTCCGACCCCGGCTGGAGAAGGAAAATCGACGATTACAGTGGGACTCTCTCAAGCCCTCAACAAGTTGGGTCGGCGTACGGTGGCGGCGTTGCGCGAGCCCTCGCTGGGGCCCAATTTCGGAATGAAAGGCGGCGCTGCGGGCGGCGGGTATGCGCAAGTCGTGCCGATGGAAGAGATCAACCTTCATTTTACGGGGGATTTTCACGCCATTACGACCGCGCACAACCTTCTGGCCGCGCTGATTGACAACCACATATTCCAGGGCAACGAACTGCGTCTGGACCCGGACAGGATCACCTGGCGCCGCGTGGTAGACATCAACGACCGGGCCCTTCGGCGCGTCGTCATCGGCTTGGGGGGCAAGAACAACGGCGTCACGCGCGAAACCGGTTTCGATATCACCGTCGCCTCCGAGATCATGGCGATTTTTTGCCTGGTCGAGAGCTTGGCGGAGTTAAAGGAGGCGTTGGCGCGGATCTTGATTGGCTACACCTATAAAAACACACCTGTGTATGTCCGCGACCTCGGAGTGCAGGGAGCGCTCACCGCTCTGCTGAAAGACGCGATTCACCCTAACCTGGTGCAAACCCTGGAGAATACCCCAGCGCTGATTCACGGCGGTCCCTTTGGCAATATCGCTCACGGTTGCAACAGCATGAACGCGACGAAAATGGCGTTGAAATTAGGCGAATATGTCGTGACCGAGGCTGGCTTCGGGGCGGACTTGGGCGCCGAGAAGTTTTTCGACATCAAGTGCCGAAAAGGTCATCTCCAGCCAGCCGCAGCGGTGCTTGTGGCCACGGTGCGGGCGCTCAAATACCATGGCGGAGTGCGGCGCAAAGAACTGGCGACAGAAAACCTGGAGGCCATCGAACGGGGTTTTGCGAATCTGCGGCACCACGCGCGCATTATTGAAAAGTATCAGGTGCCGTTCGTGGTCTCGATCAATCGCTTTCCGACCGATACAGAAGCCGAACTCAAGTACGTTCAGGACCTGTGCGAACGGCACGGCCTTCAGTCGGCCCTGACGGAGGTCTGGGAGAAGGGCGGCGCTGGCGGCATCCTTCTGGCGCAGGCCGTCGTCGCAGCTGCGGAGAGTGGCTTGCAGCGGTTTCAGCCCCTGTACGAGATCCCGGGTTCCATTCAGGATAAGGTAGAGACCATCTGCAAGGACGTGTATGAGGCAAACAGTGTGGCGTTTACGGATGAGGCGAGACGCCAGATGGACGAGTTTGAGCAGAACGGTTGGGGTCAGTTGCCGATTTGCATGGCGAAAACCCAGTATTCGTTTTCGGACAACCCGAATTTGGTGGGGGATGTGAAGGATTTTACGATTACCATCCGGGAGATTCGCGCGTCTCTTGGCGCGGGCTTTCTGGTTTGCTTTACAGGCGACATCATGACGATGCCGGGTCTTCCCAAACACCCCAATGCTCTGCAAATCGATGTTGATGAGAACGGGAACATCATCGGCTTGTTTTAATCTTGGTTCACGGGGCTGCACGAGTACTTCTTCGCAGCGGAGAGGTTGGTGCAGAGGCGATGGAACTGCGGCTGTGCGTTCGTCGACTCTGCACCCAATCTGCTCGCTTTGCGCGCGCCTTACCGCTGTACTTCCAACACGATTTTTCCTCGCGTGTGTTTCGATTCGCTCAGTTCATGTGCTTCGGCGGCCTTCTCCAGGGGCAGCACATGGGTTACAACCGGTTTGATTTTGCCCTGGGCATAGTACTCGTCTATTTCGGCCAGTTGTCTGCCGCTTGGATTTACGAGCATTTGGATGGTGTGTATTTTCTTTGCCCTGGCCAGTTCCTCATTGGGAGACTCCACAAGGGAAATGAGTGTTCCAATCCGTGCCCAATCGACACGACGCTGTCTGTGATGTGCGAGAAGTGGAAACCGGGGATTTTATCTCTTCTGCACGATCGAGGAGTGGTACGGTTTTCGGAATTTCTGCGATTGCTTCACCTGTCAAAAGGGAAAACCATTACAAAGAAGGTGCTGGCGCAACAACTCCGCGAGTTGGAGAAAGACGGGCTGATTGATCGCAGAATCTACCCCGAGGTTCCTCCCAAAGTGGAATACTGTTTAACGGAGTACGGGCAAAGCACAAGACTTGTGATTGAAGAGATCGTGAAATGGGGACACGGGCATCTGGATCGCGCCAAATAAGGGCTGCACTGAACGGTCCATCGATTCAACTGGAATGGGTTCTGCGGGGTACATAGGCGCTCGTCCACTCGTTCGTGCGTGACGAACCGTATCTTGAGTCGCGTGTCATTGACAGCTTCATTCAAACTGCCCATAATTATAACCGCATGTTACGATAAAAAACGGTTAGTAAGGAGTGGGTGCACGTGAAAACAATCATCAAACCGCCGTTTACGTATGAAACAGCTCTTGCAAAAGTCAAGGCCGCCGAAGAGGCGTGGAATACTTGCGATCCGGAAGGGGTGGCGCTAGCCTATACGCCTGACTCCAATTGGAGAAATCGCACTGAATTTTTTGCGGGCAGGGAAGCCATCAAAGAGTTTCTGAAACGGAAGTGGGCAAAAGAACTGGATTATCGACTCATGAAGGAGCTCTGGTGCTACACGGACAATCGCATTTCGGTGCGGTTCGAATACGAATGGCGCGACGCGGACACAGATCAATGGATGAGGACGCATGGGAACGAACACTGGGAATTCGATGAAGGGGGACTCATGAAACGCCGTGACATGAGTGCGAATGACTATCCCATTAATGAATCGGAACGTCGCTATCGGCAGCGATCAAAATGATCAGACGGATTCAGCCAAGCACGGGCTCCAAATTCCCCGATTTATCATGGAGTCTAGCGTACGAGGAGAGAAAGAATGTCAACGTATAGGACGTTTCCGCTCATCTCCGGCTATCTTTCCCTTGATCTTGTGAACACCGAGGTGGTTCGGCGCGGTGCCCGCCATGATTTGCTTATGTCCGAAGAGGATTTGGAACACTGGATCAGAACCATGCGGGAATCAGGGAGTTTGGTGGATGAGTCATGCGGTGGGAGATGCATCGTTCCAGGCAGCCTCCACACTTTGCGAGAGGTTCGAACATTCTTGCGAACTGTCTTTGAAGAGTTGGCGGACGGGAAACAGGTCGATCGTGGTTGGGTTGTCTATCTCGAAAAGCTGATTGAACGAGCGCCATTTTCATACAAAGTCCAGGCTGGCACGCTGGTTCCGATTCCGGTTGGGCAGCCACCTGATGCGCTGGCGTCTCTCGTTGCGGTGGATGCGCTCCGTTTGCTGGCGTCTGGGGAGTTGCGCACGCTTCACCGTTGTGCGAACCCAGATTGCGTGTTGTTGTTTATGGACGCAAGCGGTCGACGCAAATGGTGTTCGATGAAAATTTGTGGCAACCGGATCAAAGTTGCCCGCCATTTAGCTCGCCGCGATTTGTGAGAGGTATCGGCTGTGGTGTATCAGGCAGCGTGCCGAATCGCGCGGCAGCTTTGGCAGTCGGACTTTGATTGACTTTTCTGCAAAGAATCCTTATCATAGTTTATGAAAACGATATCAGTCTACACGTGCACGCTGTTGACGCACGATTCCGTTGTGGGATGGATGACAGATGAAGATTACTATTCGCACTGTCGCGGAACATGCGGGCGTGTCGATACCCACTGTCTCCCGTGTTCTGAATAGTCCAGAACTCGTCAACCCAAAGACTCGAACCAGGGTCCTGGAAGCAGTCAAGTTGCTCAATTACTATCCAAACGGCCATGCAAGAGGGCTTCGCCTGAACCGTCCGACCAACATTGGCGTTCTGGTTCCCAAGTTGGATGACTTATTTTTCAGCAGACTGTATCGAGGCATCTATGACGCCGCATTGGAACTTGGGATGGCCGTAATTCTGCATGACGCCCAGGCGGACCAAAACCGGATCAGCGATGGATTCACCATTTTAAAGAGACAGCACAGCGACGGCATCATTTTTTGCAGCGAGCCTCAGCCGCAGAATTACGCGACTGTCATCGCGCGCATCGGCATACCTGTCGTGCTCACACTGACAGAGAGTGAGCAATCTGACCTGCCGGCGTTTAAGGTCGACGACGAGAGAGCTTCTTTCGACGCCGTAGCACACCTTGCGGAAAGAGGACACCGGTCTATCGGCATGATCGCAGGTTCGCTTGACGATCCGGTCGCGGGAGCAGCGCGGTTTCGCGGTTATCAGCTCGCCCTGCGCCAGTATGATCTGCCGATTTCCGATGAGCGCGTGGCGTATGGGAATTTTCGCTATGAACACGGCTACTCCGCCATGGCAGAATTGCTTGCCCATCGCGCAGTCACAGATATTACGGCCGTATTTGCGGCCAGCGACGAGATGGCGATCGGCGCGATGCGCTGTATCCATGACAACGGGTTGCGAGTTCCGGATGATATCTCCATAATCGGATTTGACGACATTGTGGTCGCCAACATGGTGACTCCGAAATTGACGACGATTGCCCAACCGTTTGAAAATATCGGCAAACTGGCGGTGGAATCCCTGGTGGCGGCGATTGCTGCGGGATCCAGTTCTGCAATTGACACTCACTACATCGCACACTCCCTGGTCGCTAGAGAATCCGTGCGATCGATACCCTACGACACATCGTAGGGTTGCCGAAAAGCCGGCATGATCAATTTAGAAAAAGGGGGATTCACACTAATGAAAAGAACCAGGAAAATCGGCCTTGGATTGGCGTCCACAATCGTTCTGAGCTCCGCGCTCGTCGGTTGCTCAAGCATACCCAGCGCCGCCACTTCACCAAAGGCAACATCGAAAGTCACCACGATTGTCTGGGCTGCAGGAACGATTTCGCAAAATGGCCTGCGCAAAGATCTCGTCAGCCATTTTGAGAAATTGCATCCGACCATTCATGTTCAGATCGTTCCTGAGCCGACCAATACCGACACGACGCGCGCCCAACTCATCGCCGAGATCAGCGGCGGTTCCTCATCGCCCGATGTGTATATGGGCGATGTGATCTGGCCAGGCCAGTTTGGCTTTCAGCATCTCGCGTTGCCGCTCAATCAGCATCTGCCCAAATCTTTCTTTACGCGCTTTGCGCCGGGCCTTGTGCAGGGGGCGTCGTACAAAGGGAATGTCTACGGCGCCCCTTTCTTCCAGGACGCAGGCTTTTTGTACTACCGCAAAGATCTCCTGAAGGCAGCGCATCTTCCAGTACCCAGGACATGGCAACAGCTCAAGCAGGATTCCCTTGTCCTGCAGCATAAACACATGGTCAAGTACGGATTTGTGTGGCAGGGCGCCTCGTACGAAGGTCTGACCTGCGACTGGATGGAGTATCTCACCGACGCGGGCGGACAGGTGTTCAACAAATCTGGAGCCCCGGCGATGAATTCGCCGCAGGCGCTTAAAGCGCTTGACTTCATGCGCTCCCTGATCACCAGCGGCGTGACGCCAAAGGCTGTCATCACCATGCAGGAACCGCAGGCGATGACAGCATTCAATGCGGGGCAGGCGGCATTTCTGCGCAACTGGGACTATGCATGGACAAACTCACAAACTCCAAGTCAATCCAAGGTCGTCGGGAAGGTTGGCGTAGTGCCGCTGCCGACGTTTGCGGGCCACTCTGGAACCGGATACGCCACGATCGGCGGCTGGAACCTGTACATCAATCCGCACTCGAAACATCTGGCGGCCGACCTGGCATTTATCAACTACATCACAGGCGTCCAGGGTCAGACGATTCTCGCAACCAAAGCGTCCGAGATCCCGACCAATGCTGCCGTGCAAAGAAACCCGGCGATCCGCAAACTGAACCCGGTTCTGGCGATCGTTTCAAAAACGCACCTCATCGGTCGCCCCAGCCAGACGCCAAAATACGCGGCTGTCTCGCTTGCGATCTATTCCAACATCAACGCGGCGCTTGCAGGGCAAATAAGTCCGCAGAAGGCACTGCAGAATGCGAACAAACAACTGACTCAGGCAACAAGCAACTCTGGATTGTAAGGACTTACACAGTATCCCGGGAACAGGCAGGGCCATCAAGGCCTTGCCTGGCATCCCAAGAATGGAGGTTCCCGTGCACGTAAGTAAACTCGAACGCAAGTCTGCCCTGATGGGTTATGCCATGCTGTCGCCGGCGCTCCTCGTGATCGCAGCAGTCACTCTTTTTCCAATCGGCTATTCGGTCTGGATGAGTCTGAACACGATCAATTCCACATTTACCGGATTTCAATTCAAGTTCAGCGGATGGACGAACTATAACATCGTATTTCAGAGTTCACTGTTCTGGCAGGCGCTCTGGTTTACCACCATGTACGCGTTTGTCACCGTCATCGTGGAACTGGCGCTCGGTATGTTGATGGCTCTGGCCCTCAACCAGCCCATTCGCGGCCGCGGCTTGGCCATTGCTGTGATGCTTGTGCCCTGGACGCTGATCACGGTCATTTCGGCGCAGATGTGGGGCTACATCTACAATGGCATCTACGGTGTTTTGAACTATGTCCTGATGAGCCTGCACATCATAAACGCTCCATTCTTGTGGCTGGGTTCGCCCGTGTCCGCCACGATTTCGATGATGGTGGCGGATGTTTGGAAGACCACCCCATTTGTGACGATGATTTTATTGGCCGGGTTGCAGTTGATTCCGTCAGAACTCTATGAAGCTGCAAAGATTGACGGCTCCTCTGCATGGCACAGTTTTTGGCGCGTCACCTTTCCCTTGCTGCGACCCAGTATTGGACTGGCCGCACTCTTTCGCATCCTGCAGGCCTTTGGATTGTTTGACTTGCCGTTTGTGCTGACCGGCGGCGGACCTGGCACCAGCACGACATCCATCGCGATGCTCGCTTACAAAGCGATCTTCAGCGACGGCGAGTTTGGTCCTGGCACTGCGGTGGCCGTGGTCACAGTCGGACTGGTGATCGCCCTGGCGCTGGTGTCGCTGAAGGCCTTGCGGACACAAGTGGGGGAGATTGAGACATGAGACAGACAACTGTGCGCATTCGCAAACTGGTGGGTTATGTCACCCTGATTCTGATGCTTATTGTCATTATCGCGCCATTTTACTGGATGGTGGCGACGTCTCTCAAAGGAGATCTGTCGATCGGGAACTTTCCGCCCACTCTATATCCGCATCACCCAACGCTGATTCACTATATTAACGCCTTTACGATCTACGACTTTGGCATCTATTTCAGAAACAGCGTTGTCGTGTCAGTCATCGCGACTGTCGTGGTCATTATCCTGGCCGCACTGGCGAGTTATGCGATCGCACGTCTGCCCATCCGGGGCAAGGCGCCGCTTATGGTGGGTCTGCTCGCGATCTCGACATTTCCACAGGTCGCCGTCATATCGCCGCTGTTCTTGATCATGCAACAACTCGGTTGGCTCAACAGTTATCAGGCGCTTATCATTCCCTATGTCGCGTTCAATCTGCCCTTTGCCATCTGGGTGATGCGTACATACTTTGCCGGAATTCCTAAAGAATTGGATGAAGCAGCGCGCGTCGATGGGGCGGGTGTGCTCACCACAGTCTTTAAGGTGATCCTGCCGCTTGCGACACCGGGTCTGTTTACGGGTGGGATCTTTACTTTCGTCGCCTGTTGGACAGAGTTCTTTTTTGCGCTCGTATTCAACAGCAGTCAAAACTTCCGCACCATACCCGTGGGCATTGCCCTGTTTTCCGGTCAGTTCACAATCCCCTACGGCACGATTTTCGCAGGGTCAACCGTGGCCGTGTTGCCGATTGCCATTCTCGTGCTCGTATTTCAAAAATGGGTCGTATCCGGCCTGACAGCAGGCGCCGTGAAGGGCTGAGATCCGTCGGAGCAAGCGATCCCAGCCTGCGGCACTCGACGTTCTATTATCATGATGAAAACGCGGAGGCATTATGGCCAGCACACACACGTTTACTCGCAAGCAGGAGTACGCCAATGCAGCCAGTCATGCGCTTGGCGCCATTTTCAGTCTGGTTGCGCTGGTGGTGTTGATTGTCTTTGCAACACGACAGGGAAACACGTGGGATGTGGTCAGTTTTACGATCTTTGGGTCCACCATGCTGCTCCTGTACATGAGCTCTACACTTCTGCACATCCTGCCGCAGGGGCGCGCGAAAGACATCTTTGAAATTCTGGATCATTCAGCGATTTACCTGTTTATTGCGGGCACCTACACGCCCATTCTGCTCATTCTCGTGGGTGGATGGAGAGGGTGGACCCTATTGATCGGCATCTGGGTGATTGCCGCAGGAGGCATTGTGTTCAAGTCATTCCACGTGAAGAAATTTGTCATCCTGTCAACAATCGGCTATATCATGATGGGCTGGATGGCTGTATTGGTGTTAGATCCGATTATCCACGTCTTGCCTCTCCATGGAATCCTTCTTCTGTTTGGCGGCGGTCTATTTTATACGATTGGTTCCGCATTTTATGTCTGGCGGAAACTCACTTACCACCACACCATATGGCACCTGTTTGTATTGGCCGGGAGTGTCTGTCACTTCATTCTGATATTGGTGTATGTGCTGCCGATTCATTAACCAACGTGGATAGATGTCAGTTCCAAGGATTATGAACGGCTGCTTGACAAAGCTCCAAGTCGAATACATTTCTAGTTACTACGATTAGATTGTGTGCAATTGCTGTAGCTGCAATCAGACTATCCATTACAGGCAGTTTGATTCCACGTTTTTCAGATGAACCTTGAAGTCGTCCCCAAGTGACAGCGACATCTAAATCAACTGACAGTATACGCCCTATAAATCGCCTTGCCAAATCCTGGTCCACCCACGTTTGTAGTCGCGCTACCCGATGTTTATCATTTAATTTGTCAATTCCTTTTTGTAATTCACCAATGGTGATTACGCTTAGAAACAGAGTGCTTTCATCGCACACATCAATCCAGTGTGTGACACCTTGATTCGGTTCCTTTTTCATTAATTCAGAAATTACATTTGTGTCCAAAAGATATTTCACAATTCTACCTCGCGAGATAAATCTGTGCTTCTCTCGAGGGCAAGGTCAGTATCAAATAACGGTGACTCCTTGAAGAAATCAGTCAATTTTGTTTGCTGCTTTGTTAACCGCTGATACTCTTCAACGGACAAAACAATTGCGGCAGGTTTCCCACGAACAGTTATTGTTTGGGGCCCCGCTTGGGCGGCCTGATTCACGAGTTGACTTAATCGATTTTTTGCTTCCTGAAGTTGCCATTCCATGTGCATGTTTATTCCTCCGATGCATCTAGATTGTCTAGATTAATAATATACAAATCCGTTTGCTTTTGCTACTCGCAGTGCGATCACGATGAAGGGCGTGATGGTAATCTGATCGTTGACCACGGTAGACTCACTCCTTTATGATGGACTGAAGAATGCACTTTGTAAATGTACTGCGAGGATCAGGGCGATTGCAACTTGCCCGCAAACGAAATGCCAGGGGAGGCAGACGTCCGTGTATACGACGATTCGCGACATTTTTGAGCAGACGGTTCAGAAGTATCCAGGACAAGAGGCGATCTACGATGTCCGTTCCGGAGTGCGCTGGACATACGCCGAGTGGGATCTGCATGTCAACAGATTGGCGAACGCCTTGCAGGCGTCTGGCGTGCAGAAGGGGAATCGAGTTTCGACCGTTTTGTTCAATACGGAGGAATTGGCCACGACTTTTTTTGCCTGCGCCAAACTGGGGGCCATTTTTAATCCTATCAATTTTCGTCTTGGCGAAGAAGAAATCGCTTACATACTGGCTGAAATGCTGCCTGCGGTGGTGATTTTTGAACAGGCAGTGGAGTCAAAACTGGCAGCGCTTTATGATCGCTTCGAGAACACTCGTTTCTGGTTTATTGATGCGCACGTTCCCCAGTATGCGGTGGATTATCACCGGGTGGTCGCAGCGGCGGCGGATACGCGACCCAATGTGATCGTGGAGGAAAACGACGTCTACGGCATCATGTATACGAGCGGCACCACCGGTCGGCCAAAAGGAGTCATGCATCGCCATCGCGATGTGGTGGAGCAGAGTCTGATTCTCATTCCAGCCGTGAGTCTTGGCAGGAACGATCGCGGACTGGTCACCGGCCCGATGTTTCATTGTGCGGAACTGCATTGTGCGTTTCTGCCGCGCGTGCATATTGGCGCCAGCAACGTGATCCTGCATCATTTTGATCCGAGTGTCGTGTTGCAGTTGATTCAGTCAGAGCAGATCTCCCTGTTTTTCGCGGCGCCCACAATGTGGAACATGCTGTTGCAGGAAGATCTCGGCCAGTATGATCTGCAGTCTCTGCGCATCGGACTGTACGGGGCTGCCCCGATGGCGCCGGCACTGGTGCGCGCCTGCCACGAGCGACTGGGGATTGGATTGGTGCAGGCTTACGGGATGACCGAGATGGGGCCTGCGGTCACACTTCTGTTTGCAGATGAACAACTGTCGAAGGCCGGGTCTGCGGGGAAGGCATGTCTGAACCACGAAGTGCGCGTCGTGCAGCCCAGTGAGGATGGCCCGAGCGATCCGGACGATCGGTTGGCTGTCGGCGAGATTGGGGAAGTGGTTGTCCGCGGCCCATGCATGATGACAGGGTATTACAATCGCGATGAACTGAATGAACGGGTTCTGTATAAGGGCTGGTACCATTCCGGGGACCTCGGGTACATTGATGAAGACGGCTATCTCTGGATCGCCGATCGGGTCGACGACATGATCATCAGCGGGGGAGAGAATATCTATCCGCGCGAAATCGAGGATGTTCTTTATGAACACCCAGGAGTTCTGGACGCGGCTGTGATTGACGAAGCGGATGAAAAATGGGGCGAGCGAGTGGTCGCAGTCATCGTGCGCAAGGACGCGTCGCTGACTGCGCAAGATCTGGAACAGTTCTGTCGGGCGAACACGAAACTTGCAGGATACAAACGTCCGCGTCGGTATGTATTTGTCGAGGCGTTGCCGCGCAACGCCAGCGGCAAAATACAAAAGTATCTGCTCCGGGAACAGGTCAAGGCATTCCATTGAGCAAACGGCAGCGCAACGCCCGTTTTGCCCAGATCTGGCGTTTCATCCTGTTCGGGATCGTGTCCACGCTCAGGAATCCAGAGTTCCATTCGGCAAATGCAGAGGCAGGGGAGCTGGTGATTCGCATGCACTCTCCAGCAGATAATGTTTTCCTTCCCGCGCGGAGTCGTGAAATCCATGCATGATCTCCAAAACGTGATACGCAACTTCGCCGCTTGCCCGATGGCGTCTGCCCGCGCGGATGGCATACGCCAGATCGGCAACTCCCAGACCGCGGCCTTCTTCCGTATAGCCATGCGTTAACGGAACTTCGCTCCAGTCTTTTGCGCCCCTTGGCTTAATGAAGACAGGCCCGTCAAATCGATTCGGATCGGGAACCCGAAGCGATCCGTCTGTTCCGTAGATCTCGATATTCGGAAGGGGTGAGGTTCCTGCCATGATATCAAAGCTCGTAATGAGCGTGCCGATCGCGCCCGTTGCAAAATCCAGGACGCCCGCGACATGCGTGGGCGTATTGACCGTAATTTTGTCGCCTTTCCTGGGTTGACTCGTGATGGTGCGCTCCGGGAAGGTAATTCGGGCCGACGCGGTAACGCGGCGAACAGGGCCCAGCAGAAACAGCAGTGCTGTCAGATAATAGGGTCCCATATCGAACATTGGTCCGCCGCCCAACTGATAGAAAAAATTTGGATCTGGATGCCATGATTCAGGCCCTGCCCCCATCATAAATCCGGTCGCGGCAATGGGCGTTCCAATCCAGCCGTCGTCAATCAACTTGCGGCAGGTTTGCAGGCCGCCGCCGAGAAACGTATCCGGCGCTGAAGCTACCCGCAGTCCTCGCTGCCGAGCCAGTTCAAGGATCTGCTTACCCGCCTCCCGGGTAACGGCGAGCGGTTTTTCAACGTATACATGTTTTCCGGCAGTAAGCGCCGCCAGGCAGATTTCCGCATGGGCGTCCGGAATCGTGAGATTCACCACAATATCGATGCTCTCATCGGCCAACAATTCCGTCACGGTAAGGGCTCGTGGAATCTGAAATTCAACCGCGCGGGATCGCGCCCGCTCAATATCTAAATCCGCGCAGGCGACGAGCTCCATAAGCGGGAATTTGCGAATTCCCCTGAAGTAGGCGCTGCTGATATTGCCGCAACCGATGACGCCTATTTTTACACTCTCCACTATGTCTCACCTATCCCTTGCAAGCATGTTGAAATTCTACTGTCCAAGCGGCCATGCGCTGGTGGACGACAGAGTCTGAATCTGACCACGGTAAACTGGTGATCGTGGCTATCATAACATTGAACCGCTGGACCGTCATATCCGGGTTATCATACTTTGCCGCCAACTCGGCCGTCACGAAGAAGGACTTACATCACCTGATTGACGAGGTGGCTACGGACGAGCATACCATCGCTAGGGCATTTAGATTGTTGTCTTCACTGAAGGATGAGGTGGACCGCATTGATCCGATTCCTCTGCCGACTTCTGGTACATCGGCGGAGGATCTTATGCATTTTTTTGAAACACACAGTCTCTCCCCAGAAGATACTGAAGACATGATGAAATCAGGAAGCATAACAGGAAAAAATGATCTCATGATTGCTGCGACTGCCATATGCTCTGCCCGTGCTCACTGCAGACGGAGACTTTCATCGGATTCCACTCGTTGAAGTCCTTCCCTATGAAATATGATCCTCGACTCTCCAAAATAGATAAAAGTTTTTTCTATTTTACAGGAATGAAGCCTCTGGTGCTGTGCGCTGCGCTCTCACGCCGGATTGTGTTTGACGGCGGACTTGCTTCGCTCGCGGCGTATCGCGATGATACGGATAAGCAAAATCGCGAGGGCGAGCACGATCAAACGGGCGAGCACACCCAGGAGGATGACGTTGTTCGGAGATTCGAGCGGAGGAGGATTCCAGAATACGCTGTCATGAGTAGTCTGCCAGAGACCGTATTTGACGAAGTCGCGGACCACGGGCCACAGACTGATTGCCGCGGAGTACAGGAAGGGTACGGTTGCATTCCATACGTTTCTTGTCCAGGCGAAGAGCAGCAACCCCATCAGAAAAAGCACCGCATAGCCCTTAATACTCAGAAATGAAACCAGTATGTAGGGCGACGTATAGAGAAACCAGCCGGGCAGCAGCATACTTGCGAGAATGTAACTATGCTCAAGGTGAAATTGCAGATAGGCCATGCAAAATGGAACCAATGCCACAGCGATTGCAAAGCGGTCGCTTGCCTTTCTTGTCGAGGTCAGCAAGGCGGTCGCAAGGGCCAGACACAGCATGAGTGAGGGCGACGCCAAGGGAATGGCGGGCAGCGTGGCTGCGAATAGCAAAAACAGCCCGGAGAACACCGTTATCGACCTCACGATCCATGCACTGGATAGACCGTATGCACTCTTGGTGAGTTGCGCCCTCAGCGAAGACGCTGGACCGCAACTTCGCAGGACTTCGTTTGTGGCTTCGTCCTCCGCCAGACCGAGGTCCATGGAGTCATGGACCGCCGTTTCCAGATGTGTCCGCAATTCCTCCATGCGATCCAGCCGCTCCTGTTTTGGGAAGAAGCTGCCTCGAAACACCTGTCGCAAATAGTCGTCTATGCTCATTTAGCAAAATCCTCCTGTAGAAAGGTATGAATGACGCGGTAGTCGCGTGTCCACGATCTCCTGATCCGCTGCAGTTCAGCCCGTCCTTGCTCTGTGATTCCGTAGTACCGCCGGCGGGCGCCCTGCTCCTGCGCAGCCCAATGACCCTGAAGAAACCCTTCCGCCTCCAGTCGCCGCAACGCCGGGTACAGTGTACCTTCCTTGATTTCAAGCTGCCAGTCCGTGCGTTCGTGAATGATGCGCATGATGTCATAGCCATACGATTCACCTTCAGACAACAAGGATAGCAAAATCCCGTCGATGAAGCCTCTTATCATTTGTCCGTCCAAACGGGAGCCTCCCTTCTTGCAGCACTATACATCGGTTAATACAATACTATATGCCATACAGTATGTCAAGAGTGAGAAGAGGAACTCCGCGCACCTTTGGCGGCCTAGAGGACGCGACTCGTGTTATGATTGTCGTTGCAAGGATCATGGACTTGGCGCGATCGCAGCACGCTGATCCCGCGAGTGACGGTGATAATAGCGCTCACATGGCCCGGTCGGCGATAACGAAGGAGACCGCCATGAATGGTCGAGTGACGACAAAGGAGTATGCCGTGAGTGAGCAAGTGACGACAAAGGAGAACGCCGTGAGTGGGCAAATGACGACAAAAGAGGACCCCGCGAGCGGGCAAGCGACGACAACGGCCGCACGAGCCGCAGTTCCAAGAAAACCTGCACAGAGGCGTTCCGCTGGGCGTGCGCAAGACATTGCGACGACACATCTGTTGGACATTTACGAACGGTTGTTTGCACACTACGGCGATCGTCGCTGGTGGCCGGCCGATACCCCGGAAGAAGTGATTATCGGGGCTATTCTCGTACAGAATGTCGCGTGGAAGAACGTTATGACGGCGATTGCCCGCCTGCGCGAAAAGGGCTGGTTGTCTCTTGGCGCTCTGCGCGAGGCGCCGATAGAAGAAGTGGAGGAATGCATAGTCTCAACACTCTACTATCGGGTGAAAGCGCGCAAACTGCAGACGTTTGCCACAATGGTTGAAGCGGAGTTCGCGGGCGATGCGGGCCTTATGCTCGCGCTCCCGGCGGACGAACTGCGCGCGCGGCTGCTTGCCGTTTGGGGAATCGGTCCAGAGACCGCCGATGATATCATTTTATATGCCGCCAATCAGCCTTCCTTCGTTGTCGACGCATATACCCGCCGCATCTTTTTCCGGCTTGGCCTTACGAAAGAGAAGGCGACTTACGATGAATTGCGGACATTTTTCATGCGCCGCCTGGCGCCGGATGTGGCGCTGTACAATCAATATCACGCTCTGATTGACGCGCTCGGCCACTCGCTGTGCTTGAATAAGCGTCCGCGCTGTGGCGAATGCCCGCTGCGTACTCTGTGCAAAAGCGCCAAAGCGCAGGAGGCTGCGCCATGCCCGAAGTAGATGATGACGGGAAATTCAGTCAGTGCAGAAGTCAGCGCAGCCGAACCACAGGTCTCCACGCCGTCCATGTGCGGCCTCCGTTTTTTGTATATTCCCAGTGCGCCGTTGTTGGTCCTGGCCAGAAGAGCCAACCGTCAGTCGGATTGATGAACTGCAGGGTGGCAAAACGCAGGTGCTCGTTATGCATGACTGGTGCCCATTTTCTCCAGCCGTTCTGTGTTCTGTACAGAGTGCCGCCGTACATGGCATACCCGGCTCGCGCAGTGACAAAGTCCACACTGAACGGAGCCTGGGAACCTTCATTGTGGATAAACGGAATCTGTGTCCACTGCCTGCCCGCGTCGTGCGTGACGTACAGAAATGTCTGGCTGACGGCAGCCTTGAGTCCCCAGCAGGTCATGGTGAGATAGCCTGTATTTCCGAACCACCGCGGTTCACTCAGGGTTGTATACGCCCTGGACCACCCGCGCGGCATGGGAAGCGACTCGTGGCTCCAACTCCGTCCGCCGTCCGTGGTGCGAAAAAGCCATACGTAACCGGCTCCGCCAAACGGCCCTCCTCGTTGACCGCCGCTCATCCATCCGTCCTCTATGGTTCGAAACGAAACCCCCTCGGCAAAGGGAAGCCAGCCAAACTGCGGTTTTCCCACTGCCGCATCCGAAACGGCCGTCGTTGCATTTTGCGTTGCTCCGCTGTAGGAGACTCGTTGCCATGTCCGCCCACCGTTTTTCGTCGCGTATAGAGCCCCAGTCAACATTGAATTGCCTGGATCCGAAACCTCCAGAAATCCGTGCAGACGGTTGAGGAACTGGATATCCACAATTCCTCCGGAATATCCGGCATGAATGGAACGCGAGCGAGTCCACATGCGTCCGCCGTCCAGCGTGCTAAAAACGGTGAATGTTCCGCTGCTCCCCTCCAGTACGAGGGCGGCCGAGCGCGATCCGGCAAAGCCGGCGGTCAAAGTGATCTGGGGGTTTGAAGGTAAATGTGGCGTGACCTCCGTCCACACTCTTCCGCCGTCCGTTGTGCGCAGCACTGTTCCCCCTTGGTTCGAGGAACCGGGCAGTTGCCCGATGGCGAATCCCGCTTCGGCACTCGTCATGAACAGGTTGTCGATCTGGACAGGACGCAAGCGAGCCGGATCGGTGGAGATCCGTGCTGCCGAGGGCGAGGGGCGGGCTGGAAGAGAAACGGACAGTGCAAAACCTGCTGTGAGAACGGCAAATGTGAGCGCGAAAACGAGGCCCGTTCGCCTTGCGCGATGCGTATTGTGAATAAGTGACATATCGAGTCTTCCCCCTGATCGATGCACGATCATGCGCTTTATTGCCTATAGACGATTCGGAAGGCGGATCGGTTACAGATGGGCGTCATGTCAGCGCAAGAATTGTGAGTGCGCTCACTGTGGCGCCTGCTCCGGGTGATCTTAAATATTGGAATCTCAAAAAGATTGTAACCAAAGAGTGGGTTGGATCGTCTATATGAGTGCCAATCCCGAAAATGGATTTTGTATGTAGAGGAGAAGATCTATCTGGATGGGAAACGGGAAAAAATAAGCAGATGGACGGAACTGACTTTGGGGCTCATCGCAGCTGTGCTGGTTAGGCTCCATGCTAGACTGGAGGATGAGAGGATGAGAGGATGAGAGGATGAGAGGATGAGAGGATGAGAGGATGAGAGGATGAGAGGATGAGAGGATGAGAGGATGAGAGGATGAGAGGATGAGAGGATGAGAGGATGAGAGGATGAGGAGGATGAGAGGATGAGAGGATGAGAGGATGAGAGGATGAGAGGATGAGAGGATGAGAGGATGAGAGGATGAGAGGATGAGAGGATGAGAGGATGAGAGGATGAGAGGATGAGAGGATGAGCGTACGAGTTCGCTGGCGGTTGGCGTTGGCTGTGACGGTGTTGCCGCTTGGCTTGGCTGTCACAGGTTGTTCCACAGCACAGAATGCGGTTCCCCGCGCGCGGCAGAGTGTTACTCAAACGAGCAAACTGGCAGTCGCGTCGGCGCCTTCGCTCAAAGGCGCTGGAGCGCTGGACGCGGTGTACTTTGACACTGCTACACAGGGCTGGATTGCAGGTGCGCGCGCAATATACCACACCGCTAACGCGGGGCGCAGCTGGACACGTCAATACAACGGGTCAGGAACCATTGCGCAGCTCGATTTTGCGCCAGGGTCTGGACAGGGCGTCGCTGTCGTGAAGGACCAGTTTCTCCTTGTCACCAACAACAATGGCGCAGCGTGGACGAAGGTTCCGTTTGCGGCGGAACAGGTCACTCTCGTAAATTCGGGGTTCGGTTACGCGCTGGCCCGCGGCAAGCTCTACCAGACGACGAACGGCGGCCGACATTGGCATATCCTGAATACCCGACGGTCATTTACATCGATCAGTTTTCTGAGCAACAGCACGGGCTATGCGGCCAATGGACCCGCACTATATGAAACCAGTGACGGCGGCCATGCATGGAACAGGGTATTTTTGGCGCCGGTTCGTAAGGGGTCCTCAGGTCCGTGGCAGTCTCTGGTACAGACCTCGCGCTCTGGCGCAGTGTGGTTCATGGTGTATGGCGGCAGCGACGGCATGTCACAGGTTGGGTATGTCGTGTTCACCTCCGCAAATGGTCGTGTCTGGAAGCCGATGCTGGAAGAAGGGTACTGGTCACCGTCCTACCCGACGGTTCACATTCCGGGATATCGCGGACTGGGTGCGCAACCGGGACCGTTCGCGGCGGTTCCGATCGATTTTGCGGGTTTCGTCGGCTGGATGCCGAGCACCCACGTCGACAAACTGCAGTTCACGAGCACCTCGGATGGAGGAGCAACCTGGCGTACGCATGCGATCGCCAACACCCGCAATCCTCATGCGCCGACGTTCTGGCTGCCACTTTCCCTGTACTTCTCAGATCAAACGCATGGTTGGCTGGTCGGCAGCAGCAGGCAGGGCAGGGGCATCGTTTTGCGCACGGTCGACGGAGGGAGGGAATGGACCTATTTGGGGTAATACGGAGGCTTATCCTCGTCCACGGGTTCGCATCACTCCCACTCCGTTGTGCGCCGAAACTGGCTGCTGTCAATGACGCTCGCTGGCCGCAAGTGTTGCGCACGGCAGATCGCACCGTACTGTCATTACGCGCCGCTGGGGGAGCAGTGATAATCTAGATTAGGGCAGGCGCACAGCGGTACATATAGCGTCTGAATAAGGCCTCAGACGCTCTATCTGGAATCACTGCGCCTGCATCGAGGACTTTATCACTGCTCCCCTGGGTGGTTGTTCGGCTTCCTGCATCCTGTCGAGCCACTCGCTTATGAGTGCATGGAACAGGTTCGGCTGTTCGATTTGCAGATTGTGGCCGGCACGATCCAACACCGCAAATGTGGCCCGCGGATAGTTTTCCAGTATATTCCACGAATCGACATACCCCACGCTGGTATCCTGTCGGCCTGTGATGATGAGCGCAGGTTTGTCAAAAGGGTGAGGCAGGTCGTCCACATTGTGGGAACATCCATAGCCCTGCGTGCGAACTCGATCAAGAAGTGCGTTGTCAGCCAACCTGGCGCCGACCAGGATCTCGTTTTGAAATCTCTCCCATTCGCGTTGTCCTTGTACGACAGCCATGGACGCAAACTCCTGTGCGTCCTCTTCCGGCAGACGGTCCAGTAGCTCATGGTCTTTCCGGACGATGCGGAGTTCCGGCAAGGTTCTCAGGGAATGATCCGCAACTATCATCGGACAAACGAGCAACATACCCGCCACATGTTCGATTCTCTCGTGAATGACGCCACGCGCAAGGTATCCTCCATAGGACTCGCCGCACACCACAAACTCCTCGGCGGGAATGGCGGCGTCAATGAAGCGAAGGACGGATGCCAGGATATCATCTGTGCTTTGAATGGCGTCGCTCGCTGGGGATCTGCCCATGCCGGGCAGATCCACGTAGATTCGCTTCCACCCGGATCGGTGCGCGAACGTGGGTTCCAGGCACTCTTTCATCACTCGGTGATCGAGCGACCATCCATGAAACGCCACAATTGGTTTTCCTTCACCTACGATTTCGCAGTACATGCCTTCGATGTACTTCGCATGATTGTCCACCTGACGCCCTCCCGCCAGAAACATCGCTTCGTTTTTCTGCAGGCCATATTATACTACACTACGATCATTTATTCGCTTGTTGGTCATGGCGCGTCGCAGAATGGAAGTCTGTGACCCAAAAGTGTGAAGGGGTAGATCAGATGCGATCGCTGCGCTGGTCCAGCACGCGTTGCACAAGTCGTGTCCACAGGTGAATGGAAAATCCACCCCAAGCGGTGGCAACCAGTGTGAGCACGCCCGACATTTTACCAAACGCCAAATACATTGCAGCCACGGAGACGATATTGAAGGCCGTTATGGTCGCCCACAAAGGGATACGCCTGCTTTCCAGAAACGCTTGGGCGATCGCGCTGAATCCGCCGGTGGAATAGCCTTTGGACAGGAGCAGTCCAATCGGACAATAGGAAACGGTCACGATCAATAAAAACGCCAGCCAGGTTGGCCAGACAAAAGGCAACGGCAGCGCCTCGAACAGAATCATGAAGAGGGTGGAGATTGTGGCCGAAACCACTGTCCAGAGTGCTGTGCGCCGCCCTGCCAGCAGTCCGATTGCGGCGAATAAAACAAATTTGATGCTCACATTTGTGAGCCAGACGCCGATGTGCAAAAAATGCGCCGCGCTGATGCTGAGTCCGCTGACTCCGCCGCTGGAGATGTGTGCCGCCTTTTCCAGGTACACAACCATCGCTGCATACAGTACGCTGCCGATGAAAAACCGTTTGGGAGGGAGTGGTTTCCAGGCTGTCAATATGCGAGTCCTCACTTACTGTCTGGGAGCACGATCACGCACGCCGGTTTTGGAACCTCAACCTGGAGAGAAGCCGATGCGAGTTCGCCCGTCAGCGGGTCGATCCGAAACGTCGCGACATTGTCCGAGTCCTGATTGGCGACGAGTAGACTGCGACCATCTGGAGTTATAGTAAAATGCCTCGGGGTCACGCCCATTGTCGCGACATGCTCTCTATACCGCAGGTGTCCTGTATGGCGATCGACGGCAAATACAGCGAGGCTGTCCTGGCCGCGGTTTGACGCATAGAGGAAGTCGCCGCTGGCGCTGATCGCGATGCCTGCCGGGTAGTTGTCTGCGCGCGCAGCGCCGTGCACGGTCGCCAGTGTCTGCGTGGGTTCTATGACGCCGAGGCGGGAATCATACTCGCAGGCGGTGATGGTTGAGTTCAACTCGTTGATTACGTAAACATGTGAGCCATCGGGGGCAAAGGCGATGTGTCGCGGCCCGGCGCTGTCCGGCAGTTTCAGTTCGTGACGGGGCGTGAGTTTCGCCCGATCGTCGCTGAGTTCATAGACGACCACGCGGTCTGTGCCCAAATCAGGTACAAGTATGAAGCGATCAGCGGGGTCGAAGACAGCCGCATGGGGGTGCGGCGCCGTTTGCCGAAGTGGGTGTGCGCTCGTTCCCTGATGGACAATACACTGAGCCTCTGGTCCGACGCGTCCGTCTGCCAGCAGAGGAAAGAGACTGACACTGCCGCCCGCATAATTGGCTGTGATCAGATGCGTTCCCGCTCTGTCAAGGCTCAGATGGCACGGCCCAGAGCCCGTGCACGCCTGGCGATTCAGGATCTGCATGTAGCTGGACGGGCGCAGGTCGATGGCCACGATTTCTGCGCCTGTTTCCCGTTCGCTTACTGCGTATAACACATTTCCATGGGGATGCGCGGCGAGAAAGGAAGGATTCTCGATGCCCGCCAGAGAATGGATCGGTTGCAGCGCTCCTGAGCCGACATCCAGATGAAACGCATATAATCCCGGCGCAGCGAGCTCTGCATAGGTTCCGACATAGACGATAGACGGAGCATTGCTGTGGCGCATATTCATTTTCACCTTTCTCGTGCTGGGCTGATTTGAGTGTATTCATCTTCACTGTGGAAAGCAATGTACACAAAGCAAACCTAGCGTACATATGAAAATGATTTTGCTGGACAGACCCACCGAACGCGAAATAACCGCTATACTATTCCATATCCAGAGAGGAATGTTGCGCATGTCAGGACTCAACTCACTGCCTCGCAGTCTGCCTGAGGAGCTGTCTATCCCGTCTCGCGCCGTCGCAGACTTTGTCAAGGCTGTCGAAGCCAGAGAACTGGAACTTCACAGTTTCATGCTGCTGCGCCACGGCCGCGTTGCGGCGCAAGGATGGTGGCGCCCTTACAGAGCGGATTTGCCTCATATGCTCTACTCCCTGAGCAAGAGTTTCACATCGACAGCCATCGGCATGGCCGTCAGCGAAGGGCTTCTGTCCGTTGACGATCAGGTTGTCTCTTTTTTCCCGAATGACTTGCCTGGTGAACCCGATGCGCACATGGCGCTGATGCGCGTTCGCCATCTGCTCACCATGACAACCGGCCACGGCAACGATGCCATGAGCGGCATGAGCGCCACGCATCCGCAACACTTGGTGAGGGGGTTTCTACACAGCGCCGTGGAGTTCGAACCGGGCGCCCATTTCTCCTATAACAATGGCGCGACGTATATGCTGTCTGCGATTGTGCAGCAGGTATCGGGGCAGACGTTGTTCGACTATCTGCAGCCGCGCCTGTTCCAGCCGCTTGGCATTGTCGGCGCCGCCTGGACCAAGTGTTCGCGCGGCGTCAATATGGGCGCATTCGGACTCAGCCTGAAAACCGAAGACATCGCCAAATTTGGACAGTTGTATTTGCAAAATGGGGTGTGGGATGGAAACCGCATTCTTTCGGAATCATGGATCGCGGAAGCCGTCTCGCCGTTTCTGCCCGTGAAGAGTGGAAGCGACAGCGACTGGGAGCAGGGTTACGGTTATCAATTCTGGCGCTGTCGCCATCGCGCCTATCGTGGAGACGGCGCGTTCGGCCAGTATTGCGTGGTCATGCCAGAACAGGACGCGGTCCTTGCCATCACTGCGGGTGTCAGCAATTTGCAGGCGGTCCTGGACTGCGTTTGGGAGTTTCTGCTGCCCGCGATTGGAACTGCGAAGACCGACTCATTATCATCTGATGAGGAAGCAACACAGGCAGCGCTGCGACAACAACTGGAAGCTCTGGTTCTGCTGCCGCCGGGAACGCAGGCGGGTTCTGCGCGCGCCGACCATGTTCAGGCGCAATATCCTTCCGGTGCGCGGTATGAGATGGAGGAGAACGCAGACAGGGTGCACGCCATCCAGTTCGAATTTCAGGCGGATGGACGGTGTCTCTTTACCCAGTGGGATGGACAGGGCGAACACCGCGTGTCGGTCGGACATGAAGAGTGGGTGGAAAACGAATCCGGAACGCAGATCGAACCGTACGCTTCCCGCATCGTCGCAAGCGGAACATGGCAGGACGCGGGTACTTTCATCATGACATGGCGCTTTGTTGAGACCCCCTACGTCAAGACGATGCACTGTTTCTTTGTGGAAGACGCAATCCTGATCAAGTCTTCCCTGAATGTATCGTTTGGACCAACCGAACTACCCGCCATGAAGGGCAAGATGAAGAGCAGTGTCTGACGACCTGGGCGCGGACAAGGATGATGATTAGAAGTTGCATGAAACGGAAGCACACTTTACAAACAACGGGATCTATGGCCTATAATGAGCCTGATAATGTGTGAGGAGGGCTCCGCTTGCGGTGGACGCTGGAAGAGGATCAAATTGTATTGGCGTGTGTGAAACAGGCACTCGCGGATGGCGGCACGGTTTCGGCGGGCGTGCGGGATGCATCGCGGCAAATTGACAGGGCCTATATGCATATCCAGACGCGGTGGTATCAACGGCTTCGTTATCAGGTGTTTGGTCAACAGCGGGCGAGAACGAACCCACGCTGCTGGACGGCCGAAGAAGAAGGCGCGCTGCGCGAGTCGGTCATTGCAGCTCGTAAAGCGGGATTTTCAGAGAGATCAGCGGTTAAAGACGCAGCGGAACAGATCGGGCGATCAAAGAACGCGGCGCTTCAACGATGGGCAGCCATGCGAGCGCGAGGGTTGCTGTGAGAAGCGTAAGCAAGCGGTCCGTCAGATCGCAAGAACCGTAGGGCGCTACTGATGCAAATGCAGATGGACGGACCATCCGCACAGTGGTGCTCTACGCAAACGGCGTGCGCAGCGCGCCCGACACGCTGGAGATTGGCAGCGCGACCTACTATGTGGAGAAATCAGGACGCAGCAGGGCTGAAGTGCTGGACCGCTGCATGGCGCTCATGGAACGGATTCCGGATCGGGATGAGCAATCGTCAACTCAAATACTGAACCTTCTCCCCATGGATAAATCCAGGGGGTTCTAAAAGCCTATACCGCCGCACTCTCGTCGGCTCTCGCGCAGGCTTTCGCCCTGGCTACAGCATCCGACGTCTCATGCATGGGCAGGGTTTCTTTCTCGGACGACCCGCTCTGACTCGGGCGTCCGAAGACACCGAAGGAGGTTGGCTTTCGCCTTCCACTCGCAGGTTGGTTTTCCGTCGCCTGTTCCCAAGCCGCCCGCAGGAGCGGTTCCGCACCTGACCAAGACGCGTTCGCCTCGGTGACTTGGAGTAGGTTGTCCTTCACGTGCCCGGCCAGATACGCGCTGAATAGATCCCGCTGCATCGCCACACCGCAGTCGCAACGGTGGACGCGTTCGCAGAGCCGCTTCTTGTGCTTCTGGCCGCATACGCACACTTGCGACAACGCCGTCGTGCGCGTGCCAAATTCGACCACCTTCCCGCCGGCGCTTTCAGCCCTGAGTTTTGCGAAGCAAAATCTCACTTGCGGGTGAGGATCGACAAAAACGTGCGCGGTGCGCGAACCGAGATGGACTTGCCGTACAGCTTCTGAAACCCGCGATAACTCAACTTCTCCGTATGGATATGAGTGCCGATCGCGATGATCCGATTGGCCATCTGACCGTGAAGGGTCTTGCGATGCGCTGCCTCACGCCGGAACAGTTCCGCCAGTTCCGCTTGTGTATCTTGCTGCCGACGGCTCTTGTTCTTGGGGCGCTTCCCCTTGATCGCACGGCCTTGTTCGTCGTAGCAATCCGGGTTATTCGCCCGCCGCTGTCGGTCGAGTTTCCGCTGCAGACGCCGAATCCGCTTGTGATCCCGCGCCACCGGCTCCCAAAACCGCCCCACCGACGCCTGTGTCCCCCCAAC